>Ga0210129_1000028_pt1 | contig 40427 bp, 38 predicted proteins | sample WestPond_Cattail_2_FD_185582 | JGI IMG/M metagenome (GOLD analysis project Ga0210129, IMG submission 185582) | Wetland microbial communities from the San Francisco Bay, California, USA, that impact long-term carbon sequestration -... | ecosystem: Environmental > Aquatic > Marine > Wetlands ... | reverse complement strand
TCGAGGGCAAAGCCTTCCAGATCGGCTTCGATCTGGCCGACCAGCCGGCCCAACACGTTGTAGGCCAGCACGGCCGGAATCGCCACCACCAGGCCAGCCGCGGTCATGAGCAGCGCCTCGCCCACCGGGCCGGAAATCTTGTCGATGGTGATCTGGCCGGCGCTGGCCATGCCGACGAGCGCATGGTAGATGCCCCAGACGGTGCCCAGCAGGCCGACAAAGGGCGCGGTGGAGCCCACGGTGGCCAGCAGCACCTGGCCGAACTGCAGCTTGCGCAGCACCCCGTGCAGGGCGTCGCGCAGCACCCGGGTCAACTGCTGCGACCGGTTGCCGGCCGCCGCCAGCGTGTCCGGGCTCTGCTGCTGGGTGGCTTCGATCAGCGGCAGCACCAGGGCCTCGCGGTCGAAGGCCCGGACCCGCTGCAACGCTTCCTCCATGCCCGCGGCTTGCCAGAACGCCGCCGTGCAGCGCGCCACATCGCTGCCGGCACGGCGCAGCAAGCTGACCTTCCAGACGATCACCACCCAGCTGGCCACCGACATGGCCAGCAACAGCACGGCGACGCCGTGACTGACGGCATCGCCCTGGGTGAAGAGCTCGGAGAAATTCATTTGAGCCCGAGCACGTCGAACATGTCGAACAGGCCGGCCTTGCGGCTGGCCAGGAAGCGCGCGGCGCGCAGACTGCCCTGGGCATAGGTGACGCGGCTGCTGGACTTGTGGGTGATCTCGATGCGCTCGCCGATACCGGCGAACAGCACGGTGTGGTCGCCCACGATATCGCCGCCGCGGATGGTGGCGAACCCGATGCTGGACGGGTCGCGCTCGCCGGTGACGCCTTCGCGCGCATAGACCGCGCAGTCCTTCAGGTCCCGGCCCAGCGCGCCGGCGATCACTTCGCCCATCTTGAGCGCCGTGCCCGACGGCGCATCGACCTTGTGGCGGTGATGGGCTTCGATGATCTCGATGTCGTAGCCGGTGGACAGGGCCTTGGCCGCCATCTCCAGCAGTTTCAGCGTGACATTCACGCCCACGCTCATGTTGGGCGACAGCATGATGGCGATGTCCTTGGCCGCCGCGGCGATCTCGGCCTTCTGCGCCTCGGAAAACCCGGTGGTGCCGATCACCATGTTCACCCCCAGCTCGCGGCAGACCCGGAGGTGCGCCAGGGTGCCTTCGGGGCGGGTGAAGTCGATCAGCGTCCTGGCCTTCTGCAGGCCCGTCTTGAGATCGGCGGTGATGGCCACGCCGCTGGCGTGGCCGAGAAAAGCCGTTGCATCACTGCCGATGGCCGGGCTGCCAGCCACATCCAGGGCACCGGCCAGTTCGCAGTCCGGCGCCGCGTGGACCGCCTCGATCAGCATGTGCCCCATGCGTCCGCTGGCACCCGCGATCGCTATTCTGTTGGTGGTTGGGAGGGTCATGGTCTATCCAGCGCCGCTTCAGCGGGTCGCCGGCTCAAGGGGAGGGTAGCTGGCCGGCAGGGGGGGCAGCGGCTTGGGCTCGGCCGGCTTGGCCGGCGCCGGGAATTTCTCCAGGCTTTCCGGCGAGGCTTCGAGCAGGGGCACCTTGGCCGCCGCGGTGTTGCGCCCCAGCGTGGCCACAAACTCGGACTCGCTGGGCAGGGCATCGGCCTCGAAACGCTCCACCAGGTCGTTCTTGAAAAACACCGTGACCTTGCGCGACTGGGGCTCCGTCCCCTGCTGGCGCAAGGTGAACGCATAGTCCCAGCGGTCGGCGCGAAACACGCTGGTCAACAAGGGGGTGCCGAGCAGGTCGCGCACCTGGATGCGGCTCATGCCGGGACGCAGGACCGCCATCTGTTCGCGCGTCACCACATTGCCCTGCACCACCGGGACGCGGTAGGGTTGGAGAAATTCCAGGCTGCTGCAAGCAGTCAGCCCCGCGCAAGCCAGTAAAACCAGGCTCAGCCAGGGGCGACAACGGTGAAGATCGGACATGAAACAAGGGCTAGCGATATGATCGGCCCATTGTAGCGGCAGGGCCCGCTGCCGCACCCTGCCCGTTCGCGCAAGAAAGACCTTCCATGAACACGATCGACGAACTCAAGAGCACCGGTCTCAAGGCCACCCTGCCGCGACTCAAGGTGCTGGAAATCTTCCAGAAGGGAGGCCAGCGGCACATGAGCGCCGAAGACGTGTTCCGCACCCTGCTGCTGGAGCGCTCGGACGTCGGCCTGGCCACCGTGTACCGGGTGTTGACCCAGTTCGAGCAGGCCGGCATCCTGAGCCGCAGCAACTTCGAGGGCGGCAAGGCCGTCTTCGAGCTCAACGAGGGCCAGCACCACGACCACCTGGTCTGCCTGGACTGCGGCAAAGTGGAGGAGTTCTACGACGCGGAAATAGAGAACCGCCAGCACGCGGTGGCCAAGGCCAAGGGCTTCACCATCGCCGAGCACGCCCTGAGCCTGTACGCCCATTGCACCAAGGACGCCTGCCCGAACCGCGTGAAATAGTGCCCCCACGCTTGCTCACTGCGTGTAGCCGCTGCCCCCCGAGGGGGCCGTAGTCGCCTTGGGAGCGGCCCGGCGGCGATTGAAGAGCCCCCACGCTTGCTCACCGCGAGCGCCCGCTGCCGCTGACTCTCAGCCGGTTTCGCCCATGGCCTTGCGGTGGCGCTCGACAAACTCCTGGTAGGTGTCGATACCGCGCAGTTGCAGGATGGTGTTGCGCACGGCCGCTTCCACCAGCACGGCCAGGTTGCGGCCGGCCACCACCTGGATCACCACCTTGCGCACCTGAATGCCCAGGATGTCCTGCGTCAGCGGCTCGTAGGGAATGCGCTCATAGTCGCGCTCCATCGTTTCGCGGCGCACCAGGTGCACGATGAGCTTGAGGCGCATCTTGCGCCGCACCGCCGTCTCGCCGAAGATGGCCTTGATGTCCAGCAGGCCGATGCCGCGCACTTCCAGCAGGTTGCGCAGCAGTTCCGGGCAGCGGCCCTCGATCGTGGCCTGGTTGATGCGGTACAGGTCCACCGCGTCGTCGGCCACCAGGCCGTGGCCGCGCGAGATCAGTTCCAGTCCGAGTTCGCTTTTGCCCAGGCCCGATTCACCGGTGATCAGCACCCCCAGGCCCAGGATGTCCATCAGCACGCCATGCATGGAGGTGCGGTCGGCAAAATGCTTGGACAGATAGCTGCGCAGCACGTCGATCACATAGGCCGACGAATCCTTGGTGGCAAACATCGGGATCTGGGCCTGCTCGCACATGGCCAGCAAGGCCGGCGGCGCCACCTGGCCATCGGCCAGCACCAGCACCGGCGGCTCCAGCGTCATGATGCGGGAAATCCGGCGCTCGCAGTCCTGCGGCGAGGCGTTGGTGATGTAGGCCATCTCGCGCTCGCCCAGGATCTGCACCCGGTAGGGATGGATGTAGTTGAGGTAACCCACCAGGTCGGCGCCAGAGCGGGCGGCCCGCACGGCGACCTCGTCGAAGTGGCGCTCGGAGGCGCCCAGGCCGGCGACCCACTCCCACGTCAGCCGCCCGCGGAATTCCTCGAACAGGACTTCGGCGCTGACAGCGGTGGGTCTCACGTCAGGTTCCGCCGTTCAGGAGGCCAGCTGGGCCGACTGCCAGCCCACGATCAGGCCGTGCAGAGCCTCGGCGGTCGAGCTGGCATTGAGTTTGTCGCGCAAGGCGGCGTCACTGAGCAGCTCGGCAATTTCCGAGAGGATTTCCAGGTGCTTCTGGGTCGCCGCTTCGGGCACCAGCAGGAAAATCAGCAGGCTGACCGGCTGCTCGTCCGGCGCGTCGAAGCCGATCGGCTGGGCCAGCTGGAGCACGGCCGCCATCGGCGCCTTCAAGCCCTTGATCCGGCCATGCGGTATGGCCACGCCATGCCCCAGACCGGTGGAGCCCAGACGCTCGCGGGCAAACAGGCTGTCGGTCACCAGCGCACGATTGAGGCCATGCTGGTTCTCGAACAGCAAGCCCACTTCTTCGAAGGCTCGTTTTTTGCTGGAGGCCTCCACATGCACAAGAACTTGTGCGGCAGGCAGGATGGACGCGAGTCGATTCATGATGGTCGGGTGGCAGATTATGCACATAAAAAAAGCCGCGGGGGGAACCCCCACGGCTTGGTGCCAGCCCTTGCAGGGGGCGCTTACATCAGGCGCTTGCTGGCCTCGTGATGGTGGTTTTGCAGGCGGTCCTTGTGCCGTACCACCTGGCGGTCGAGCTTGTCCACCAGTTCGTCCACGGCCGCGTACAAATCCTCATGGGCGCTTTCCGCAAACATGTCACTGCCCTTGACATGAATGTTGCATTCCGCTCGTTGCCGTCGTTCCTTTTCCTTCTGTTTTTCTACCGTGAGGAGCACCTTGACATCAACAACCTGGTCAAAGTGACGGGTGATTCGATCCAGCTTGGTCGTGACATAGCTGCGCAGGGCCGGGGTAACTTCAAGATGGTGACCGCTGATCGTCAAGTTCATGAATAGCCTCCTGTTGCTCTCGGGATTGAGAATGCGCCCGCAATGACAAGCCGGCCAACGACATCCGGCTCGTGCACCTTGGACAATTTCACTATGCGCCCGGGAAACGGGAAATGCAATCCCTTTTTTCTTGCCCTGCCGCAATATTTTTCCCGCCCGCAGGAATCATGTCCACCTGTCCCACAAGGGCTTGCCAACTGCCGGCACCTGCCTGCACAATGCTTGATTAACAGGGCTGAAGCCCAAGGCCTGCACTTGATGTGACCCGATGAGTCTTGACACCATCATCCACTCCGGCCTGGACGGCCCGACCCGCCCGCTCAATGCACTGGTCCTGATGGGTGGCGGCGCACGCACCGCCTACCAGGTGGGGGTGTTGCGGGCACTGGCCTCGATCCTGCGCGAAAAGCCCGGCGCCTACGGTCCCTTTCCGTTCCAGATCCTCATCGGCACTTCGGCCGGCGCCCTCAATGCCGCCTTTCTGGCCAGTTGCGCCACCCAGGGCCTGCAGGCCTTCGAACAGCTCGCCCGCTTCTGGGGCGACATCCGCTCCCGCGACGTCTACCGGCTCGACGTTTCCCGCTGGGCGCGCCACAGCCGCATCATCGCCGCCCTGAGCCTGGCACGCCAGACCCGTAGCCGCGGCGCGATTCTGGACACCCTGCCGCTGGTGGACACCCTGCACCAGGTCATCTCCCTGCCCGGCATCGACCTGGCTCTTCAATCCGGCACCCTGGAAGTGCTGGCCGTGACCGCATCGAGCTACACCAGCGGCGTGCACTGGACCTTTTGCCACAACGCCCAGGACGATCCGGACCTGGGCTGGCAACGCCCCGGGCGGCGCACGGAATTCCAGCCCATCACCATCGAACACCTGATGGCCTCCAGCGCCATCCCCTTCCTGTTTCCGTCCACGCCCCTGTGGGTCGATGGTCGCAGCGAATATTTCGGTGACGGCTCCATGCGCCAGACCTCGCCGCTGTCGCCGGCCCTGCACCTGGGTGCGCAGCGGGTGCTGGTGATCGGCGCCGGCCAGCCGGAGCGCTCCAGCCTGGGCGGCCCGGGCGGGACGACGGCCGCCCGCGGCCCGATCCGCGGCCCCACCCTGGGCAGCATCGCCGGGCACGCCATGGCCAGCGTGTTTCACGACACCCTGAAGGCCGATGTGGAACAAACCCAGCGCGTGACGAAAACCCTGCGCGACCTGCCGCGCGATGTGGCCGCGTCGCTGTCGTATCGCGCTGTCGATGTGCTGGCGATCCAGCCCACCCACTCGCTGGACGCGCTGGCCCAGAGCCAGATCATCGAGTTGCCCGAAGCCACGCGGCACGCCCTGGGCGGCCTGGGCATGCTCAAGGGCGGGGGCGGCGCACTGGCCAGCTACCTGCTGTTTGAACCCGGTTTTGTCCAGGCCCTGATCGCCATGGGCGAAAGCGATGCTTTTGCCCGGAAAAAGGAATTGCTGCAATTTTTCAACCCGGCCTGAGGCGCCAGGGATGTCCTGCAGTGAGATAATCCCCTCATCAAAACTTTGGAGATCGCTCCTTGGAAACCTGCCCTAGTCGGTAGCTTTCAACTCCCTCCAATGCATCGGGGTTGAAAGCTAATGCCCGAACACCTTGCCAGATGCAAAAACACCCGAGGGAGTGAGCCATGCTCAACATCTTTTCTCTTGCCAACGGCCGTCTCTTCCAGGAAGAGATCGAGTCGCTGGAAGAGCTTTCCAGATTCCAGCCGATCTGGGTTGACCTGGAGTCACCCACCGTCGAGGAAAAACGCTGGGTCAAGCAGTACTACGGCCTGTCCATCCCGGAAGACGCGATGGACGAGGACATCGAGGAATCGGCCCGCTTCTACGAAGAGGACAACGGCGAACTGCACATCCGCAGCGACTTCCTGATCGCCGATGAGGCCGAGCCGCGCACCGTGCGCGTGGCCTTCATCCTCAACCTGGTCAACGACAACCTCAAGAGCAAGGGCGTGCTGTTCTCCATCCACGACGAGGACGTGCCGGTGTTCCGCCTGCTGCGCATGCGCGCGCGCCGCGCCCCGGGCCTGATCGAGGACGCCAAGGAGGTGCTGCTGAAATTGTTCGACGCCGATGCCGAATATTCGGCCGACACGCTCGAAGGCATTTATGACGAACTCGAAAAAGCCGGCAAGCTGGTGCTCTCGGGCGACGTGACCGACGCCCTGGCCGGCGAGGTACTGGGTGCCATCGCACGGCAGGAAGACCTGAACGGCCGCATCCGCCGCAACGTGATGGACACGCGCCGCGCGGTCAGCTTCATGATGCGCAGCAAGATGCTCAACAGCGAGCAGTTCGAGGAGGCGCGCCAGATCCTGCGCGACATCGACTCGCTCGATTCGCACACCGCCTTCCTGTTCGACAAGATCAACTTCCTGATGGACGCCACGGTCGGCTTCATCAACATCAACCAGAACAAGATCATCAAGATCTTCTCGGTCGCCAGCGTGGCGCTGCTGCCGCCGACGCTGATCGCCAGCATCTACGGCATGAACTTCCAGCACATGCCGGAGCTCGCCCAGGCCTGGGGCTACCCCTATGCGTTGATTCTGATGGTGGCCAGCGCGCTCGTTCCCATGTGGTACTTCCGCAAGCGCGGCTGGTTGAAGTAGGCTCCCCCCTGTTGGCCGCTCACTGCGTGTAGCGGCCCTCTCCCCCCTGAGGGGGACAACGCCAGTGGCCCGGCGGAGCCGGTTCCACGGCGTTTCCCGGCTGGGGCACTTCATGCGAGCTTCCCTTCCCTCTCCCGCTGGGAGAGGGTCAGGGTGAGGGCAAGTTCACCAGGAACTCTTCCATGATGACCAGCGCGTAGCGGCTGGCCACCTCGGTGACGAACTTCGGGAAATCGACATGCGCCGTGTCATCGGCGCGGTCGGAGATGGTGCGCACAGCGGCAAACGGCACGCCGTAGTCGAAGCAGACCTGCGCCACCGCCGCCCCTTCCATCTCCACGGCCAGCGGAGCATGCCCGGCCGAAGCCAGCGCGGCTTGCAGGGCGTGCGACTCCTCGGCCTTGGATACAAACCGGTCCCCGCTGGCGATCAGGCCATGGTGCACCGAGTGGCTCCCGATCCTGGCCAGGCCGGCATGCGCCGCGCCTGAAAGCAAAGCGCTCAGGTCTTCATCGCAGGCAAAGTGCTCGCGTCCGTAGAGCGGAATCTGGTAGCGCGGAAAGATGGGGGAGGCATCCATGTCGTGCTGCACGAAGCCGGTGGCCACCACCACATCGCCCACCCGCACGCCGGGGCCCACGCCGCCGGCCACGCCGGTGAACACCAGGCGCTGTGCGCCGAAGGCCTCGATCAGGGTAGTGGCGGTGGTCGCTGCCGCCACCTTGCCGATGCGCGAGAGCGCCAGCACGACCGGCTGGCCGTGCAGCTCACCCTGCCAGAAATCGCGCCCGGCGCGTGCCACCCGCCGGGGCTGCCCCAGTTGCTCCAGCAAGCCCTGCTGTTCTTCGGCCAGGGCGCTGAGTATGGCCGTTAGCACCGGCTTCACGGCCATGCGCGCCTTATTTTGAATCTCTGAGTTCGCGGCGCAGGATCTTGCCCACCGGCGTCTTGGGCAGTTCGGTGCGGAACTCGACCACCTTGGGCTGCTTGTAGCCGGTCAGGTTCTCGCGGCAGAAGGCGCGCACCTGCGCTTCCGTCAGCTCCGGATTCTTGCGCACGATCACCAGCTTGACCGCTTCGCCGGTCTTCTCATCGGGCATGCCAACGCAGGCGCACTCCAGCACGCCGCTCAGGCTCGCCACCACGTCCTCGATCTCGGTCGGGTAGACGTTGAAGCCGCTGACCAGGATCATGTCCTTCTTGCGGTCCACGATGCGGAAGAAGCCCTTCTCGTCCATGATGCCGATGTCGCCGGACTTGAAGTAGCCGTCGGCCGTCATGACCTTGGCCGTCTCGTCCGGGCGCTGCCAGTAGCCGGCCATCACCTGCGGGCCCTTGATGGCGATCTCGCCGGGCTGGCCCTGCGGCACATCGCGCCCCTCGTCGTCCAGCAGCTTCATCCAGGTGCCGGGAATCGGCACCCCGATGGTGCCGGTGTATTCGGTCGCGGTCACCGGGTTGCAACTGGCCGACGGGCTGGTCTCGCTCAGGCCGTAGCCCTCGCAGATCGGGCAGCCGGTTTTCTCGAACCAGAGTTTGGCCACGCTGCTCTGCACCGCCATGCCGCCGCCGATCGAGATCTTGAGATGGCTCCAGTCCACCTTGCTGGCATCGGGGTGATGGGCCAAGCCATTGAACAGGGTGTTGACGGCCGGAAAGCTGTGGAACACCTGCTTGGAGAGCTCCTTGAGCACGGCCGGCAGGTCCCGCGGATTGGGGATCAGGATCAGCTTGCCACCGGTGCGCATGGACAGCATCATGCCGACCGTGAAGGCGAAGATGTGGTACAGCGGCAGGGCACAGACCGTGGTGATCTGCTCGCCCGCCGACACCTGTTGCATCACCGGCTGGTTCCACGCCTGCGACTGCAGCACGTTGGCAATCACGTTGCGGTGCAGCAGCACCGCGCCCTTGGAGACACCGGTGGTGCCACCGGTGTATTGCAGCACGGCCACATCATCGGGACGGATCTCGGGCTGGCGCAGCGCAGCACGCGCGCCCTGGGCCACGGCGTCGTTGAAACGCACCGCGCCGGGCAGGTGGAACTCGGGCACCATCTTCTTGACATGGCGCACCACCGTGTTGACCAGGGTACCCTTGAGCAAACCGAGCCGGTCGCCCATGGCGCACAGCACCACATGCTGGAGGGGCGTGGCGGCAAGGCATTTTTCCAGCGTGTGGGCGAAGTTCTCGAGGATGACGATGGCTTTCGAGCCCGAGTCCTTGAGCTGGTGCTCCAGTTCGCGCGCCGTGTACAGCGGGTTGACGTTGACCACCACGTAGCCGGCCCGCAGGATGGCCGCCACGACCACCGGATACTGCGGCACGTTGGGCATCATGATGGCGACCCGATCCCCCTGGGCCAGACCCAGGCTTTGCAGGTAGGCCGCAAAAGCCTGGCTCAAGCGGTCGGTTTCGCCGAACGTCTGCTGCTTGCCCATGAAGCTGTAGGCGGGCCGGTCGGCGTACTGACGGAAGCTTTCTTCCATCAGGGCCACCAGGGACGGATAGGGGGACGGCGGAAGGTCGGCCGGAACCCCCTCCGGATAGCTTTTGAGCCAGATTCTGTCGGTCATCACCAGGTCTCCTGTTTTTGCTCGGCGACAAAAAAACCGCGCTGGTTTCCCGGCGCGGCTTGTATTTTGCGCTCTGCCCGAATTATGACTCGATTGCCTTGCCCATATCCTCGACCACTTTTTTGGCGTCGCCAAACACCATCATGGTCTTGTCCATGTAGAACAGCTCGTTGTCCAGCCCGGCATAGCCGGCGGCCATCGAGCGCTTGTTCACGATCACGGTCTTGGCCTTGTAGGCCTCCAGGATCGGCATGCCGTAGATCGGGCTGCCCTTCACATGGGCAGCCGGGTTGACCACGTCGTTGGCGCCCAGGATGATGGCCACATCGGCCTGGCCGAACTCGCCATTGATGTCTTCCATCTCGAACACCTGGTCGTACGGCACTTCGGCCTCGGCCAGCAGCACGTTCATGTGGCCCGGCATGCGCCCGGCCACCGGGTGGATCGCGTACTTGACGGTAATGCCTTTGTCGGTGAGCTTCTGCGCCAGTTCCTTGACGGCGTGCTGGGCCCGCGCCACGGCCAGGCCGTAGCCCGGCACGATGATCACGGTCTCGGCATTGCTGAGCACGAAAGCCGCATCGTCGGCGCTGCCGCTCTTGACCGTGCGCTGCACGGCGCCGCCGGCGGCCGCCGTGGCGGCCTCGCCACCAAAGCCGCCCAGGATCACGTTGAAGAACGAGCGGTTCATGGCCTTGCACATGATGTAGCTCAGGATCGCGCCCGACGAGCCCACCAGCGAACCGGCAATGATCAGCATCGAGTTGTTGAGCGAGAAGCCGATGCCGGCCGCCGCCCAGCCCGAGTAGCTGTTGAGCATGGACACCACCACCGGCATGTCGGCGCCGCCGATCGGGATGATGATGAGCACCCCCATCACAAAGGCCAGCGCCAGCATCGCGAAGAACGCGGTCCAGCTCTCGCTGGCCATGAACACCAGCCCCAGCGCAACGGTGGCCAGGCCCAGCACCAGGTTGAGCTTGTGCTGGCCGGCAAATTGCACCGGCGCGCCCTGGAACAGGCGGAACTTGTAGGTACCCGAGAGCTTGCCGAAGGCGATCACCGAGCCGCTGAAGGTGATGGCGCCGATGGCCGCACCGAGGAACAGCTCCAGCCGGTTGCCCTTGGGAATGGCCAGCCCCTTGGCCACGATGCCGAAGGCATAAGGCTCGGCCACGGCGGCCACGGCGATGAACACCGCGGCCAGGCCGATCATGCTGTGAAAGAAGGCCACCAGCTCGGGCATCTTGGTCATTTCCACCGTCTTGGCGCGGTAGGCGCCGTAGCCTCCGCCCACGACCAGGCCCAGCAGCACCCAGACCATGCCGCGTGCCTGGCCGCCGGAGAGCTGGACGATCAGCGCGGCCGTGGTCAGCGCGGCGATCGCCATGCCGATCATGCCGAACAGATTGCCGCGGATCGAGGTGGTGGGGTGGCTCAGGCCCTTGAGCGCCTGGATGAAGCAGACACTGGCCAGCAGATACAGAAGCGTGACGACATTCATGCTCATTTGGCGGCTCCCTTGTCAGCGGAAGGAAGCGGCGCCTGCGTCGCGGGCGCCTTCTTTTCTTTTTTCTTGAACATTTCCAGCATGCGGCGCGTCACCAGGAAGCCGCCGAACACATTGACCGCGGCCAGCGCCACGGCCAGCACGCCCATGGTCTTGCCCAGCGTCGTCTCCGTCATGGCGGCGGCCAGCATGGCGCCGACGATGACAATGGCCGAGATCGCGTTGGTCACGGCCATCAGCGGCGTGTGCAGGGCGGGCGTGACGGTCCAGACCACGTGGTAACCCACGTAGATGGCCAGCACGAAAATGATCAGGTTGATGATGGTGGGGGAAACCGCATCCATGATTTTTCTTCTCCAGTTGGGGGCAGCGCCTGCCGCTGCGCGGCTGCAGCCTGTCCCGCAAAGTTATTAGATTTACTTGCGTTTGACTTCGCCGTTTTGCGTCATCAGGCAGGCGGCCACGATGTCGTCGTTCATATCGACATTCAGCGCGCCGACCGGCGTGATGATGAGCTTGAGGAAGTCCAGCACGTTGCGGGCATACAGCGACGAGGCATCGGCCGCCACCAGCGCCGCCAGATTGGTCTCGCCGATCAGCGTCACGCCGTGCTTGACCACCGTCTTGTCGGCTTCCGACAGCGGGCAGTTGCCGCCGCCGTTCGGGCCCTTGCCGGCGGCGATATCGACGATCACCGAGCCCGGTTTCATGGACTTGACCATCTCTTCGGTGATCAGCGTCGGCGCCGGACGGCCCGGAATCAGCGCGGTGGAAATCACGATGTCGGCCTGCGCCACGCGCTTGGCGACCTCGACTTTCTGCCGGTCCAGCCAGCTCTGCGGCATGGGTTTGGCATAGCCGCCCACGCCCACGGCCGCTTCCTTTTCTTCTGGCGTGTCGTAGGACACCTCGATGAACTTGCCGCCCAGCGACTCGACCTGCTCCTTCACCGAGGGCCGCACGTCGGAGGCCTCGATCACCGCGCCCAGGCGCTTGGCCGTGGCAATGGCCTGCAGGCCGGCCACCCCCACGCCCAGGATCACGACGCGCGCGGCCTTGACGGTACCGGCGGCGGTCATCAGCATGGGAAAGAAGCGCTGGTATTTGTCGGCCGCCATGATCACGGCCTTGTAGCCGGCGATATTGGCCTGGCTGGACAGCACGTCCATGCTCTGGGCCCGGGTGGTGCGCGGCGCGGCTTCGAGCGCAAAGCCGGTCAGCTTCGCATGGGCCAGCCGCTGGAGGCCTTCGGCATCAAACGGGTTGAGCATGCCGACCACGGTGGCGCCGGCCTTCATCCTGCCGGCTTCTGCGTCGGAAGGCGTGCGGACCTTGAGCACCAGTTCGCAGCCCAGGGCGCCGGCGGCATCGGTGATTTCAGCGCCGGCCGCGAGGTAGGCATCGTCGGTGACGCTGGCAGCCACCCCCGCGCCCGACTGGACGCGCAGGGTATGCCCCATGGCCTTGAGTTTTTTGACCGTCTCGGGGGTGACGGCAACACGTGTTTCACCTGCCAATGTTTCGGCAGGTACGCCAATCAGCATGGGATGGCTCCTCTATGGCTATAAGCTGAGAAATTGAATGTATCAGGCCGGGCTAATGCCAAGACCTGCTCGCTAGCTTACCTGAGTTTTGCCCCGATCCGCTCCCGGATGAACCCTGCGCCAGGGCGCCCCTGCAAACATCCTGGGCCAGGTTGCGGATAATCCCGGCATGGAAACACGATGGAAACCCAGCGTCACGGTCGCCGCCATCATCGAGCAGGAGGGCCGCTTCCTCCTGGTCGAGGAAATGACCGCCGACGGACTTCGACTCAACAACCCGGCCGGCCATCTCGACCCGGGCGAATCCCCGGCGCAGGGCTGCGCCCGCGAGGCGCTGGAGGAAACCACCCACCTCTTCACGCCCACGGACCTGGTCGGGGTCTACCTGTCGCGCCTGCAGCGACCTTTGCCCGGCGGCACCGCGGTGGAAGACATCACCTACCTGCGCTTTGCCTTTTGCGGCGAACTCGGCGCGGCGCAATCGCACCTGCACCTGGACGAGGGCATTGTGCGCACGGTCTGGCTCACGCCCGAGGAAGTGCGCGCCAGCGCCGCGCGCCACCGCAGCCCGCTGGTGCTGCGCTGCATGGAGGATTATTTGCGCGGCCAGCGCTACCCAGTGGAGATGATTTACACCGATACGTCGGTACAGGCGCTGCAAGGCTCGTAGCGCCCTCACCCCTGCCCTCTCCCAGAGGGAGAGGGAGAAAATCCCCTCTTGTCCCCTCTCCCTCTGGGAGAGGGTTAGGGTGAGGGCGGAACAGCCGCCACTCAAACCACCCCGTTGAGCAGCGGTTCCCCTGCGCACCAGCGGCGCAGGTTGTCGAGGAACATGCCGGTCACGCGCGGGGCGTTGCCGTCGGAATGGCCGGCCGAATGCGGCGTGACGATGACCTGGGGCAAGTCCCACAAGGGCGAATCGGCCGCCAGCGGTTCGTGCTCGAACACATCCAGGAAGGCGCCGCCCAGTTGGCCCGTGCGCAGCGCGTCGATCACATCGGATTCCACCACCACTTCGCCGCGCGCCACGTTGATGAGGCCGGCGCCGCGCGGCAGCGCGGCCAGCGCCCGGGCGTCCACCAGATGGCGGGTCTGGTCGGTCAGCGGGCAGGCCAGCAGCAGCCAGTCGGCCCGTGGCAATACCTGGGTGAAGGCGTCAAACGTCACCATCTGCACGCCGTCCTGCGCGGGCGCGGCCCGGTTGCGCACCACGATCAACTGCAGGCCCAGCAGGCGCAAAAAGGCGCCGATGCGCTGGCCAATCGGCCCCCAGCCCACCAGCACCGCGGTCTGCCCGCCCAGGTCGCGCGGCAACTGGCCGGCCAGCAGCGGCGCCCAGCGGTGTTCCCGCTGCGCCGCCATCAGTTGCGGAAAGCGGCGCGCCAGCGCCAGCAGGCCGGCCAGCGCGGTCTGCGCCACCACTTCGGCATTGGCGCCGGAGGAGGTGGTGATGGTGACGCCGCGTCCACGCAACTCCTGATAGATGGGCCGGTCGGCGCCGGCCGAATGGATGTGGACCCACTTCAAACCAGCCGACTGTCGCAGCACGTCATAACAGGCCTGCAGCGACGGCGCCAGTTCATGCTTGGTGGACAGGCCCGTCACGTCGCGCGAGATGAAGGCGATATCGACATCGGCGCGCCCCTGCGCCACGGCCGACTCGATGGCCAGCAGCTCGAACGCGCGCGCGCCCATGAGCTGCGCGATGGCCGGCTCCAGTTGCGCCCGGGCCTGTTGCGACAGCAGGATGCGCAGCGGGCGGTTCGCGGCGGCACTCACTCGGCCGTCGCCCCCGACTCGCGCACGAGGAGCTTCCATGGGTCGGTCTCCGGTTGCCGCGCGGGCGGGCTCAGGTCTTGTAGCCCGGGTCGAGGCGGTCGAGCTTGCGCAACAGCGCCGGCCACTCCATCAAGCCATAGGGACGTCGCGTACCGGGCTGGTAGTTGTTCCAGGTTTCTTCCAGCACCTGCGGCTCGACCTGGGCCAGCGGCGTGTTGCAGGCCATGGCGGCGAGCTGGGCGCGGCAGGAGAGTTCCAGCCGGTGCATCCAGTTGAAGGCCTCGCCCACGCTGCGGCCCACCGTCATCGCACCGTGGTTGCGCAGGATCAGGGCTTCCTTGTTGCCGATGTCGCGCAACAGGGATTCCTGCTCGGCCAGATTCAGCACCACGCCCTGGTAATCGTGGTAGCCGATCTTGAGAAAGCGCATCGCCGTCTGCGTGATCGGCAGCAGCCCGCATTCGAGCGCCGAGACCGCCATCGAGGCCCAGCTGTGGGTGTGGATGACGCAGGCCACCTCGGGCCGCGCCGCGTGCACCGCGCTGTGGATCACGTAGCCGGCCTTGTTGATGCCGTAGTTGAGTTCGCCGAAATCGGGCTTCGACAGGATGTTGCCGCCGACATCGATCTTGATCAGGCTGGAGGCCGTGATCTCCTCGTACATCATGCCGTAGGCGTTGATCAGGAAAGCGCCCTCCTCGTCCGGCACGCGCATCGAGATGTGGTTGGCCATCATGTCGGACAGGCCGTACAGGTCCACCAGCCGGTAGCAGGCCGCCAGGTCCACGCGGGCCTGCCACTCCGTCTCAGAGCAGCGGCCTTTCATCGAAGCAATTTGCAGACGCCCGTTTTCAACCATGATGGTCTCCGTGTATTTTTTGCTCAGGATGCGGTAGCGTAGCGCAATCTCTCATTCATCCCCGAGCTTGAGCTTGCTGGGCAGCCGCTTCTCGATCGCCCACTTGAGCAGGGCCGCACTGCGGAAGATGCCGTGGGCGAACTTGCCGTAGGGCAGCGTCAGGAACAGCGCCATCACCACGCCCAGATGAGCGGCCAGCGTGGCCGGCATCCCGGCCGTGCCGCGCGCCAGCCACAGGGCCAGCCCGGTCAGGCTGGTAAAAAACAGCAGCGCGATGAAGCCGCGGTCCATCGGCTTTTGCGCCGCATCGCCGTGCTGCGGGTGACGCCGCAGGTTGAGCCAGAACAGGCCGGCGGTGCCGACCAGCAGGGCGATGCCGCCCACCACACCGAGCAGCTTCGGGACGCTCGGCAAGTCATACGGCGCGGCCCAGCCCGCCAGGTAATGGTAGAGCGTGGCCACGCTGGTGGCGGCAAAGCACAGCAGGAAACCGTAGAAAGTGGCGTGGTGGAAACGCCGGCGCCACAGCGTCCAGCCGTCGTCCGCGTTGTTGCAGCCCTCGCCGTGGCCGCCGTCGAGGTATTTCAGCCGCAGCGCATCGTGCACGGCCTCCCCCACGGCCGCGCCCGGCGCCCCCGTGCCCGGCGTGACCTCGCGCCAGAAGCGGCGCACGCCCAATGCGAGTGCCAGCACGGCATAGAGGAACACCGGCGCGAACAGCGCCACCAGCAGCTGGTGCGGGAACAGGGTGTAGAAGTTCACCTCCGTCGGCACCCGGAACAGCTTGTCCGTGAGGACCAGCGTGAGCAGCAGGAAAAAGGCCAGCGCGCCGGCCACGGCCAGCGACAGCGTCAGGCCGTTGCGCTGGTACAGCCGGCCCAGGGCCGGCGGCCAGGCGAAATCGGCATAGGTCTGCAGCCGCACCCGGGCCATGGCCTGCGGCACGTTGACGCCGAACTCGTGCGGCGGCGCGTACTGGCAGGCATGCAGGCAGGCGCCGCAGTTGTGGCACAGGTTGGCCAGGTAGTGAATGTCGGCCTGGCCGAATTCGAGCCGGCGCGTCATGGCCGGAAACACGGCGCAAAAACCCTCGCAGTAACGGCAGGCATTGCAGATCTGCAGCTGGCGCGCGACTTCGGCTTCCGCCGTGCCCGGCACCACCCCCCCATTGGCCAGCGCACGGGCCTCGCGGGTCAAGGTTTCAAGCTGCTGCACGTTGCTTCTCCAGATTCTTGGCTGCCTTCATGGCGGCCTTGGCCGCCTGGGTGCCGGCGATGCGGCCGAAGGCCGTGCCGATGGACATGCCGACGCCGGCCGTGTAGCCCTTGCCCAGCACATTGCCGGCCATCATCTCGCCGGCAACGAACAGGTTGTCGCTGGGCTGTCCTTTGAAATGCACCGCCGCCTGGTCGTTGACCTTCAAGCCGAGGTAGGTGAAGGTGATGCCCGGCTTGAGCGCGTAGCCGTAGAACGGCGCCGTGTCGAGGGGCCGCGCCCAGTGCGTCTTGGCCGGGGTCACGCCCTCGGTGTGGCAGTCGTCCAGCACCGTGTGGTCGAAGCTGCCGACCCGGCAGGCGGCGTTGTAGCTGTTGAGCGTCTGCATGAAGGCGGCCGGCTCCAGGCCGAGTTTTTGCGCCAGCTCCGGCAGGCTGTCGGCTTTCACGCCCGGGAACACCGGCGGCATGAAGCGGCCGACGGCCTTGGCGTCGATGATGGAATAGGCCATCTGCCCCGGCTGCTGCGCCACCAGCCGGCCCCAGATGGCGTAGCGCTTGGGCCAGAAGTCCTCGCCCTCGTCGTAAAAGCGCTGGGCCTGGTTGTTGACCACCACCCCGAGCGAGACGCAGTCGATGCGGGTGACGATGCCGCCGTCGTACAGCGGGGCGCGGGCGTCGATGGCCACGCAGTGCGACTGGGTCGGGTCGCCGATCATGTCCGCGCCCTGTTCCGTCATGTGCCTGATCAGCACGCCCTGGTTGAAGCGGGTGCCGCGGATCAGGAAGTTGTCGGCCGGCCACTCGCCGTCGGCATTCTGGCCCCAGGCCTCGCGCAGCCATCCGCGGTTGGACTCGAAGCCGCCGGCGGCCAGCACGCAGGTGCGGGCCTCGATGCGTTCGCCGCCGACGTAGGCCGCCTTGAACTGGCCGTCCTGGATGTCCAGCCGGTCCACCGGCGATTCATAGCGAATCTGCACGCCGAGTTTTTCGGCGCTGCGGTAATAGGCGTTGACCAGCGCCTTGCCGCCGCCCATGAAGAAGGCATTGGTGCGCGACAGGCTCAGCGTGCCCGACAGCGGCGGCTGGAAGCGCACGCCGTGCTGGCGCATCCAGTCGCGGCAGGTGGAGGAGGCGCGGATCACCAGCCGTGCCAGGTGTTCGTTGGTCTGGCCGCCGGTGACCTTGAGCAGGTCCTGCCAGAACTCCTCTTCCGGATAAGCGTCCATCAGCACGTCCTGCGGCGCAGCGTGCATGCAGCGCAGGTTGCGGGTGTGGCCGGAATTGCCGCCGCGCCACTCGCGCGGCGCGGCTTCGAGCAGCAGCACGCTGGCGCCGGCTTCGCGCGCCATCAGGGCGGCGCACAGGGCGGCGTTGCCGCCGCCGATCACGAGCACATCGATCATTGTTGAAAAACCTTCATCCACCGGGAAACGGGGCGCCCTCAGAACTGGTACTTGCGCAAACCGCCATCGACCGGGATCACCGCGCCGGTGATGTAGCTGGCGCGGGGCGAGGCCAGGAAGGTCACCAGGTTGGCCAGGTCTTCGGGCTCGCCATAGCGGCCGACCGGAATTTCGTTGTCGCACTGCCACTGCCGGTACTCGGGCGTGTAGTTGCGCAGGATCTGCTCCGAATGGATGCGCCCGGGCGGCACGCAGTTGACCGTGATGCCTTGCTTGCCCACCATGCGGGAGAGGCCCTTGGCCCAGCTATGAATGCCCGCCTTGGCGCAGAAAGCGCCGTTGACGTGCTCGGGCTCGCTCTTGCCGGTGATGCAGATGACACGGCCCCACTGGCGCGCGATCATCTGGTCGATCAGCGCGTCCGCGATCTGGCGCGGCCGGTGGAAATTCAGGGTGATGGCCTCCTGCCACTGCGCTTCGCTGACGTGCAGGTCCTTGAAGCTGCGCGAACCGCCGGCATTGTTGACCAGGATGTCCACGTGGCCCAAGCCGGCCAGCGCTGCCTTCGTCAGTTGCTGGGCCGCGTCTTCGGCATACATGTCCTGCTCGATCAGCACCGGCGCCTGACCGCCGGCGGCCACGATCTCGGCGGAGACCTCCCCCAGCTTGTCCATGCGGCGCGCCGTGATGGCCAGGCGCACGCCCTCGGCCGCCAGTGCCAGCGCGATCCCGCGGCCAATGCCGACGCTCGCGCCCGTGACCAGGGCGGTCTTGCCCTGAAGCTGCAAATCCATGGTGTCTGTTCCCTTTGTTGTCGAACCGTGCCCGGACTGTACGCGCTGCGCGGCCGCCGCAACAGGGCTTGGCCGGCATGGGGCCATCACGGATTGTGATGCCCGTCGCGCGGCTGCCGTCAGGCCGGTGCCGCCAGCGCAGCCAACCGGCCGGCGCGGCGACCCGAGACAAAGGCCCAGGCCAGATGGTGGCCATGGCCCTTGAGCAGCAGCCCGCCCTGCCCGGTGGAGCCGGCCGCATACAGGCCTGGCAGCGGCTGCTGGTCGGCGCCCAGCACGCGGTGCAGCTTGTCCACCAGGAGGCCGCCTTCGCTGTGCACGAAGACCGAGCGCACCGGACCGAGCGCGATATAGGGCCCCGCGTCCAGCCGGCGCACGCTGGCCGATGCCACGCTTTTCGCCAGCGCGACCGGACTCATGCCCAGCTGGCGCGCCAGCGCGTCGAGCGTGGGGGCTTGCGTGTACACGTCCGGCCGGTTCTTGCGGTAGTCCGGGATGTAGGCGTAGGCAATGCCGGGGGCCGTGGACACGAAATCCGGCCAGGCCGAAAAACGCTGGGCCAGCGCCTGGTCGATCACGATGTAGCCCGTTTTGCCGGGCTGGTCCGGCAGGCGCCAGGCGGGCTTGTCGAGCTCGTTGCCGAAGCGCTCGCCGCTCTGGTTCACCAGGATGGCGCCGGCCTCGAACAGCGCGATGGATGGCGCCAGCGCGGTGGTGAGGAACTTCATCATGAACGGCCGCAGGATGGCCGCCGGCAGATGGTCGAGCGACCATTCCATGAACACGGCCAGCCAGCGCCACGGCGGCAGGCGGCGCACCAGGGTCTCGCTGGCCGGGGCGATGAAGCGGATCTCGGGCCCCAGCGCCAGGTCGCCGTTGACGATGCGCGCCCCCACGGCCTCGGCCATGCGCTGGCCATCGCCGGTGGCGGTGAGGTTGACGCCTTCCACCTTGGCCTCCTGCGGCCCCATGAAGCGCGCCTTGAGTTCCGGGCCGTTGGTGAAGTCGCCCGCGGCCAGCACCACGCCGCCGCGCGCCGTGAAGCGCAGCAGGCCGCTGTCGCCCTCGGCATCGACGCCGGTGATGCGGCCGTCCTGCCGCACCAGGGCCGTCACCCGCATGCTGGTGCGGATGTCCACGCCGGCGCGGCGCGCGCGCCGGCCCAGGTGGTAGATGAAGGAACGCGAATTCGGCAGCACGTTGTGCATGCGCGGCTGGCGGTGCGGCGGCTCGGGCATGGGGCCCATGAAGCGCACACCGGAGTCGAGCAGCCACTGGAAGGTGGCCGGGATGTCGTCGCACAGGATCTTGCGCAGTTCGTCGTTGTCGCGCCCGGCCAGTTCGCCGGCAAAGCCCGGCATGTCGGCCCAGTGGTCCTCGGGCCTGTCTTCGATGCCGCGGCGGCGCTGGTGCGGCGTGCCGGTGGACGTGACCGAGCCGATCGACCAGGAGGTCGAGCCGCCCAGTTCCGGATTTTTCTCCAGCAGCACCACGCTGCGGCCGGCGGCGCACGCCTCGATGGCCGCGGCCAGGCCGGCGCCGCCGCCGCCGACCACCACCACATCGAACTCAGCCAGCTCGCGTTGCATGCCGCCCTGCCGGTTCACTCGAGCTGGATGTGGGCGGCAGCTATCACGGCGTCCCACTTCTCGGTCTCGGCCTGGTTGCGTTTGACCGCATCGGCCACCGTGCCGCCCAGCGGCAGCACGCCCAGCGCATCCCAGCGCTTGGCGAAGTCGGGCGACTTCAGCACGGCGTTGATCTCGGCATTGAGCTTGTTGACGATGGCTGCCGGCACGCCTTTGGCGACCGTGATCGTGTACCAGGGCACGGACGAATAGCCCGGCACGCCGGCCTCAGCCACGGTCGGCACATCCGGCAGGCTGGGATTGCGCGTGGTGCTGGTGACGGCCAGCGCACGCACCTTGCCGCTCTTGAGCTGCTGGTGCGCCGTGCCCACACTGTCGAACATCAGGTCGATCTGGCCGCCCAGCAAATCGGTCATGGCCGGCGCACCGCCGCGATAGGGCACATGCACATAGTCGATCTTGGTCATGTAGCGCAACAGCTCGGCTGCCATGTGCATGGCCGAGCCGTTGCCGGCCGAGCCGTAGCTCAGCTTGCCGGGCTGGCTGCGCGCCAGCGCCAGCAACTCACCGACCGACTTGACCGGCAGGTCCTGCCGCACCAGCAGCACGCTGGGGCTTTCGGCGATCAGGATCACCGGCTGCAGGTCGTGGACCGGGTCGTAGCGCAGGTTCTTGTAGAGCTTGGCCGCGCCGTTGTGCGCGATGGTGCCCAGCATCAGCGTGTAGCCGTCGGCCGCCCCCTTGGCCACCAGCTCGGCGCCGGTGTGGCCGCCAGCGCCGGGCTTGTTGTCGATCACCACCGCCTGGCCCAGGCGCGGGCCCAGTTTCTCGGCCACCATGCGGGCCAGCATGTCGGCCGGGCCACCGGCCGGGTAAGGCACGACCAGCTTGATCGGTTTGGACGGATAGGCATCCTGGGCCTGGCTGGCCACGCAGCCAAGGCCCAGGGTCAGGGCCAGGAGGGCGCGAAAGAGTTTCTTGTTCATCATGTTTTCCTCGGGTTCAATCAAATTGCAGTTTGGCCGCTTCGATCACGCGGTTCCACTTGACGGTTTCCGACTTGAAATAGGCGGCGGCCTGCGCCGGCGTGTTGGGCGTGAAGGTGATCCCCAGCTTGTTCAGTCGCGCTGCCGCCTCGGGCGAAGTCAGCGCCTGCTGCACGTCGTGGTTGAGCTTGTCCACCAGCGCGGCCGGCATGCTGCGCGGCGCGGCCAGCGTGAACCAGGAAGTGCCACTGTAGCCCGGCACGCCGGCTTCGGCGATGGTCGGCACATTGGGCAGGCGCGGGTCGCGCTGGGGACCGGTGACGGCGAGCGCGCGCAGTTTGCCGCTTTGCACATGCGGCAGGCCGGAGGACATGTTGTCGAACATCACCTGCACCTGGCCGCCCATCAAATCGATCAGGGCCGGGCCGCTGCCCTTGTAGGGCACATGGTTCAGGTGCGTGCCGCTGGCGAGCTCAAACAGCGCCGTGACCATGTGCACCGAGGAGCCCGGGCCGGCCGAGGCGTAGTTGAGCTTGCCGGGATTCGCCTTGGCGTCAGCCAGGAAATCGGCAAAGGTCTTGTAGGGCGAATTGGCCGGCACCAGCACGATGTTGGGCGACTCGCCAATGACCATGACGGGCTGCAGTTCGGCAGCCGGATCGTAATTGAGCTTGCGGTAGCTGGCGTAGGCGGCGTGGATGCCGATGGTGCCCACCAGCAGCGTGTAGCCGTCGCCGGGCGCCTTGGCCACGATCTGGGCGCCCAGATGACCGCTGGCACCGGGCCTGTTGTCCACCACCACGCTCTGGCCGTAGGCGGGCGCCAGCCGCTCGGCAATGATGCGCCCGAGGATGTCGGTCGCGCCGGCCGGCGCGAACGGCACCACCAGATGGATCGTCTTGTTCGGGTAGTCCTGCGCCAGGGCGGCAGCAGAAATACCTATCAGGCAGGCCAGCAGGCCGCGGCCCAGTTGTCGCATGAATGAACCCGTCATCATCATCTCCTTAGTTGTTCGAATGTGAGCACCGGCCGCTGCGCGTAGGGCTGGCTCCATGGCTGGTAATTACCGTGATCGACGATCTGCACCGGCAGCTCCATCGTGGCCGGCACTTTTTCGCCGCGCAGATGCCGCACCGCGCATTCGGTGGCCAGGTACGCCATCTGCATGGCGTTGAAGTCGGCCGTGGCCAGCATCCGGCCGGCGGCGATGGCCTCGATCGCCTGCGGAATGGCGTTGACGCCCACCACTGCCGCGGTACGGCCGGCGGCATCGAGCGCATCGAGCACGCCGATGGCCATGATGTCGTTGGCCACCAGGCAGGCCTCCAGCTGCGGCTTGTCGCGCAACCAGGTGGCCGTGCGGTCGCGCGCGACCTCGCGCACATAGTCGCCCGCGATGACGCCGGCGATGCGGATGCCGGGATGCTGGCGCGCCGCTTCACGAAATCCGCGCAGGCGTTCCAGGCTGGTGAAGGACTCCTCCGGCCCGGTGACGATCAGCACCCGCCCCTGGCCCTGGAGGTGCGCGAACAGGTACTGCGCAATCGCCAGGGCCAGCTGGTAGTCGTCCGAACTGACGTAGGCCACGCTGGGCGCGGCCTGGATCGGATTGACAAAGCCGACCATCGGAATGCCGGCCGCGGCAATGCGGCGGATCGCCGGGTCCACCTTGCTGGCATGCACCGGCGAGAGCACAAAGGCATCGGGCCGGGGCGTCAGCGCCAGCGCCTGGTCGATCAGCGCGCTTTGCTCCTCGGGGTCATCGCCCTTTTGCGGCACGAAGTGCAGCACCTCGGCCCCGCACAGGGCGGCGGCGCGCTCGGCCCCCAGGCGCGCCGCGCCATAGGCCGGGTTCGTGAGGTTCTTGGTGAAGACAGCGAGGCGCATCGAAGCAGATTTTTTTGTTCTGCTCAGACCATGCCGCCGTTGGGCTGGATGATCTGGCCGTGCACCCACGAGGCCTTGTCCGAAGCCAGGAAGCTCACCACCTCGGCCACTTCATCGGGCGTGCCGATGCGGTTGAACGGGCTCATGGCCGCCGAACGGGCCACGGCTTCCTCGCTCTTGCCGGCGCGGAACAGGTCGGTGTCGACCGGGCCCGGTGCCACGCCGTTGACACGGATCTTGCGCGGCGCCAACTCCTTGGACAGGGAGCGCAGCAGGCTTTCCACTGCGGCCTTGCTCGCGGTGTAGGGACCGCCGCCGGGCACGGCCACGCGCACCATGGAGGTGGTCAGCCCGATGATGTTGCCGCCGTCCACCACGTTCCGTGCGGCCGCGCTCAGCACATTGAAGGCGCCGACGATGTTGACCTCCACCAGCTTGCGGAAGTTCTCCGGATCGAACTGTGCCAGCGGGCCGGGCGGCACATTGATGCCGGCGTTGGCCACCACGCAATGCGGCGCGCTGCCGAAATCGCGCGCCACATCGGCAAACACCTGCGCCACTTGCGCCGGCTCGCAGATGTTGACGGCGTAGCCTTTGGTGCGGCTCTTGCCGATGGTGGCCGGCAGGTTCGGGGCACTTGACACAAAGGTGTAGGCGACGTCATAGCCGATCTCGGCCAGTTTCTGCACGCTGGCCGCGCCGATGCCGCGCGTGCCGCCGAAAACCAGGGCGATCTTGTTGCTCATGGGAAATCCTCGGATAAGTTGTAATGAAAAAATTCAGGCCACGAAAGGCTTGCCGTAGACCGGTTCCTTGTAGGGAATCGGCGGCAACTGCCAGGTGCCGGTGGAGGGCGGACGCACATCGGAGTCGACGTGCACGTCGATCACGCAGGGGCGTTTGTTCTTGAGCGCCTGCTCGACCGCGACCCCGAGCTCCTGCGGCCGCGTGACGGTGACCCCATCGGCGCCACAGGCGCGGGCCCAGGCGGCGAAATCCGGGTTGTAGCGTTCGCCGGTCTGCCCCTTGTAGAAGGCGGTGCCGATCTCGCGGCCGTTGAACAGGCCGTACTGCAGATCGCGAATTGCGCCCCAGGCGAAGTTGTTCCAGATGATCCAGATCACCGGCAGGTTGTGTTCGACCGCGGTGCACAGCACATAGGGCGCCATGGTGAAGCCGCCGTCGCCGACCACCGCCACGCAGGGGCGGTCCGGCGCCGCGAAGTGCGCGCCCATCACGCCGCAGACGCCAAAGCCCATCGATGAATAACCCCAGCTGTTGAGCATGCTCTGCGGCCGCTTGGCCTTCCAGAACTGCATGAACCAGTTGTGGTGGACGCCGGAGTCGAGCGCGAGGATCACGTCATCGGGCAGCACCTTCTGCAGCGTGCCGACCACGAACTCGGGCCGCAGCGGGCTGGTCGAGTCGCCGAAGTGCGGCCGCACGAAGGCTTCCCACTGGGCCTGCCAGCCTTGCACCTCGGCCAGCCACGGCGCGTAGCGCGTCGCGGTGATCGCCTTGCGAGCCGGCAGCGCGTTGAGCAGCTGGCGCACGAAGACCTTGATGTCGGCAATGATGCCCAGCGTCGGCGCGTAGTTGCGGCCCAGCTCCTGCGGGTCGATGTCCACATGCACCAACTTGGTTTTGGGGAAATTCCACGAATAGCCCTCGTGCCAGCTGGACGAGCTGCGGTCGTCGAAGCGGGTGCCGAGCGTGATCACCAGGTCGGAGCGGCGTCCCGCTTCGTTGGCCGGGTAGGCGCCGTTGCGGCCGATGAAGCCGAGTGCCAGCGGGTGGTCGCCGGCAATGCAACCCATGCCGTTGGGCGAGGTGATGACCGGAATGCCCAGCCGCTGCGCGAACTCGGTGATCTCGACGCCGGCTTCCGACAGCGTGGCGCCGTGGCCGATGAACAGCACCGGCTTGTGCGCCGCGGCCAGCAGGTCCAGTGTGGTGGCTACGTCCATGTCATTGGCGCCCGGACGATGCTCGCGCTGGATGTTGGAGGCCGGCGGCAGCTCGACGTCGTCCTCTTCCTGATAGACGTTGTACGGGATGTCCAGGTTCACCGGGCCCGGGCGGCCGGTCACCATGGTGTCCATGGCCTGGCGCAAGGCCAGCGGCAGCATGTCCACCCGCGTGGGCTGGAAGGCGCGCTTGACCACCGGGCGCATGACCTGCGCGAAATCGGCCTGGTTGTGCTTGTACAGCTCCTGGAACGGCGCCCGGTTGTGCTGCGAGGTCGGCACGTTGGAGGTGATGGCCATGAAGGCCGAGGAGTCGGACAGCGCGGTGGCCAGCGACATCACCATATTGGCCGAGCCGGGGCCGGTGGAGGTGAGCGTGGCCACCGGCTTGTGCTTGACGCGGAAATAGGCGTCGGCCATGTGGCCCGCGCACTGCTCGTGGCGCGGCGAGACCAGCTGGATCTTGTCGCGCACGTCGTACAGGGCATCCAGGAGGCCCACATTGCCATGGCCGCAGATGCCGAAGATATACGGCATCTTTTCCTGGACCAGGTACTCGGCGATCAGTTCGCCACCTTTCATCTTGGGCATGTCTTGCTCCGCTTTCTGCAATCAGTTCGTCGTGAAGGTCACGATACGCTCTTCGGTCATCTCATGCACCGCATAGTGCGGGCCTTCGCGACCGAAACCGCTGTCCTTGGAGCCGCCATAGGGCATGAGGTCCACGCGCGAGCTGGAGGTTTCGTTGATGTGGACGCCGCCCACTTCCAGCCGCTGCGCCGCCGACAAGGCGTCCCCCAGCCGGTTGGTGAAGAGGCCGGTGGCCAGCCCGAAGGGCGTGGCATTGACGCGCGCTATCGCCTGGTCCAGCGTGCTGAACGGCACGATGCAGACCACCGGGCCGAAGATTTCGCAGCAGCCGACGTTCATGGTGTCGCTGATGTTGGTGAGCAGCGTCGGCGGCACCACCGAGCCCTGGCGCGCACCGCCGGCCAGTCGCTGGGCGCCCGCGGCCATCGCCTCCTGGATCCAGCTGTCGATGCGGATCGCTTCGGCCTCGCTGATGATGGGGCCGACAAACGTGTCCGGATCCTGCGGATCGCCGTAGGGCAGGGCCTGGACCAGTTGGGCCAGGCGCGACTCCACCTCTTTGCGCAGCGACTCATGCACCAGCAGCAGTTGCACCGAGGTGCAGACCTGGCCGGCCTTGCGGTAGCCCGCATTGACCACCTTGGTCAAGGCCACATCGAGCTTGGCGTCGTCGCACAGGATGGTGCAGGCAATCGAGCCCAGCTCCATCTGCGTGCGGCGCAGGCCGGCGGCCTGCTGGATCTTGCGGCCGACCTCGGTGCTGCCGGTGAAGGCGAAGAAGCGCACGCGCTCGTCTTCCTGCAGGTGCTTGACCACTTCGGCGCTGCCATGCAGCAGCGAGAGGAAACCGCGCGGCATGCCGGCCTCGAGCAGCACCTCGGCCAGCTTGCAGGCGGTCAATGGCGTGTGGGTGGAGGGCTTGAGGATCACCGCATTGCCGGCGGCAAAGGCCGGCGCCACCTTGTGCGTCACCGTGTTGAGCGGCGAGTTGAACGGCGTGATGGCGGCCACCACACCCAGCGGCACACGAAGGGTGAAGCCCAGGCGACCGGCGGCGCCCGGCGCGCCGGCCAGCGGAATCACATCGCCGGTCAGGCGACGCGCTTCCTCGGCGGAAAGCTTGAGGGTCTGGATGCAGCGGCGCACTTCGCCGGTGGCGTCCATCTGGGTGAAGCCGGCTTCGAGCTGCATGGTGCGCACGAAATCATCCAGGCGCGCCTCCATCAGCACGGCGGCGCGCTCCAGCACGGCACCGCGTTCATAGGCGGCCGGTGCGCCGCGCCGGAAGGCCGCATGGGCACAGCTCACGGCCTGCCTGACCTGCGCTGCATCGGCCACTGTGACGGTGGCGAACGGTTGCTGGCGGAATTTGTCGCGCACCGAAACGCGCGGCCCCGCGCCCTCGACCCACTCGCCATCCACGAGCAGACGATAAGTGGCATGCTGGTTGGCATCGACCACGGCAGAAGTTGGACGATTCATCAACGCATCTCCTCTGCATCGTCCGCCGGCGTGGTGATCACCAGGAATACCAGGCCGTTGGTGCCGGTGTTGGTGAAGCTGTGGCGGATGCCGGGCGGGACATAGACGTAGTCGTTGGGACGCATCAGGTGTTTTTCATCATCGAGCGTGAGCACGCCTTCGCCTTCCAGCACGTAGTAGACCTGCTCCTGCACCTTGTGCACATGCTCGCCCACATAGGCCGCCGGCGCGTAGCGCGAGATGCGGAAATCGATGCGGCTGCTGCCGGTGTTCGTGGGCCCGGCCAGTTCCTTGGACAGCGCGCCACCGAAGTGGCCGGGATATTCCTTCCAGGGCAGGTTGGCCATCTTTTCGAGCAGCGCCTTGCCTTTGGAAACCTGTTTTTGACTCATGGTGATTCCTGTGGTGGGAGGTGAGTGACATGCCGCCGTTGCGGCCGGCATGTTGGGTTCACTCGGAGGATTGGAAAAATTGTAGGGAAACTCGCTTCAAAAGGAAAATACTGTTTTCAGAGATGGGCTATAAGTCCGGCGTATCGATTCACAACCAGAGGATCTGCTTGCGGTAATCCAGCCTGGTCAGCAGCGGTTCGGCCGGTCCTTCATGGAACACGGCGCCGCGCTCCAGCGCGTAGACCCGGTCCGCCAGCGCCAGCACCAGGTCGAGGTTGTGCTCGACGATCAGGATCGAGACATGCTGGCGCAGCAGGTCGAACACCGTGAACAGCTCCTGCACCACGGTCGGCGCCAGGCCTTCGAAGGGCTCGTCCAGCAACAGCAGCTTCACATTGCCCGACAGCGCACGCGCCACCGCCACCATCTGCTGCTCGCCGCCCGACAGGTAGTCGGCCGCCACATGCATGCGCTCCTTCAGGCGCGGGAAGTAATGCAGGATCTGCTCCTCGTTCCAGACAATGCCGTTGCTGCCATCGGTCGGTCGTGCCAGCCGGCCCAGCGCCAGGTTCTCGGCCACCGTCATGCCGGCAAACAGGCCGCGCCCCTGCGGCACATAGCCCAGCCCCAAGCGCGCAATGTCCGGCGCTGACAGGCCGGCGATATTGCGGCCGGCGTATTCCACCTGGCCCGAAGCGGGCTTGACCAGTCCCACCAGCGTCTTGAGCAAGGTGGACTTGCCGGCGCCGTTGCGCCCCAGCAGCGCCACGATCTCGCCTTCGCGCACCTGGAGCGAGGCGTCGTTGAGGATGTGGCTCTTGCCGTAGAAGGCATTGACTTTCTCGAAATTCAGCAACAGCGGCCGGTCGCCGGCATGGCCCGCCACGCGGCCGGTCACCGGTGGCGTGCCGGTGCCGGTGTAGATTTCCTGCACGCGCCGATCGTTCCGCACCTCCTCGGGCGTGCCGCTCATCAGCACTTCGCCCTGGTTCATCACGGTGACGCGGTGCGACAGGCTGAGCACGCGGTCGATGTCGTGCTCCACGATCAGCACCGGGATGTTGCTGGCGATGGTTTTCACCAGGTTGGAGACGCGTTCGCGCTCCGCCGCCGCCAGGCCCGCCAGCGGTTCGTCCATCAGCAGCACCTGCGGCTTGGAACCGAGCGCCAGCCCCAAGTCCACCAGCCGCTGGCCGCCATAGGACAGATCGCCGCCGCCGACCTCTTCCATGCCCTGCAAGCCGAGGAACTTCATCAACTCGGCGGTCTCGGCATGGATTTCGGGATAGCTGTCGATGTCACGCCAGAAATTGAAGCGTGCCGCATGCCGGGCCTGCAGCGACAGCCGCAGGTTCTCGTAAATCGACAGGCCCTTGAACAGGTTGGTGATCTGGAAGGAGCGCGCCAGCCCCTTCTGGCAGATGCGGTCCGGCGGCAAATGCTGGATTTCCTGGCCGTTGAGCCGCACCTTGCCGGCGTCCGGCATGAACATGCCGGAGATCAGGTTGAAGGTGGTCGTCTTGCCCGCACCGTTGGGGCCAATGAGCGCATGGATCTGCCCGGCTTCGACCGTCAGCTGCGCCTCGCGCACGGCCTGGATGCCGCCGAAATGCTTGCTGATGCCCTGCGCCTGCAGCACCTCGCCCTCGCGCCGCGCCGGTCGCAGAAACTCCGGCAAGGGCAGGCCTTCGTAGATCTTGCGCTTGCTCATGGCGGCGCTGTCCTCCGGCTGGTGCTGGAAGCGGCGGCGCAACTGGGCCCAGATGCCGGTCAGGCCGGAGGGCGAGAACACGATGAAACCGACGAAGATCAGGCCAAACCAGAGCAGCCAGTTGTCGGTGTACATCGAGAACAGCTCGCGAAACAGCAGGAAGAACACCGAGCCCAGCGCGGGCCCCAGGAAGCTGCGCATGCCGCCGATCACCACGATGGCCAGCAGCTCGCCGGAGAACCCCACGGTGGTGGACTCCGCCGCCGCCAGCCGGTGCAGGAACACCAGCAGCGCACCGGCCAGCGCGGTGACGCTGGCCGACAGCACGAAGGCCAGCAACTTGTACTTGTTGATGTCGTAGCCCTGGAAGGTGGCGCGTTGCTCGTTCTCGCGGATCGCCACCAGGACATGGCCGAAAGGCGAGCGCACCACCCGCAGCAGAACGTACAGCACCGCCAGACCGATCACGGCGACGACGGCATAGTAGGTCAGCTGATCGTCCAGGTTCAGCGGCCCCAGCGTGTAGCGTTCGATGCCGCCCAGCCCGCCTTCACCGCCGGTCAGGCTGGTCCAGCGGAAAGAGATGGCGAAAGTCAGCGCGCACAGCGCCAGCGTCAGCAGCGAAAAATAGACGCCGCGCCGGCGCAGGATCAGGAAGCCCACCACCAGCGACAGCGCCGCCGTGAACGCGACGGAAAACAGCAGGGGCACCCACATCTGGCCCGGGAACCAGTGCAACTGGGCCAGCGCCGCGGCATAGCCGCCGATGCCGAACCAGGCGCTGTGGCCGAAGGACACCAGACCGGTGGTGCCCACCAGCAGGTTCAGGCCCATGGCCGCCATGGCCAGGATCACCACCACGGTGGCGGCGTCCAGCGTCAGGCCGATGCCCTGGAACACCAGCGGCAGCAGCACCAGGCCGGCGACGCCGATCCAGAGGGACTTGTATTTTTGATTCACGAAAGCGCTCATTATTCAAATCGTTCTATGCGTTCACCCAACAACCCGCGCGGACGGAACATCAGCACGAGAAACATCAGCACGTACATCGAAGCCTCGCCGGCCGCCGGCTCGAAATGGATGGTGATGCCGCGCACCACCCCCACCAGCAAGGCCGCCAGCACCACGCCCCAGAAACTGCCCAGGCCGCCGATCACCACCACCACAAAGGCGACCGTCATGATCTCGGTGCCCATGGCCGGTTGCACCACCGCGATCGGCCCGAACAGCACGCCGCCGAGCGCGGCGGTGGCCACGCCCAGCATGACGATGGCCGTCATGTAGGGCTGCAGACGGATGCCCAGCACCGCCACCATGTCGGGCTTTTGCACGCCGGCGCGCACCACGCGGCCGAAGGAGGTCTTGTGCAGCAGCAGCCAGATGCCGCACATGACGACCGCCACCACCCCCAGGATGAACAGGCGGTAGCGGGAGAACATCATGTCGCCCACCAGGAGCTGACCCTTGAATTCCGGCGGCATGGTGGAGGCCAGCGGCGCGGCGCCCCACACCATGCGGATGAACTGCTCGCCGACCATCGCCAGACCAAAGGTCACCAGCAGACTGAGAATCGGATCGGCCGTATAGAAGCGGCGCAACAGGTAGCGCTCGAACAGGATGCCCAGCAGGCCCACCGCCAGCGGCGTGATGAAGATGCTGGCGCCAAAGCCGAAGTACTTGATGACTTCCAGCGAAACATAGGCGCCGAGCGCGTAGAAGGCGCCATGCGCCAGGTTGACGATGCCGCCGACGCTGAAGATCAGCGACAGGCCCAGCGCCAGCAACAGGTAATAACCCCCGAGCACCAGGCCGTTGACGACCTGCTCGAGCAAAAAAACGATTTCCATGGCTATCCAGAAAGGGGAGGAGAAAAGCGCGCCCGCGCAACCAGACCGGTCCGCGCGGGCGCGCCCGCAGGCAGCAGCGTGCGCACCGGCGCCGCTGCCGCCTGCACCGGCTCACATCTTGCAGGCGCTTTCCGCCTTGGTCGGTGCCAGCAGATCCAGCGGCTGGTTCGCCGCCGGCACCGCCTCGCCGAACTTCAGGAAGTCCTGCTTGGTCTTGGCCTCGCCCTTGGCCTTGACCGTGAACGGATAGGCTTCCTGCATCAACTGGTGATCCCAGGAACGGAAGTAGGCCTTGCGCGCTTTCAGGATGTCGAACTGGGCCCCGGACTCGAAGTAGGCGATCAGCTTCTCGGTGTCGGTGGACTTGGTGGCGTTCATGGCCTGCGCCAGCATCTTGAGCGAGATGTACTCGATCCAGGCATGGTTCTCCGGAATCTTGCCGTACTTCTTGGTGAACTTCTCGACAAAGGCCTTCGAGCCCGGGGTCTGCAGGTCGTTGTGCCAGACGGTGGGCCAGATGCCGCCCAGATTGCCTTCGCCGGCAGCCCAGGCGTCGGCGGTGTTCAGGTTGAAGCCGACCACCGGGTAGGGCAGACCGAATTCGGCGTACTGCTTGACGAAGTTCGTCACCTGGTTGCCGGCGAGGTTGGTCGCCACCAGATCGGGCTTGGCCTGGCGAATCTTCAGCAGGTAGGGGCTGAAGTCGGTGACGTCCGTGGCGATCAGCTCGTCGCCGGCCTGGTTGCCACCGTTGGCGGCGAAGAACTTCTTGGCCGCCTTCGACAGGTCGTGGCCAAACAGATAGTCGGCCGTCAGGCTGTAGATCTTCTTGCCCTTGACCATGTTGTCGCGCACCAGCGCCTGGCCGACCGCGTTGACCATCACCGTGACCGGAATGTCGACGTGGAAGGTGTAGCGGTTGCAGTCCTTGCCGCGCAGCGCGTCGGAACGCGCGCCGGTGCTCAGGAACAACTTGTGGTTGCGCGCCGCGACCTGCGAAATGGTCAACGCCGAAGCGGAGTTGATCTCGCCCATCAGCAAGGCCACGCCATCGCGCTCGATCATGCGCTGGGCCTTGGTCGAGGCCACTTGCGGGTTGACCGAGTCCTCGCTCATCACATCGAGCTGGCGGCCCATCACGCCGCCGGCCGCGTTGATCTCTTCGGTGGCCATCTTGATGCCCAGCAGGGCGTAGTCACCTAGCGCGCCCAGGAAACCGGTCAGCGGCGTCAGGTGGCCGATCTTGATTTTTTCCCCTTGCGCGCTGGCCAGTCCCGGCCAGCCGAGAGCCGCGCTGCCGGCCAGCACCGCGCCGGCTTTCAGAACCGTGCGTCGCCGGGTGGCATCCACGGTGGCAAGGGTGTTTTTGATTTCACGTTCCATTTGTCATCTCCTCTTTAATTTGGCCTGAACGGCCGGGGGTTGAAACTGATCCGAAATATTCACGCTGTGCGCCAGGCTGTAAAAGCCCGCCCGCTGACCTGTCGCAGCGCCATGCTGCGCCATTTCCTGCTCCTGCAGTTCGCTTTGTGCCAGCGCGGCCAGCACCTCCTGGTCATAGGCGCTGGCCAGCAAAATCCAGTCGGCCACGGCGTCCCCGCCCCGCAGCTTCTGCTCAGCCGTCTGTTGGTCCAGCGGGACGGCGGGAACGGCGTTCTCGATCAGATGGGCGCCGGTGATCCCCGCTTTCGCGACCAGTCCGGGCAACACCTGCTGCACGATCCACTCACGCAGGCGCTTCTCCTGCCCCGGTTGCGGCGAAAAGCGCAAGGTCAGCAGGGCCTGCGCGATGCCGCCGCCCTCGCTGCCCTGCACGAGGCACTGACTCCTGACCATGTTCCTGAAACGGGCCATCGTCTGGGTCGTCCAGGGGCTCGGGTGATTGAGGCGCTCGCGGTAGGGGTCCGAGCTCAGCACATCCAGCCCGCTCAGCTCGTACATCACGAAATAGTGCGGCGATCCGGACCAGGCCACCCAGCGCGCGCCACTCAGAAAGCCCGGCACCGCCATCCGCTCCGCAAAGTGCTCGGTGGAATGCCAATGCTCGAAACCGGGGCGGTCTTCGGGGGCGATGTCCCACCACATCGCCAGCGCCGCCTTGCCCTTGAGTGCCATACCCAGATCCTGTCCGCCTGATTTGGAAGTTCACTTCTTGGCCGTGCGCAGCTTGGCCAGTTCGGCGTTCACGTCCGCGACCACGCTCTCGCCCACTTCCTTGCCGTACTTGTCGATCAACGGCCGCACCTTCTGGCGCAGGCGGCCCATTTCCGCGAGCGAGATCTCGTTGACCTGCATCTGCGTCTTCAGTTTCTCCAGCACCTTGGCTTCCTCATCCTGGGAGATCTTGCGCTGCACGGCACGCGCCTCTTTCTCGGAATCGACGATGATCTTGCGCTCGGTCTCAGACATGGAATCCCAGGTCTTCTTGCTCATGAGCATCGGCATGGCGGTGTAGATATGCCGGGTCAGGGAGAGGTACTTCTGCACTTCCGGGAACTTGGAAGTCTCGATGATCGCCAGCGGGTTCTCCTGGCCGTCAACCGCCTTGGACTCCAGCGCGCCATAGAGCTCGGGGAAATTCAAGGGCACCGGATTGGCACCCAGCGACTTCATCAGGTCGATGTAGATGGGCGAGGTGAACACGCGCATCTTCAGGCCTTCCATATCGTCGGCCTTGACAATGGGGCGCCGGCTGTTGGTCATGTTGCGAAAGCCCAGCTCCCACATGCCCAGACCGACCAGGCCGTGCTGCGACAGATTGCCCATCATGCGGGCGCCCACCGGGCCATCCACCAGCGCGACGGCTTCCTGCGTATTGTTGAACAGGAAGGGGAAGTCAAAGATCATGAACGTCTTGTCGATGCCCGACAGCAGACCCGTGGCCATGGTGGAAAAGTCGATGGTGCCGCCACGCAGGCCGGCCAGGTCCTGCGGCGCGCCGCCCAGCACGCCGGCCGGGAAGACGTCGACCTTGATCTTGCCGCCGCTCTTCTGGCTCACGAGGTCGGCGAACTTGTAGGCACCCTGCCCCAGGGGAGAATCCTTGGCAACGCTGAAGGTGAACTTCAGCTTGCGCTCCTTGATGTCCTGCGCCTGCGCCAGCTGGGGCAGGGCCACGGCAGCCGCAGCGATGCCGAGCACGATGCCTGCCAGCTTCGGGAAAAATATTTTTTGCATGCTGTCTCTCCTTCTTTGATTAAAGTTGTCCGGCTTCGGGCCCGGAATCTCAGACACAAAAACCGGCCTACCCGGCGAACCACCGCATCGGCACCGTCACCAGCGAAGGGAACAGCACCATGAGAAACATGACGGCGAACTCGGCCAGCATAAAAGGCACGACGCCACGCGTCACGTCATCCATCTTCATCCGGCCCACACCGGCCACCACGTTCAACACAATGCCCACCGGCGGCGTGATCAGCCCGATCGAGTTATTGATGATGAACAGCACACCGAAATAGACCGGGTCGATCCCCGCCGCCTTGATCACCGGCATCAGCACGGGGGTCATGATCAAGATGGTCGGCGTCATGTCCAGGGCCGTGCCCACCACAATCACCAGCACCATGATCGCGATGAGCAGCAGCATCTGGCTGCCCATGAAAGGTTGCAGCATGGCCACCACTTTCGATGGCAGATCGGCCACGGTGATGAGCCAGGCGCTGACCATGGCCGTCGCAATCAGGAACATCACCACCGCACTTGTCTTGGCTGATGTTGTGAAGATCACCCGCATCTGCCGCCAGCTCAACTCGCGGTACACGAACATCGACACCAGCAGCGCATAGACCGCCGCCACCACCGCCGCTTCGGTCGGCGTGAACACGCCAAAGCGCAGCCCGACGAGAATGATCAGCGGCAGGACCAAGGCCCAGATCGACTCGCGCAAGGCCTTCAGGATTTCGCCCCTGGACTTGCGGGGAGGCGGTTGGATATGCTCGGCGCGGACCAGCCAGGCCCAGGTCAGCCACAGCGCCGCCCCCATCATCAGACCAGGCACGATGCCCGCCAGAAACAGCTTGGAGATGGACACATTGGCGGTGACGCCGAAAATCACGAAGCCGATGCTGGGCGGAATCACCGGGCCGATGACACCGGTGGCGGCAATCAGGCCGCCGGCCCGCGCCTTGTCGTGCCCCGCGGCGACCATCATCGGAATCAACAGCGCCGACAGGGCGGCCGCATCGGCAACCGCAGAACCCGAAAGGGCCGCCATGGTGCAACCCGCCATGATGGTCACATAGCCCAGACCGCCCTTGATGTGTCCCACCAGCGCCAGCGCCAGATTCACGATGCGCTTTGAGAGGCCGCCCACGTTCATGATCTCGCCGGCCAGCATGAAGAAAGGCACGGCCAGCAGGGGAAAGCTGTCGGCGCCGTTGATGATGTTGAGCGCCAGGATTTGCGCATCGAACAAATCCATGTGCCACATCAGCGCCACACCGCTGGCCAGCAAGGCATAGGCGATGGGGATTCCCAGCGCCATGGTGGCGAGCAGCGACGCAATAAAGACAAAGACCGTCATTTGCCGCCCCCGCCCTCTTTGACATTTTTTCCAGGACTTCCTGCAGCCCCCAGAAGCTCCTCCAGCTGCGCCGCTTCCTCGGAGGACTGCACCATGACGAGATCAGCGCTGCTCATCTGCCCGGTCAACATGCGCCAGAGATTGTCAGCCAGGATGAGCGCCGCCATCACGGCAAAAACGACGCCCGGCGCGTACAGGATCGCCATCGGCAGCTCGGTGGAAGGCGCCGCCACCTCCATGTTCAACTTGACCTGGGCCCAGCTGCCATCAAACAACAGCCAGGTCACCCACAACATGACTGCATGCCCAAGGACAAAGAAGATCTTCTGCCCGATAACCGGCAGGCGATCGACCACCATGTCGACGCCAAGATGCTCGTGTTTTTGCAGGGCCACCACGGCGCCCAGAAAGGTCACCCAGACAAACAGCCAGCGCGACACCTCATCCGACATGGAAATGCTGGAATCAAATCCATAGCGCAGGACGACGTTGCCGAACACCAGCACGACCATCACCGCCAGGCACAGGGCGATGAGAATTTCAAACACCTTGCAAATGCGGTCGATCCAGTGGCTCATCGTGCAACCCGGCTCTCAGGTTTTTTCTTCGCGCAGCAGGTCGACCAGCCCCCGCAGCGCCGCCGTGTAGGAATGCCAGCCCAGGCCCTGGACCGTGCCCTTGACGGCGGGCGCGATGATCGAATGCGTGCGCCAGGCTTCCCGCGTCTGGAGATTGGACATGTGGACTTCCAGCGTGGGGTAGGGCATGGACTTGATCGCGTCATGCAGCGACACGCTGTACTGGGTCAGGCCGCCGGGATTGATGATGGCGCCCTGGGCCGAATCAATGTGCTGGTGCAGCCGATCGATCAAGGCGCCTTCGTGATTGGACTGCAATATCTCCAGCTTCACGCCCAGCTCCGCTGCCACCGCCTCGAGACTGGCATTGATCTGCGCCAGCGTCGTGCTGCCATAGATATGCGGTTCGCGACGGCCGAACAGGTTCAGGTTCGGCCCATGCAGGACCAGAATCAAAAGCGGGCTGGTTTTCAAGTTGTCTCTCTCTTTTTTATCATTCCGCAACGAGGGCACCCACGCTGGTGGGAGGAACTGAAGCAGCGGAATCGATGATAAGGACCGCCGTATGAAAGCGAAAATACCGTTTTCCGAGATGCGGTATAGGAAATTCTTATATGCTCCGGGTTCGACAGGCCCTTTCGGAGCGCTCCATGGATCTCAGGCAACTCAAATATTTCGTCCAGATTGTGGAAAGCGGCAGCCTGGCCAAGGCCTCGCGCCAGCTCTACATCGCCCAGCCGGCGCTGAGCCAGCAGATCGCCAAACTGGAAGCCGAGATCGGCAAACCCCTGCTGATCCGGACCTCCAAGGGCGTGACGCCGACCGAAAACGGCACCGCCCTGCACCACCACGCCCGCTTCATGCTGCGCCAGCTGGACCAGGCGATCTCGATCGCGCGCCAGGAGCCGGGCACGGTGCACGGCATGGTCTCGGTCGGCCTGGCGGCGACCACGGTCTGCGCGGTCGGCATTCCCTTCATGCGCCGCATTCGCGAGAAATATCCCGGCATCGTCCTCAACGTGGTGGAGGGCATGAGCGGGCACCTGACGCAGATGATGCAACTCGGCCAACTGGATCTGTCCATCCTCTTCAGCCGCGACGCCGTGCCCGACCTGCCGTCGGAGCCGCTGGTGGCGGAAGAGCTGTTTGTCATGCTGCCCACCGACAGCGCCCTGGTGTCGCCCCGGCGCATCAAGCTCACCGTGGCTGAAACCGCCCAATTGCCGCTGATCCTGCCGACCGGCATTCACGGTTTGCGCCGGCGCATCGCGGCCGAATTCGAGCAGCGCAACCTGGCCACGCGCGTGGTGGCCGAGATCGATTCGCTGTCCCTGCTGATGGCCTGCGTGCGCGAAGGCATGGGCGCCACCATCAAGCCGATGTCGGCAGCCCTGCTCGAAGGGGAAATGCGCAAGAACTGGCGCACGCTGGCGTTTTCCGATGCCAGCATGAAACGCCAGAACTATCTCTTCTCTGTCGTGCCCGAGCGGCTGTCACCAGCCGCCGCCGCCGTTCGCACCGAACTGAAGGAAACCGTCCGGCAGCTGGTGCAGTCCGGCACCTGGCAGGGCGTGGATCTGCTCTATTGAGCCGCCGCCCCGCGCCCGCCGGCTTATTTGAATGCCGCTACGCCAGCCTTGGCTACCACCTCGTCCTGCGAACCGGTGCCGCCGGAACAGCCGATGGCGCCAACCATCTTGCCGCCTTCGACCAGGGGAATGCCGCCACGCGAGGCGATGAGATCATCGAGCGTGAGCAGGTAGGTCATGCCGCCTTCCTGGACGCCACTTTCAAACGCCCTGGTTTCACGACGGTACTTGACTGCAGCACGTGCTTTGTGGACGGCGATGTCGATGGAACCCAGCTGCGCGCCGTCCATGCGTTTGAACGACACCATGTTCGCACCCGAGTCAAGCACCGTGCAGATCAATTTCCAATGGCGGGCCGTGGCCTCGGCTACCGCAGCCGCCAGAACGGCATCGGCCTGCGCCAGCGAAATCGGCGCGCCGTACGGCACGTCAAAGGGCATTTTCTCCGGGATCGCATCGCGCGCGTTGGGCTGCTGGGCCTGGGCCGTGGTAGCCGCCAGCAGGGTCAGGCCGAGTGCCATCAGGGTTGATTTGAATTTGATTGTCATGTCGTGTCTCCTTCTTGCATTGCCAAAATTGCAGCGGCCTGCAGGCCGGCTACTGCGATGCCCCCAGGCAAAATCGGGCATCCACTGCAAGCTGGTTTGCGATGCAATGAGGCTCGCAATTTAGCCCCATCCGGGACGCCGATCCATGCCGCTGGTCGGATGGGGGCATCATTTCTTGTGATGGCTCAGCCGGCCACCAGGCTGGCGCCCACCCAGCGCCCAGAGCGCACCAATTCCCTGGCGCAATCGGCCAGCACGACCCGGGTGGCCAATGCCGCCGGCGAGAGTTCGTCATCGGACAGGCTGCACAAGGCATTGAGCCGCCGGGCCTGTGGTTCCCTGATCTCGGCCAGCTGGAAGCGCTGGGCCGCATCCGGGAAGCGGCCGACCGCCGCCCAGGGCTGCAGGGTGCCGCCCAGCCCGGCGTCCACGGCGTCCATCAGCACCAGCAGGGAATCGATTTCAGCGACCAGCGTCGGTTTGTAGCGCGCCCGCGCGAACACCGCGTCCAGCGTGCTGCGCAGGCCGTGCGTGCCTGTCGGCAGGATCAGGGGCACGCCCTTGAGCTGGGCCATGCGCAGCTTGTCCGGCACGTTCGCCGGCAAGCCCTGGCGCGAGCGGATGAAAAACAGCTTCTCTTCCAGCAGCGGCATCACGCTCCAGCGTCGGGCGGCATCGGTGTCGAACAACACTGCCAGGTCCAGTTGGCGGGCATTGAGCATGGCTGTGATGTGCCCCGACAGGCTCTCCACCAGGTGCAGCCGCACATCGGGGTAGCGCTCGCGCATGGCGCGCATCAGCGGCACACCCAGCACCGAGGCGGTGGTGGGCGCCAGGCCCACGCTGACCGTGCCAGACAGGCGCGACTGCTGCGCCGCCCGCACTGCCTGCTCGGCATGGCGCAGGGTGAGCTGCGCTTCGCGGAAGAAGGCCAGCCCGGCTTCGGTCGGCACCACGCCTTTGCTGGTGCGCTGCAGCAGCCGGGTGGCGAGTTCGCCCTCCAGCCGGCTGATCTGCTGGCTCAGGGCCGACTGCACCATGTCGAGGTGCAGCGCCGCCCGGCTCATGCTGCCGAGTTCCACTACTTTCACGAAATAACGAAGTTGCCGCAGTTCCATGTCCAGCCTGTCAGATAAGAAGATTCCCCCTGGACAGGGATAATCTCATACCTATGGGCAAACTGGCAGGCAAACAGCGGGTGGTGGTGGGTTTGAGCGGCGGCGTGGACTCCGCGGTGACGGCCTGGCTGCTCAAACAGCAGGGCTATGAGGTCATCGGCATCTTCATGAAAAACTGGGAAGACGATGACGACAGCGAATACTGCTCCTCCAACATCGACTTCGTCGATGCGGCGGCGGTGGCCGATGTGATCGGCATCGAGATCGAGCACGTCAACTTCGCCGCCGAGTACAAGGACCGGGTGTTCGCCGAGTTCCTGCGCGAGTACCAGGCCGGGCGCACGCCCAACCCCGACATCCTGTGCAATGCCGAGATCAAGTTCAAGGCCTTTCTGGACCACGCGCTGCGCCTCGGTGCGGAGAAAATCGCCACCGGGCATTACGCCAGGGTTCGCTGGTGCCCAGCCAACCCTGGCGAGCCCTTGGGCCAATATGACGAATCGCACCCGACCGCGCGCGATAGCGCCCGCGCACCCCTTGGACACTACCAACTGCTCAAGGGCCTGGACCCGTCGAAGGACCAGAGCTATTTTCTGCATCGCCTGAACCAGGCGCAACTCTCCAAAACCATGTTTCCGATCGGCGAATTGCACAAGACCGAGGTGCGCCGCCTTGCGGCCGAGATCAAGCTGCCCAATGCCAGGAAGAAGGACTCGACCGGCATCTGCTTTATCGGCGAACGGCCCTTCCGTGAATTTTTGAACCGCTATATCGCCAAGGAACCCGGCCCGATCAAGGACGAAAAAGGCCGGGTGCTGGGGCAGCATGTGGGCTTGAGCTT
>Ga0210129_1000027_pt1 | contig 40940 bp, 62 predicted proteins | sample WestPond_Cattail_2_FD_185582 | JGI IMG/M metagenome (GOLD analysis project Ga0210129, IMG submission 185582) | Wetland microbial communities from the San Francisco Bay, California, USA, that impact long-term carbon sequestration -... | ecosystem: Environmental > Aquatic > Marine > Wetlands ... | reverse complement strand
TTGCGCTTCCCCACATTGAAAACTGTATGGGAAGATGAAAAGATTTAACTTTAACGGCCCGTTAAACTAACCTACTAAAAAGGCCGGGTACAAACACCCGGCCTTTGCTTTTAAAACCCCGTACAGGGGCAACCGTAATGCCCCTCTACCGGCGTTTGTACCGATACACCCCGTATGCGATAGCCGCTGTGCCTATTCCTCCAAGAAGGAGCTTGTATTTCATATTTCCAGATTCACTTACAGAGAATTCAAAATTTTGATCTGTCTCTTTACACATATCAAACGCGAGCGCCCGCATCTTGAATCTTCCGTCTTCTACCTTACCGGGGTATAGTTCAATCTTTATGGGGGACTCATAACATTTTTGCAATACAAAAATATCCTTCGGAGTTTCTTTGTATTTGTACTTGATAACGGGCACGTATTCTTTTTCTTTCTTTATGATGATATGGTCTACTCGAAAGAATTTTCTGTCGACATATGCTCCGCCTATTCCACTCAGTACAACGAGGATAATCATTACAATCATTCCTCGCGCGATTTTGTTGATTGTTTCCATAATTATTTCCCCTTGAATGGAGATTCGACGGGGGTCTTTTCAAACCATTTGGTTTTCCACCCGCTGAAGAACACTCCGTATCCCAGTAAGAGAATACCGAGAACACCCACAAGGGCAAGCACCCATTTCATGTTGAGTATGGCGAGGGCAATCAAACTCTTCCAACTCTTGGAAGCCTGTTCCACTACTTCTGCATCCGCTTTCTTTTCCTCTATTACAGAAGGATCAATCTGTAAAGGTTTTTTCTCTTCTTCCATTTGTGTTTTCCTCCGAAACTCTATAATTGAGCCGGTTATTAAATTCTTCCTGTTTCCCTTTATTCCATTGAGTAACAGGACGGAAATATCCCACGACGCGTGAATATACTTCCGTGGGCATTTTCAACATATAAACGCTTCCGGAATTTCTTCTTCAAGCAGAAGAAGATAGGAGAATAGAGTTTGTTTGCTCAGTTTTCCATACTCCAGAGCTTTGTTAAGATCAGCAAGCATCTGCATCACTTGACAACCGGCGGAAGCGCGACCCACCGTCGCCATTCCCCATCCCCAGTGGAAGTTTACTCCGTCGGCTTTTCCAGCCTTATCTTTTTCGTCGATGTCTCCGTCTTTGTCCATATCGCGATGAACGTCCTCAAGACCAGTTGAGATAAACGCCTCATGTTTCAATCGGGGATCACTTGCTTTATGGAACCCGATCTTAAAAGCATTTTCGTGCCATCCCGCATCCATGTGTGCGACGCCCGTCACTCCCAGTTCTTCTGGGTGGAGGGTGAAATATTTTCCTGGATCCGTGGTTCCTGTCCCAAGAAAAATACAATCCCTGTAATAGAAGCCAAGCAGATCATCATACAAATCAAGAAGAGAGTTCGATCCGTACTTACGGACACCCACAAGAAACATTTCAGGGAGATCGTCTTTGATCGGTCTTTTCTTTTTAGCAAGTTCCAATATCTTTGGAACAAGAATACTACAATCTTTCATTTTGTGGCCGCCTTTTCGTAATACAATTTTACGAGAGTCTCAACATTGTCGTCTATCTTATCCACCTTTTCTTTCACGTTTTCCAGATTCGTTTTATTTATGGCGAGAGATTGACAAATTTCGGTATAATTAGTTTGTAGGTTTCTATTCATCTCAAACAGCTTTTCAATGGCGTTGGAATTCTGTTCTACTTTCTGTTCCATCTTTCCCTTCTCTATTCCATCGTTTTTCTGTTCCCTATATACCGTTCGAAATATCATGCTTATTCCTATGATATTACCGACGAGGGATATCATTCCCAGAATGGCCCCCGCGAGCATGGTCATTTCTTTCATTAACGACTCCTAAATCTTTGTGAGGGTTGCGCTGAGAATCTTCATATCGATATCCTTGAAATATTCTGTCTGTATCTCTGGAGAAAAATTGCAGTTATAATCACAATGAGGAGCGTTATCCTTTCTCCATTCTTCGTTATAGTAATAGAAAGAATATACACTCATTGGGGGCCATTTGTGATCTGGATCTCCGTACGCCGCCGCGCAAGAAAAGTCTGGACACGTTACGTGTAAGACTCCTCCGGGCTGAAGCACTCGATAACATTCTTCTATCAATGTTTTTCTTTGCGAAGTATTGAAATGTTCTATTGCATGATGAAGAAGTATCTCTTCCACTATTCCGGAAGGGTACGTAACCAAGAAAGCAAAGATATCAGATACAACGTCCACTCCTTCGAACGGAATTTGGTCAACGCCCACGTATCCGATTTTTCTGTCCTTTCCACAACAGAGATTAAGTTTCTTCATATTTCGGAGCCTCGGGCATTCTTTCAATATAACGCTTATCCAAAAGACGTTTGTCTTTTATCGTGAGCCGTTCCGTGATAGGAATCTGTGTGAAGTAATTGTCCAAATCTATGTCTGGATGAGCGGTGTATTTTCCTGTCTCTATGTCCATGTGTAAACACTGAACATCGGTGTCCACAAGAAGTTTGTGACCCGCCTTGCGCCATCTATGGACGAAAAAATTATCCTCTCCTATAAAGGGGTATCCTTGTTGCGGCCCCGCAATACAACAGAAAGGAATTTCCGGATCAGCATCTCTCATCTCTCTTAACAATTTGACCGGTATCAACGCGGCGTCGAGTCCCGTTTGCCATGCTTCAAACACCTGTCCCGGAGTTACGTCAGCGGGACGAATATGATTCAATTCATCCCTTATCATTATCATTGGTACAGATAATTTGACGTAGTAAACACCAACCGCCATCGCATTAGGATTCTTTTCCACCGTTTCATGAAGCTTCCTAAATCCGTTCCACGGGATCACTGTGTCTTCTCCAACAAAGAAAAGATATTTCGCGTCTGTTTCGAGAACAGTGTCAATTAAATAGTTCCTCGCCATATCCACAAGCAGTTTTTCGCAACTACAGAATCCATGGGAATATCCACTGAAATCAATGTGGAGTCCCATGTACCCATCTAAATTTTGCGCGGGTTTTTCTTCAAAACTCCTTCGAGGTTGTGCGACTACAACGTAATTTCCACATTCTTTTGACTCTTCTACAATGTCCCTTAGAATAGAATGCACTTTTTCTGTTTGTGTTTTTGGTCTGGCGATTTCCATTTATTGCTTCTCCTTTTATAGTTTATTAAAAAATGGGTGACAACATATCATCTTGGAGGGGTTACGATTCTGTTGGCTAATGATTGCTTGTCCTCTTGTGGCATTTGATGGAACAAAGTGTATCGTTCCATCGGGAGCAAGGACTCCTCCATGAGATTCACCCCCTACTGTATAGACCAACGCATAAGTTGATACGACGCCATCAGGAGATATCTTTTGACCACACGAAACAGCTATGTCGTGGGGAACAAAGTGTATCGTTCCATCGGGAGCAAGGACTCCTCCGGCATGAGAGTTGCCTGACGTGTATACCAACGCATAAGTTGATACTACTCCGGCAGGAGATATCTTTTGACCGACGGATGCGGAGTACGCGACAAAGTGTATCGTTCCATCGGGAGCAAGGACTCCTCCTTGATACGCGGTGGTTGTAGTGTATACCAACGCATAAGTTGATACGACTCCGGCAGGAGATATCTTTTGACCAACAATTGCACTATGAGGAACAAAGTGTATCGTTCCGTCTGGAGCAAGAACTCCTCCGTGGTATGCATTAGTCGTAGTATAGGCCAACGCATACGTCGATACGACTCCGGCAGGAGATATCTTTTGACCGACAGGGGCATTCTGAGGAACAAAGTGTATCGTTCCATCGGGAGCAAGGACTCCTCCAGAATAAGCGTTGACTGACGTGTATACTAACGCATAAGTCGATACGACTCCGGCAGGAGATATCTTTTGACCGACAATTGCACCATACGGAACAAAGTGTATCGTTCCATCGGGAGCAAGGACTCCTCCGCGGTATACGTTAGTCGTAGTATAGGCCAACGCATAAGTCGATACGACTCCGGCAGGAGATATCTTTTGACCGACAACCGCGTTTTCTGGAACAAAATGTATCGTTCCGTCTGGAGCAAGAACTCCTCCGTGGTATGCATTAGCTACGGTGTATGCCAACGCATAAGTCGATACAATTGTTTTTCCTGTAAACATTTTTCCACTTTTCATACACTTCATAATATTATTTATAACGGTTGAAAAGGCTTTTCCTGAAGTGTAGGAAGCAGAATCGTCGAAAGAAGGGACGGTTATTTCAAATATCATATCCCAATCTGTAGACTGAATATCTGTGTATTCGTCATATATAGAAACATGGGCTACAATACACTTAAATAACCCATAAGAGCTTTGTACTACATCGTTCACACCGTAAGAAGTGTTCGCGACCCAAACCTTGATCTTCTTAGTCACATCCTCGGAAATCCTTTGTGTTATTGCAAATGTCCCCCCGGTGTTTCCAACAAACGTCGCGAGAACTATGTCGTAGTCCGTAGGTACTGTCGTGTTTACGACGATAGTGAAAGAAGGAACGAGCTCGTATGCGTAGACACCAGCGGCTTTCGCTCGTTGACGAGTATTGCCATTCGTTTCGGCGTATCTTAATTTTACGTAGTTAGTCGCCACTCCATTAAGGGTTGCGGAAGCGATAGCGAGATTTGTTTGTTGTATAGACTGTACAAGCCTTGTCATAACCGCCGCGAGTTCTGCGGGGGGCACTACGGTCCAATCGTTTGGAATGGATACGTCATAAGAAACTAACCCCGATGCGGGAGTTATGTTTAACGTGTCCCCAGAACCCTGGGTTACAAGGCCTCCAGAAAGAAGAACGGGAAATCTTCCAAGAGCCTTTTGAACAATTTGCCCTGAGAGATCCCAAGCATACAAAATGTCTCTTATATGATCTTGTCCTCGATAACAATCTCCGACTATCAAAGGTATCCCGCTTCCCCATAAAGTGTTGACATGTTTATTTATAGACATGCTTTTTCTCCTATCCTATTGTGTTATATACCGTGAAAACTCCACCAGAAACATATCCTAAGATGACCCGAAAATACGCGGGTATATCGTCATAGGAAATTGAATCTACAATCTGCTGAACTTGCGCCGTTGTGAGTGTGGCATTATCTACGTCTATATAAAATACTCCAGGGATTATATCTTCTGTCCAACTCCCTGCGATATCTATTCCCAAGAGATCGTCTATTCCATCCACTCCAAACGTCGCCCAATATTTTGTGGGGTCTTCTCCAAGAAATCCTGTCAACCATATCCATTGAGCAGAAGGAGAATGATAAAATACTGCATTTCCAAGTGCGATGGAATCTATTTTCGGTTTGACGCTTTGTTGCCAAGAACCTCTTTTCTTGTGACTCGAAACCGCATAAGCGATTTTAGTCCTCGCTGTTCTTTCAGAGTCGTAAGAGGAAACTCCCGCCGCAACAAAGTTTCCCAGAAATTCCAAAGATTCTACGGGGCATTCTCCTGGATCGTAGATATGCAATAACTTTTTTATCAGTATATCTATGTCTTCGTATACATCATCTATATGATCGGACAATGCGACTCCGGAAGTATTCTTTGTAGAATCTTCTATCAAATCATTTGGGAACATTTCCAGTGAATTCATAATTATGGAGCCTGAGTTATTGAGATTGATCCAATAGTTGAAATCTCATCTTCTGTGAGAACCAAAGGAAAAGTGGGAACCGTGATATTCACAAAGGATAACCCTGGGACAACGAGTAGACAATATGCATACAATTGGGATTCCTCGTATGTCGCCCCAAAATCAGGAACAGAAAAACTCCCTTCAGGAGCAAAATTGTCCAGCATACCTTGGATGACTGTATAGTTATCACTGTTGTACGATCGGGAGAACTGTGCGTTTATAGCGGCGACAACGATCGCTATTCCACTTTGATTATAAATGTCTACAAACTCGTATGTTCTTTCCCCAAAGTATAACTGGATAGCGAGTGTAAGATAGTCGAGCACGGTCAACCATACATAGCCCGTTTTTTCTTTCGCGGTGCCTGTTATATTCACGGTGTGATATGTGGGATCTGTCACTCGCACGTCCATAGATTCCATGAGTGTTCTTTCTATCAAGTAAGCTTGAAGAGCTGTCTTTAACGACGAAGAAGGGACGCCTCCTCCGTCAGGAATAATGACTACTTGGCAGGAAAGAGGTCCATAAGCGTTTCTTATTACGTTAGCGACAGAAACACCCGCATAGTTTTGAGAAAGATACACTCCGTCAGATGGAGTGACAAAAGTATCTCGCGCCTTGAGTAGTTCTGGAGCGGTGACCTTTGCACTCTCCATAGATTCAAATTCACTTCCGCCGGTGAACGCCGCCGTGTTTGAAACTCCCGTTATGTAAGAACTCCCACCTGTATAACTCGTAATAGAGTTAATAACCGACACATTGGAAAGAACACCACCACCTGTAGCATAAAAAATTTGTATATCTCCCGTAGGTCTTACACCGTATAACCCACCCCCGAAGCGAATACGGCACGTTCCATCTGCGTCATAAAGAACTTTGAAAACTTTATCTGTGGAGTAATAATCGACCCAGTTATCCACGCGATACCAACTTGTGTCTCCAAGAACAGAGATGGATATCGTGTCTCTGAGAATATCAAGATCAGGAAGGGTGAACTCTTGCCATTCTGTTCCGTCACCTGCTCCAATAGAGAAGTACGCGGATATGTAGGTTTCTTGGTAACAAGGCATACGAAATGACCAAGGAATAACCGTTATTATCCCTGATCCAGAGGAAGTGATATCAATTTTATTTCCCTGAAGCGCGTCGGACAATGTTAACGCAAGGGATATGTCCAGTCCATTGGTTGTGATAATGTAATAGTCTTCCGTGCTCAATAAGGGAGAAGGTAGGGAGACCGTAGAGGCAACCCGCACAAGATCGCCTGTTTGGAAGGTGGTAGCCGTTGTAAGAGTGTCATTGCTGGTACTCACTCCGGTCACTGTGTACGCGGCGGCATTAAAAACTTTTGCGGTTCTTGATCTGAAGGAAAGGGAAGATTGGGAGCTTGACCCCGGTGTCGCACCCTTTAATTCATCCGCAGTAAATGTTAATGGAGGAATCTGTGTTCTGTCTACATAAAATACGAGTTCTCCAGTAGACTGAGAGCGTATGGATAGTTCGTAGTTTATGAGCTTCAATAAATCCACGAGAGCTCTCATAGTGTAGCATGTTCTCAAGTATAGGTTGTTTGCAACCGCATTAAGATTCATGTGCAGATTATCCCCAAGACCACAGATCATCGTCTTGAAGAATTCGGGCTTATCTGCCAACTCCGCTATCGCATTGAGATCAGCTAAGAGCGTTGTGAATGTTCTGCTCGTGTATCGAAAAGGAGTTGCCATTTTTACACCACCGGTACAGAGATTGATCCAGGCCTTAGCTCACTACAGTAATTAAGATACGTTACTTTTATGTCGCGGGAACCGGGAGCCGTATCTACGATAGATATATAATCTTGACTAACGGCTATTCTTCTATCAGGATAATCACCTGAACCATCAGATACTTTTTCATTTCTTTTACTAACGGCGGAAACAATAGAAAAGGCTAAAAATACCGCCGTGAAGAATCCTTGGGGAAAATTGTGCTTATGGTCCACTCCGTATCCTCTATTGTAAAATAGAGAGTATTTCGGTTGCATAAGAAGCTGTTTCAGGTCAGAAGCATTTTCTTCCTTGACATCCTTCTTTCCGTAATAAAAGAAATCATCCCAAGTCATTTTCCTTTTATCTCCGTCGATAGGATTGTGGGGATTGTGGGCGAAGGAGAAGCCGGAGGCCCTGATCCACTACCAGAGTGAGCGTGTGCATCCATCCATGTTTTTAATTGATCCAGATAAGATTTAAACGTCGTACCCAATACAAAGCTTTCCGTTCCGTCGTTTATGGTTAACAAAGATCCATCATACTTAATATTCTTCGTTTTACTATTTGGATCTTCAAAAATTACCCTCTTTGTTGGCCCATCATAATTTTTTACAGGGGTTTTTCCGGCGTAGGATTCCCACGATGACCCAATGTATACCGCGCGAGAAGGATCGCCATTCATAAAATACAGTTCCACCCAAGCCCCCACAATGGGAACACTGATAGAATGCTTCTCTCGTGGCCATGCCCAAATCCCCATCTGTTTATCGGTCCAGTTAAACTCATAAATAGCGCATTGCACACGACCCATCTTCAAATTATCATTGACGTCTAACACTTTCGCGGAATAGTGCTTCAACCATTTTGTTTCTTCACGAACGATAGCGCATATGTCATCATAGAAATCTCGCGAATTCATGAAACCATTACTCCACCATTTATTAAAAAGGCGTCTTGAACATCGACATTCATGTTATATCCTTTTGAATCAATCGTATGCTTTACTTTGCTTATCCACCATCTAATCTTTTCTTTTCCTTTTACAGGATAACAAAAATCAGGAAATCCCCCGCCGACATCGGAGGCATATGCACCAAATTCTATTCGTATACCGGGCGTAAACAGAGGATCTCCGAGCATCTGTAAGTTCATCTCATATCCAAGTCCCTGTGGAGCCGTTGTTTCAGCGCATTTATCAAACGCCCAAGATACTTCAGAAAACTTAGTTTTCTTCATCCACTCAATACCGACAGCGACCTTTTCACTTGTGGATGGTCTTCTTTTCACCTCGTTCTTAATCTTATCCGGGTTGAGTTTCCACGTTTCTACGGTCTGTGTTTCTGCTCGATATCTAAAAAACTGAGGTTGTCCATTCACCATTTGAATTCTGACGTTATCCCCAGAACCATCAAGACCTGTCTTTAGAGACCACGTATAGGAATTCACATTGCACGGATTTCCTTTATAGTTGACAGTAACATAGCTTCCTCCTATCGCATTGGAACATCTTTTTGAGTATGCTTCCATTTGCGGAGAAGAGTAGTCTGAAAAAACTCCTATCAACGTCCCCCTTGTGTCCTGTCCTATCTTAAACGCCGCGCGCCATTCAAAGGCCATTCGTAATAAAAAGCGAAAATCCGTTTCCCACTGAATAGGTTGAGTGTACTCTGTTATGGGCTCCTTTCCTCTCACAAAATCTATGTACTGATTAACAACGAGCACTCCCAGTTTACTAAGCACGGAACTGATTACATCCGCCTTTTTTCCTCTTCTGAATATCTCTGGAGTATTGTTGGATCTGCTTTCCGTGCCGTAAAAACTGACATTATATACCTGTTCTCCTGTAGCGGATCCAGAACCACTGGGGCTCGTTACGTGTCCATGAACATTCTGTCGTAGACCCCTTCCTTTTAATTCGGCAAAATTCGTTTTCATCAATACGGTTCTTGGATTTGTGTCCGGATCCTTATATCCCCATCCAAGGGTTAATCTCGTTCCTTGTCTCAGGACCCGTGAATAATAATTATTTGGATCATATAGAGAAAGTGTTCCGGATAATATTTTTCCGAGTTCTTCGTCTATATCAAAAGAAATAATATCTCTGTCCAATATGGGGGAATTTTTTCCTTCGAAAGAAGGAACATCCACCATAAAAAATGCCGATTGTCTATTAAATAATCCTATTGCCATCAGTTAGGAATCCTTAGAGAGGGTATCCCTGCAATTTCAAAATCATTATCCAGTATGTTTTCAGCGTTTGAGTCGTGTATCTTGTAACAATCAGCTTCTGAATCATCTCCATATATCTTGACTGCGATAAGATCAAGAGTTTCTTCTTTCTTAGGAGAGTAAGATTCCTTTAGGGAATACACTGGTATCTCTCTCATGTCTTTTACATAAACGGTGTTCCCGTCTGGGGCTACAAATTCCACGTCTTCAAGTTCTGTGTCTCTCATCAGTAGGGCCTCTTACCATGTTGCGAATTATACACGTCAAGAATTCCTTGAGCCATTCCTGCAAGACTCGCAAATTTTCGAAAAGCTTCCTCGGCCTTATATAGAGCATGACTTTCATCGAGTATAAGTTCTATTTCAATTTCAGAGTACATGGGCATTCCCATTTGATTGACCCACCCCTGTTTATGGGTGAAGTCGCATTTTGGGACCCACCATACAAGGGGGACACTTCCAACGCCGTAATTAAAGAGAACGCGGGGGTTTGGTTTAAATTGTCCACTGAACATTCCGAACATTCCGGTCGCCTGATTTCTAAGATTCTCGAACTGTTTCAGGACAAGAACGTTTCCCGCCGTATTATTCTTTTTCAATAAAGGAAGCGTGAAGGATATGTGTCTATTTTTTCCTCCCCCATAATTAATCGGCTGAAAATTTAATCCAGGAATATCTGTCTCTGTCAAAGAAATACCCTTCATATCCTTTATATCTGAAGGAATAAACGGAGACGTGATAAGTTGTTTATTATCTATATCATACATCCAAAAAGGAACGTTATATGCAAAATTTTTAGTGTTGAGGTATTTATTAGAGTTCATACTATCTCGGAACCATAGAGCGTTCTTTCTGTTTTCTTAACTCATCATGAACCGCGCGTCCTGTGTCTTTCGGATCCTTCGCCCCGTTAACTATTATCGTATTGTTCTGAGTCATACTACTATTGTTTGTCTTATTTTGTGTGACGGCTTTTTCTGTAGCCGTGACCTGTGGTTCCGACCAGGTTTTCTTTATTTCTTTTCCCGCATTTACAAAGTTCATACCAGTGTCTTTCCATTCTCCGCCGACAGCGAATATTCTTTCTTTTGTTCTTTGGTTAAGAGCTTCGATTTCGGCCTTCGCGCCTTTCTCATCCCCCCTTTTTCGTTTAAGAAGGACTTGTTCCATCGTATTCATGTAGTCTAACTGTTGAGCGATTCCGGTCACCAATGTATATATGACAGAAAGGATGGGCTTAAGACCCGTACCCAAAATTATCCCAAGGGTTTTGAACGTTTTTCCCAATGCACTTCCTGTCACGTTCATGTTTCCAAGAAGTCTTGTTATTTCTGACAATCGTTCTCCTATACCACCAAAACTTTTTCCAAGGTTACCCGCTCCTGCGATGACTCCACTAAAAAAATCTTTAAAGATTCCTATGACCACATTGATTGCTTTTCCTATAAAATCAAAAACAGGTTCCAGTATAGATTGAAGAATGATGAACACTGCGGCAATTTTAAACAACAACACATTAATCATATCGGTCGCGGATTGTGTACTCTTACCGAATATGGCTTCTATGCCGTTTGCTACACGGTTTATCAATACTCTCAAAACGTCGATTATCCCCCCGACGATAGTTCGTACCACACGGAACACTCCCACGATAATTGTTCCGGCTTTGACAAAAGCGATTCTATGATCTCGTACCCAGTCAAGTATTTTTTGCAGTAAGGGCATCAATTCTTTTCTAAGAGGCCACAAGAGATTTCTCATTATGATATTTTTAGAAGCTTCGAATGTTCTGCCTATTTCTGGAAGAAAGGAAAGAGCGGAACGAACACTCAAAAAAGCGACAGTCATATGTGCGGCCTTTTTCATGAGCGCGCTCGCCATGTCTGTCGCACTACGGCCGAGTTGATCGGACATCTTTTTCGCGTGTTTATCCATCGTATTGAAACCGTCAACCACTTTCTTGATGGCCGTTTCAAACTGTGCCGCGTTCATCGTTAAGAGAATTCCTTCATCCATCCGCGCTCTCCGTAGATTCCCCTGATCGTTTAATTTCTTTGACGTCTCGAATTATTTCTTCGTACTCTTCCCAATCCAAGGACTTTACTGCATCTAAATTATACGCTCCCTTTGAATAAAATCCTATCGCAAAGGCTTCCTTTAGAAACATGTCCATAGAAAAATCTATATACGCAAGGGACCCAGCTATCGAAAGAAGTTCGCTCCGGTCACCGATCTCTACAATGATTGGAGACCGGAAGCGAAAAAATTTGAGGTATTAACCACGGGTCGCCAGACCTTCCCACAATTTGAACAGGTTTTTTCTACGGTTGAATCGAGTCCATATTGATTAATCCATCTTGAAATTTGATAAACATCTTCCATATCATTTGGATTTTCCAACACATAGAGCCCGTAGTTGTTTCTCCATTTATTGTCTACTGGAACATGATTCACGGCAACTATCGCTTCCGCGAACTGTGCCAACTGTAAACGAACCCTGTCTGAAGTTCCCATCTTTGTAAAAGCATTTATAGCGCTTTCCAGAGTGGGCATTTTCATCGTAATGCTCGAAATTTCTTGCGCTATGTTCCCGGAAGCTTTATCCACTATTTGAACAGGAGAAGAAAATTCAAAATCCTGTTCCCCAGACTCCGACTCATAATAAGACACATTTAACTTACTCAAAAAATCCCTTGTGTCGTACTCAAGCCCATCTTTTTGATAATGTTCTGAGATTATTCTGTGCCTACATCGTGGACAATCATACACACCTTCGATACCATCATCTTCCGGGCTAACAAAAGCGACAGATAAGAGTCCTAAATATTCCGCGGACTTATAAGGAAGTTTGGGAATAAGTGTTTTTATCCCCACCTCATCCGATACAGATATATCCTCGGAGGTTTTAAACTCTTTAATACATCCATTCAACAATTGTCGCATAGCGTCAAAAAAATTTCCTGTTTGATCCAAGGTCTTATTCGTGTTCGCTATGACGAACGGTTTTGGTTTCACAAGGACACATTCTGTGTATATTGTGTCCTTGCGGAATATAGGAACTGGCAACCTCATGATTCCTCCTTATATAAGTCTTAATCTACTGTACGCCGTAAACTTCGCAGTAACGTTTGCAAACGTAGGGGAAGCGGCATCATAGGGCGGTTCTGTCAACTCCACGCATTCACAAGCTTCCCAGATAGTTCGGGCGAACTCATCTCCATGCGCATCGGTACGAGATATGACAAGATCCTTCGTTTCATTCTTTTCGTAGAACTTGTAAAGAAACTTGTACGCATTCCCATCCCGACGTATAACGTATTGCATACCGATAAGGGGCATTTTCGTTATATCCGCACTTACCTGATGAATAATCTTGAACCCAGGGACATCCACGAGCATCTTTGTAAGAGTTATTTCATCAACTTTTGCAAGGCTGTCTAACTCATCTCCGTCCCAGTAGATCCTTTTCTTTTCAGCCATTTGATATTTCTGCATTGTTCTTTTCTCCTTATCTTAACATGAACCCGACTGCAATCTTTATAGATCCAGCGGGGGACGGATACGTAAACCAGCTATCTATGTTTCTGTTTCCCAGATTGATACTGCTCTGGGGATTGTTGAATATATCTGCTTGTACCTGTACATGATCCTCAAACGCTGTGACAGAACCATCCTCATTCTCTGATTGGCCAAAGGACTCGCCTTCCGGTGCGTACCCTGTAGACCCCCTTTGCCATATTCCGTGCATAAAGGTGATCACTGCATCTCGACTGGACCTTATCTTTGCCATACTGTTCGGTTCGTTAAGCGTCCCATCAAGACTGTCTTTCACAGAGACTTTGAAGTACCCTTGCATCATTATCCCATTTCCAAATCGGAACTCGGTGGTCGTAGATGGTGTTACCCAGGAACGGACACAGTAACCCGCTCCCTTCACGAATTGGATAACGTTTATTCCTGCATTTGCGATGTCCGTTCTGTCAAAATCATTGAGGAAAGTATCCCCGACCACTCCTATCACTCCTTGTATAGGCGCAGAAGCTACGGCGGGAACGTAGTGTATCCCAAAATTTGAGATTGTGTAGATCCATAATCCTGCGATATGACCCACATTAGGAACTTTCCTTGCGGGAGCGTTGGGAGAAGAACTGAAAGGATCACTCACTTCCAACCAATTCGCAGTGGTTACTCCAAGAACTTTCGAACTCCTCTGATAAGAATTTCCTATAACAAGGAGCTGAGCCTTTGTTCTATCCATTGGAATGTTGTACACCCATTTGGGTTCATCGTCTCTTGCTTTACAATAAGCTTCTCCCGCCGCGTTCACAGCCGCGTCTGTGGATTCAGGATTGCACAGTATACGAACAGGAAAACCATCAAACGCAAGAAGATCAGGAGCGAAATGTGCATAGGTCGTAGGGGTTGTTCCATCTGCTCCAGAAGCAAGATAAGCCGTGGTCAATACGTCCTGAGGGAAAGATTCATTGAGCAAACTCGCACTTGCAAGATCAGTTACTTTTAGATAGCTGTTCGCCGCGTGTACATTCGGCGCGTAGTAATCACCGACTTCAGGTTCCATCGTGCACCATACAAGCCCAAGATCCGTTTCCACTTCTGCAACAATACCCGTTGTTGATTTTCTGTAAGTCTTTATCTGGAATCCTAAGACAGTGACAGCGGTATTATCAGCTATGATAGATCCCACAGCTCCTGTGAAAGAAACCTTGCGAGCGTTTTCATCCACCCCTGTTACCTTGCGATATACGGGGGTTCCCGCCGCTATCTTAATCATGTCGCCTATTTTAACTTGAGCGACAGAATCAAGAATCGTAAACTCATCCGCCGCGCCGGTTGCCCCATCAAGAGCAGTGGTGAATCGCGCGCCGTTTATGATTTGATATCCGGTTCTATTTCCCGCTGAACCATAATCAAGCTCTTCTTGGTACGCGGCTTCGAGTTTCAATGTAGAAAGGTGACCAGACGCTTGATCTGTGAGGGTTGCGGTCGCACAGACACCGTCATACGCTGATCCAGTATATCCCACGTGGCCCTTTACGTAAAGTTTCCCAGCGGCCTGAACGATGTTGTCGAAAAATCCTTTGACAGCATCTGGGCCATACCAAGCGGAATTAACCTGCGCTCCCATGACCTTTTGATATTCGTCTGGGCCCGTAAAGTCCATCGCCTTTTTATAGTTTCTTTCAAATCGTCCTATTATGCCCGCGACAAGAAAATCTGCAGATTCTACCTGAAGAGTCTTCTTAGTGGGTGCATCGGAAGTATAAATTCCTTGTCTTCTTAAATCTGTCGACATATTTTTACCTCTTTACTTCAATGTACTTGGAAACATTTTGGAAATCTGGGTGTGTTAGAACAGAAGCGGGAATATCCACACGCTCCTGTCTTGGTTCAAATCGATAGATTGTTTTCCCTATATGCAATTCATAAGTTCCATTCACTTTGCTCAAAAGAGTCACAAACTCTTCAGAGGGGGACGAATCATAGTCGTAACTCTTTGTCATATTTCCTCACTTATGTAATATCGAATACAGAATCTATAACTAACGTTTTAACGAGAGATGTCCTATCCCATACATCTTCTTTTATACCTACGACGCATGGATATTCTATCTTAGGAATCATCTCTATGTGTTCTGTAGGAAACTCTTCAGATACAGCTCCTTCTAATGTGATTTCACTGTCCATTCCATTTATCCACAGGCGATGCTGGCCCAAAACTCTGCGAATAATTCCTGTAAGTGCGGCGAGTATTCCCCTGTGTACAGCTTCCGCTGAAATTGTTATGGGATAAAGAGTGTAGAGTCCTTCTTTCATTACATTGAATGTACCGTCTGTTTTAAACGTATCGGCCTTCTCCGTTAATCCATTCGTTACTCCGGGGAGTTCTGGATCCATCCCCCATATCGCGAGAGAGGGAAACACCGCTTCTTCTTGTGTTGTTTCAAAAAGAACTGGATAATACAGATAGACATCTGCATTCGTAAACGCATGAAGCATTTTTGGTCCACTGAATAGCCCCGAAAACTGGAGAACGTTTCCGTCTTCTTCAATTATTTGATGATACTCTGTATTTGTTCCATCTGTTATTCGCAGACACGCATAACGATTAAGATACTTATTTCCCGCGTTACCCGTTACCGTCACAGAGGTCGCATTCAAAAGATTCGTAACTTTTCCCAAAGAAATAGAAACCAATTTATCCCTGAAATATTCTAACTGTTCTTTTATTCCTGTATAAATATCCAAGGGGAATTCATCTTTTGATAATACAAAATAATTGAACGCTATATAGTCTTCCCCATCAGTTATCTTAGTTATACGTATCCTTTCTATTGTTGTCATTCCTTCTATGTGTATTTTCACATCTCCGAAGGTGTCATAAACGGGAAGGTAATATTCTTTTGTTCCACTTCCAAAATCAATTTTGTAATTAAAATCGTCGGACTTTCTGTAATCGTGTACCCCGCTGGATTGGCTCACGATATGCAAGACAATATCCGTGTACCCAGATACACTTATGGGACTCACAAATGTGTATGTAATATACTCATTCTTGGTTGAAGGAAACTTCGCCATCACCGCTGAAATAAGATTCCCTGCGTGTAACTCTTCTGTCACTCCAACGATGGATGCAAGTGTACTCGCAACCCACCCCGTAACTACGTCGCTGTTCAAAAGAATCTTCTTCAACTGTTTTCCTTTCCATGATAAATGTCAAGATATTTCTTTATCTTCGTAACTCTACTTCCTCGAACTATATAACCCCGCGCCATGTCCGTGAACATTTCTTTTCTGTTCCTCTTTAGAGCCGCATACTTTCTCTTCGCCATCATAAACGCTGGGCGTTTGGGAATTTTGATAGCGGTCTTTCCTCTCATTATTGTACGGCCTTTTTCATGGATATCTAACATAACATTTAGAGGAAGAGCTCCAGACCAATGCATTTGAGTAGAAGGATATACTCTCCACCCATCTTTTATCTGTCTTAACCGAAGCATATTTACATAAGAATCTCTTTTACCTTTTCTCCAATCCCCTTTTCCGTATAGGGGGGTGCTCGGTTTATCGTATCCTTGTCTGGTCTTCCCATCTACAGTCGCCGGTTTCAGTTTCTTAAGATTGAAAGTTCCCTTCGCTATTCCATCATGGAAGAACCCTTGGATCATATGGGCTTCATCTTTCAACAAACCCATTGCGACCATTCGCCACATTGACTGAAACTTTTCTGCTCTCTTTTTTGTACTTAAAAGCTTATCAGTCAATGTTATCTTCATGTCTTCTTGTATAATCCTAAAACAAAATAGAGATATGCATCCGCGAATTGGCTATACTGGGACTTATCTCTTATCACATACGTGGACCCGTCTATCACAACTTCATCTCTTTCTTCTGAAATATCCTTGAACACCAAAGAGTTATCCGTAAGATCTTTTGTGGCGCAATAGATAATACAATCATATTCTTGTTCAAGCCCCGCCTTCTTTAGATCCTGCTTTGTAGGGTTAAACGTTATCGGTTCTGCTTTTATGCTCAGTGTCTTTGAAGGAGTTTTTCCTATGATGGAACCGTAACTATCCCTCTCTATTGGTCCGGAAATTTCTGGCATAAGGTTGATTTTAATATCCCCGCCGTACACTCCAATTTCTTGTTGTATATCAAAGAGAGCACTGTCCCTTTCAAATGATACTCCTATTGAAACTGTCACCTTATCTTCCTATGATTCCCGTGGTATATTTTCCTATAAGAGACTGAGCCTGTCTCTTTAGATCATTTCTTATGTCTTGATATTTACCCCGCGTTCCATAATTTCTGCTATGACCCTGAGTGCTTATTGATCCGCCCCCGGTTCTTGCTCCAATAAAGCCGAGTATTTGTTCTGCGCATAGCATCTTTATAGCGAGTTTCAGTATCCCCGGAACCGTCGCCCATCCTACGTTATACGTAACTCGTATGTTCTTTTCCCCTTTCATGAACACAAATGTTCGGGGATAGTTAAGCATATTAGACTTCGCTTTTATTATTCCTTCTTCTGTAAGAACCTGTAAATTAGATATATTTAAAGGAAACTCATCGTCCCCACCCATTACGTATTCTATCTTAGTTACACTCACTACGGGGCGACAAGATAAAATAAGGATATCTTTCCCCGTTCCACTCAATACTTCTGTCATAGGAGTTACGCTGGATATAGGGTATCCTATCACGCACTCTACATTCGGTATGACAAGAAAATCCCTCTGCTCTTCAATCCAAGCGTCTGACAACACTGCGGAAGTGATTCCATACCCTTCGAGGAATGCTCTTATTTCAGTTGCCGTAGGTTCTGTCGCCATTATTGTTTTACCTTATCTAAAAGGATCCATCCAATTGATAACAAGTACTTCGCAAGAACGTCTTCTTTTGTTTTAAGAATTGCTCTTACGCAATCCCGAGTGTACTCTTTTCCGTCTATGGTCAATGTGTCATGAAAGGTGACCAGTTCATCTGATCCATTTTCAGGGAACATCAACTTATACTCAAAAACAGGTACGGGCGGAATTCTTTTACTTTCTTCGATTAAAGGAGAAGAGAGCTCTTTTTTAGAAGAATCTTCTTTGCTCTTTTGTTTTTTGATCTTCTTGAATTCCTTATCTGTGTAAATCATTCCTATATTCCGCTCTTACCCTTTACCGTTTGCCCTGTACGGGGTTTTAAAAAAGCCGGGTAGGGTATTACTACCCGGCTTTTCTGTCAATTTAGTTTAACGTGCCGTTAAACTTATGCCGCTCTTACATTCCTCAACCACACTGATGTCGCTTCATAAGAAGGACACAGCGCGGCATACGATTTAATTAAAAACTGAATGAAGTCGTCCGTTTCTGCAAGAGGCTTCGTGACTACGAGACCTTCAAATCGATCACCCGCCTGATTTGTAAACGGAAGTTTTCCAAGACCCTGTATAGGATCAAGATCCCATAAGAATATATTCTCTGGATATATTCCGCTCGAAGCAACAAGAGGAATATCACTTGCTTTTGCCGTAGTGACAGAAGCATCATGAGTCATTGAAAGAAGATAAATTGAAGCTGTGATACCGTTATCACCATTAGGAGTTCCATCCGATCCATACGTAAAAGCAGAAACTTCTTTCTTAAGAGTGAGAGAAGCGTATGCGTTTACAGTCCCCGCATAGATGCGATAAGACATAGCTGACGCAGTATTTACGCCGTTGAGTACGGTGTAATGAGGAGCGCTCAAGTCTATTTTGATCCCTTGTACCGACGTTCCCGCATTTAGAACAACTGTCTGTATCGCACACGGAGCTTGTTCTCCGTCATAGGTCACAGGGGCTACGGCCACATAATATGTTCCGTTGCTCATCGCACCATCTGTCGGAGCCGTTGAAGCCGCGCACGTAACTGTCGCCGTCATCGCTTCAACGGGAGACATAGAGGTTGTTTCAATGATCGGTATGTCCCGATACGCGTTGAGCCTCCAACCGCCCCCAATGTCCACTTGAGTAAGACCCGATCCCTGAAGACCCTGATTTAAACGAACGTTACTGAGCAGTGAACTGATCAGTGACAGCATTTCAGGAGACACCAGGAAAGCCCTACGATGGCGAACGCCTCCTCGTCGGTTGGACTTATCGATCATGGAATCAAGAAACTTAAGATTCGCAGGAACGGCTCCCCCAGACAAAGGGCTATGCGAGGAATAATGCGACGCGAGCATGTTGTTTACTCCGTCAAACTCCCACACGTTAGCGGCCTTGTTTCCGTAGAGAATATAATAGATCATATCAAGGATATGAGCCTGGAGATTATTCTCCATTTCATACGCTTGAGCGTCTATATAATCTTGGCTCGTATCAATCATGAAGTTCGTTATTTTACCTTTCCGGCGAACGATCTTCATGGTTACCGTATCCAGAACCGTCTTTGAATTCGAATCAGGCGTGGTGGAACTTTCGCCCATCGCCCCTCCACGCGAAGGTCGCGCGGTCATACGATTGAAGGAATGAATGTTTCCCACAATCTTTTTCGGTGTGAGCATTGCCATTTCAGGACTGAGGCGTACACACGCGTCAGTGATGACTTTTTCAAGGTTCTGAGGTATGAGGCCCGCGCCAGTCCCAGAAGCCGTTGTCAGTGCTTTCGCGATGAGAGCCTTGTTCTGGCTCGCATACTTGTTAAACTGTTTGAAAATGTCTATCTGCATTGTTGAATTCTCCTTTGGTATTCCGTCCGCTTATTTTTGGATCAGAGCGGATAGAATATTCTTGTCCGCAAACGCTTTGCGAACCTTGTTGTAATTGTCCCCAGGATTCGAGGACTCTTTCTCGACTTTCGTATCTGCAAGTCCGAGAAGTCCCTTGAGGACGTTAACTACGGCCTCATTGTCCTGGGTCATAATCGGTTCCGACTTCTTAGCAATGGCGGATTTGGCAACATTCATCTGCTCTGTGATCCCCATGCCATCAAGAAGGTTACTGAAAGCCGCCATCATTTCGTTAGTGGTTTCAGCCTGAGATTTCTGTACAGTTACGATTTTCTCAAGGACCTGTGTCAACGGGTCAACTTGTTTTATTGCGGACTTCGCAACGGATCTTCCGCCGAGAAGTTTTGCAATCGCTTTTGCGACTTCGTCAATATTGTCCTCCGTTTCTGGAGGAAGAACATCGTCTATCCGAGCTTCTACGCCGTCGTTTGCCGTAGGTGCATCCGACGGAGTGGTTTCAAGAGCCTTCTGTTTCAAGGTTCCACCACAGCTTTTCTGTTCAAACGGATTCTTAGGATCTTCAACGGGTGCTGGAGGAGTTACCGCCGCATCCGCAACCGTCTGTCCCTGTACGGCCGTTCCCTGATCTGCAGATGCTCCGGAGCTCATCTGCAAAATTTCTTGAAGAGAAGACATCACGTTCTGTAATGCTGTCACTTCATCCGGCCCAAGAGCCTTCGTTACTTTCTTAGGATCCATATTATTCTCCTATCAACTTCGAGTAGTTTATTAGTGATTTGTGAAGGACCCGGTACTTCTCTAATTTAGAGGAGAGGACATCTTTCCCTATCACTGGCGAGGTTGCGACCTTCGCCAACGTATCTTCATCGATCGTGAGATCTTTACTTTCAAACATAGTTTCCGATGAAAGGACAAGTTCTATCAAAAGATTCTTGTACTCTTCCATTAGAATTTCAAGCTCTTCCCGTTTATTGGTATTTTTACGGGTCATAATTTTTTGAATCATGTCTTCAAGAGCGTCTTGATACTGCCATTTTTCTTTGTAATACTTATCTTTTGTATCTGCACTAAGAAGTTTTCCTCTTATCGTATCTTGTATAGCCCCTACCCGTTCCGGGGTGGTTATTCCAAGAGCCTTGCACACGGCGGTCGCAACAGAAGGATACGCGGGTCGAGGAACAAGCACGATACCATCGAGTAACACGTCGTCAAGAACACCCCGACGACTTGCTCCAGAATCCTGGGTCACGGAAATGTTGGACTGTGGAAGAACCCCCTCGATTGAAAAACCTTTTTTTCTCGGGCGCGTGTACGGGGGAAGACCGTTGATCTGTTTCCACTCTGTCTCGATCATTTCCAACTTTACGGGGCCAACCCCGTCTCCTTCGTCGTACAGGGCATTCTCGACGTACCAGTCCCCGCTTTTTTGAATATCGCAATACGAAAGGATCCCTATATCATTTCGTTCTGCGATACCGTGTAGATCAGGGAATAAAAGAACGTCCCCCGAATTGGCCTGTTTCATAAAAGAACTTATGCAATTCTGGGTCATCCTCTCCCCATGCGCATCTGTCTTTAGACCAGAAGCTACTCCGACGACATACCTACGCTTCCGTCCTGTAGAGTCCGATTTCTCTATGGTACGGGACTTGTCGTCCGGTATCGCAAATGGAATATGGATAGATTTTAGTATTTGTTCGGACATAGTTAATCCTTATAGTGTCCAGTGGATCCAGGTATCATGAAAGGTAGTCTCGGCTTCTTTTGTTCAGGAGGTTTGTTTTCTCCCGGTGCCCCTGATCCAGTGTTTGGATCCAAATAGTGTCCAGTGGATCCAGGTATCATGAAAGGTAGTCTCGGCTTCTTTTGCCCAGAAGTTCCTTCATCTTGTATGTCTACAGGAGCATAAGAATACTTCTTATTCCCAAATATATCGTTTCCCTCTTTCAACATACCTTCCTTTTTCATGGCGTCTATATGGTGATCAGGAATTTGGTATTTTCCTTCAGCGGAATCTATGAAATGACGACCATCTCCGTGTTGAGTTATTGTCGCCCCATGTTCCAATTGTTTATGTGTCTGCAGGATATCATTCACATCATCATCGGATAATTCTTTAGGTTTCTTTTCAGGAGCCTTCTGGGGAATAAAGGGTTTGTCCTTTGGGGTAGACGAGCCACCACTCCCCGGCTTATGCTCACGAGTAGTCTCTATCATTTTAGTAGAAGGGCCGTATCCTTCCTTAGACGAGCCACCACTGCTTGGCTTCCATTTCCCCCCGGAATAGATCATAGGTCTTCCGAATATAGTCTTCTTATCGCCTTCTTTCGCTTTCACAACGACGATACTGGAATTAGACTTGAACACGCGGAGAGCATCTTCCATTTCGTTTGTTTTAATCATATTCTTTTCCTCTTGGTTACTCTAATATCATAATCACAGTTGCAACCTATCACCTGATCAGCAGAAGCGCTTGGATCGTGGGGGTGTTTCATATAAATATCTTTGATCCAAACGTATTTCCCTTTTATCTTTCTGTATACAGGCACAGTGAAAAGTTCATTAAGAAGAACCATCTGTCCGTCTACTTTTCCGTGCCCAAACCTTGGAACGTTTGAAAGGCGCGGGTTCCGTATCCACACTTTCCAAAACACAAGATCTTTATTCTTTTCAGCGAGTTGCTGAGTGTACTCATTCTTTATCATATCCGACGTAGAGCGAACTTCTGTCACAGCTATCGTATGGATGTTTGTTGGCATACCAAAATCAGGGTTGCTCTTCGTATATCCTTCAAAAACTTTTGTTATGTCCTCTTCAAATCCTTGAACGACCTTTGTGCTCACTCTACCTGCGAACTGTCCTCGGTGAGCAACCATAGAAGGTTGCGTCGTAATTAATCTTTCTCTAAGAGCCTTTGTCAAATCGTCACGTAAAGTATCGCGGAGCATTTTTCCTTTTTCTGCGGACTTGAGCGCAGAAATAGCTCTCTTCGGTAACACTTCACTCAGGTCAGGAAGGACCATTCGTATATCTTTGCTTGGTCTATAGTTTCGCGCAAAGTGTTTCCATTTACTGTCTTGAATCTGTGCAAGTTTTCGTTGTACATTGTCCGTGTTCACGTGAACGATTTGCCTTACAAGACTCGCGTAATTGTTGCCGGACATTCTCACGTCGTGATATTTGCCCGCAAGTCTATCAAGATGAATCCTTGCCATTATTTACTTCTTTGGAACTGTTCTATCTTGTCCGCAACATCTTTGTCCTCTATGGGAATAACTTCTTCCGTTTCTTCAGGTGCGGTTTCGATAGGCTCTTCTGGATCTTTGGCCTTTTCTTTATCCAATGGATTTTCGGATATTTCAACAATCCCTTTTAGTTGGTCGATAGCTTTGCGTATCACTTCTCGTGTATCCACTTTTTCGCTTCGAATAACAAGCCGTGAAACCGTTCTATGACTCTCTGAAGGCGCATTACCTGCAATACGATTATCGATGTACAAACTCTTGTATATCCTTTGTCCTTCGTCGCCAAATATAGCGAGGGTGCTCGGAGGAATCTCTTCTACAAAGTGGAAGTATTCTTCCTCCTTTTCAAGAGACTTGATGATGAGATCTACTTCCTTTAAAGCACGATTGATATTCTTCCTTATCTTATCATGATATGTGAGAGTATCACTTGGCATTTGCCACCTCACCGACTTGATCGTAAAGTTTTTTCATCTTTTTATTCTCAAGAACCTTCAACATAGTGAGCGTTCTGATTAATTGTCGCTTTGAATGCGAGCGGAGTTCCTTACGGTATTCTTTATCTATGTAACCATAATTCCTATTCTTAAGGATTCCGTCCCTATTCACATCGCCCGCTGTCGCAATGATATTCTTTATTATTTCCGACTTACTCTTCGTGTGCATTTCCTTCACGAACTCTTGTGGAGTCAATTTCGGTTTTCTACGAAATGCGCGTGTGTCAAAAGAACGCACACTTTTGACACACGCGACTTTCAGCGCTCCGAAGAAAAACCCAAAACTTCGGAGTATTCGGAGGAGGAGAGATACAGCATTTTCAAAAAACTTCTTCATCATTCCCCTATGTCTGAGACACCGCGAGGCCGCCAGCGACAATATTCGCCGCGCCGTTCATGATGACAATCTTAGTATTCGTAGTCGCCCATGCGCTCGCATTAACCATATCACAGTGACGAATGAGGACCCATCCGTTTGTCGGTTGTCCAAAGACGACAGCCGGAGCCGCATTGAAATTTGCAAACAGACAGTTGAGGAATTCCACTTTACTGTATGCACCGGAGATAGGACCAGTGAATCCTACGACCTTCATAGACGTTGAAGATGTATTCGTTAAGAATTCACAATCTTCAAATGTCGTATCTGCATTGTCTCCTTCGAACAGAACAAGAAGACCATTGGCAGAGGCCCACAATGTTGTCCAGCTTCCCAACGTACATTTATAGAATGAGTTCGCTTGAGCCCCCGATCCTATGACAAGAGCTCTCCAAGAATACGAACCGCCGGAAGCGACAGTATCCAGAGAAGCTTCAATATGACAACAACTGAAAGCGTTCCTTAGTCCTGTCACATAAAGACAGATGAGATTCGTTGCGCTCGCCTGTCCATGTTGCCAGTGGATATTATGGAAAATGTTGTTTGACCCAGACACCGTAAACATGATTGCGATTGCGGTTCCTGCGTGTCCTATCCTTACACGACCACCGAAACGAAGAAGACCCGCAACTCCCACGAGATGCGTCTTGCTCTTCGCCCAGTCAAACGCCTCCGAAAGAACGACACTGGATCCGTTGGCGATATACAAGGTGTCATTCTTACCGTCTCGGAGAACGGCATACGCGGCTGGAAGAGTTTTAAACGCCCTGTCCCAACTCTTGCCGTCGTTGCCGTCGTTGCCGTCGACGGTGTCCAGATATAACTTGTACCCGCCGAGGCCGATATTGTTCAGGAACATCCGAAGACGCGTTCCTATTCCTAGATTCTGAAAACAGGGGTTTTCCGTGTTTAACGAAAACTCCTCCTCAGGGGAAATGTAATCAGGTAACATATTTTTCTCCTATATCAAATCTGTGATTTCCTTTATCGTTCTTTCAGCGCTCCACTCTTCCTTCTCTGCTTTCTGTAGAACCTTTTGTATATCTTCCTTCATCATAGAGAACACTGCGATTAAATCAAGAGCCAAAGGTTGACTCATTTCTTCAAACGTAGAAGGGGATAACTTCAGTCCTGGAGAATCCATTTATATCTGACTCGTGTATAAAGGATTCATTTGTCCCGCGCCGGGTTGCTGATTGCCCGTTCCATCAGGCTTATCGTATTCAGGGCCAAACGTCGCTTTGTTGTATTTCTCTCGAACTTCATTCTTGGTTAGTTCTCCCGTCTGGAGCATAAGAAGATCAAGCTGTTTTTCTTCCTGTTCATTCTTGCTTAATTCAAACTCAAACTTGAACCCACAACCAAACCGGAAAGGAAGGAGACCTCTTTCTATAGCATTCTTCAATGATACTGCGATAGGACCTATACCCTTTCCCTGATCAATCTCTTGCTGAACTTCAGCAGTCGCTCTCCCAGACACATCGCCTGAACCCGTAAGGTTCACTTCCATATTGGACATATTGAACACGAGCGCAACCTCTTCTCGTATATCTTTTTGTCTCTGCATTTGATTCGACATTGTATCCGCGCGCGATAGATCAACGACGGTCGCCGTGTTTCCCGTGAACGTCATCACCCCGCCCTTGATCGGTTGGTTTATTTTTTCTTCAAGACGTTTCTGTTCAGGCTTATCGAGAGGAAGATCCCTGTCTTGGGTGCCATCCATACTTCCAAAAGGATTCGCTTCAGTTACGATAATCATTTTCTCAGGAAGCCGTGTTCCATCGGACGACTGCGCCATTAGATCGTCGAAGAAAAGACTTTCCGCTATCTTATTGATAAGAGCCTCAAGAGGAATCATTCCATGATTTCTACATGACGTAGGGAGATACTCCGAGTAGATAAGCTCATTACTAAAAAATAACTGAGGCTCTATAAACCCAGGAACAACTTGAACATACCCGTTGAGCCCTGTGAAATAGGGGCTCTTTATTCTATAGACGCTTCCTCCGGGAAGAACGTCGAAGTTTTCTATTCTACCGTTCATTTCTTGTTTGTATATCGCCGCCGCGCCATGGATACTCATGTCGAATACCCACTTCTTCACAAAGGAGGACCAATCCACACCCGCGTTCGGTTCCATCAACCAATTTGTCACTTCGTCACATTGATTCTGAGAAATCCTTTTTAGTCTGCGCTTCCAACGCAGAAGAGCGGTTTGAAAATTGCTGATATCAGGTTTTATATCAGGAAGGACAGAAAGCATCTTTCTGTATATCTTAGCTTTCATCCCGAGGTGTCCTATCGCCAAACTATCTCTATACTCGTTGTAAAGTTCAGCGGACATTTTCAATTCTTCTACAATCTCGTCTTCCTTTTTCTTTTCTGATGTAATATTAAAAGGAAGACCTGATAAGCGATTCATCCTTGAGCTTACGACTCCAAGGACAGGAGAAGAAAGACGGAACATCTGAATTCTTTGTTCTATCGTTAAATAAAAATAGGGTTGTTCGAACCCCCACGTAAGAAGTTCTCCTTTCTCCCCTCTCCCTGTCATCTGCTGAATCTGGGAGATGGAATACACAGTTATTCCGCGTTTATTCTTATCCTGTACAGGATGAGATCCCAACTGGCTTTCGTTTGAATACTGTGTAATCATCTACAATTATCCTCTGTTCTGAAGATACTGAATTCTGTTGGATAGAATTCCAAATTCTGACAAGAGTGTGGCGTGCTCGTCTTCCAGTTTTCGGAGGCGCTCTTCTACCGTCATTCTACTCGCGAGGATTCGACTCCGTGTAACCGGGTCCATGTTCTTGAGTTCTTCGTCATTTACTTCTTCTCTTTCTTTCCCGTCGAACTCTTCATCGCTTGCTCCCGTTAACTCTTCTCTCGCCACAGGCGGCCCTCCTACGGTCTTCTTTACAAACACAGGATTTCCATCCTTTGCGATAAAGAAGTAACGACCGTCACCGTCTACCAGAAGTTCCACGCCTTCTGGAACTTCTGTTTCATCAATCCATCTGTCTTCCATCCTCTCCTCCTACGTTATAAATTTAAGAACCTTTTCTGCGAGTGTGCAATAGACTTCGGCGAAAAAGAAATGGTCGGGTCTATTAGACACCCACACGTATTCTTTTCTATCCTCGTCCCAGGTCCTTGTCGGTTCCTGAATATGGTCCATGTATTCATCGATCGTTGTTATGTTCTTAGGAAGAAGGATCCTGTTCGTTACAAACATTTCCTTCATATCGTCCAGCGCCATTGTACGAGAGACGGTCACTGTTTTTTCTTTGGGAGATATATTATCCGATTTATCTGATCCAAAGAAACAACGAAAATAACCGGGCATAGAATGAGAGAACTGACGAGCGAGCCTTATCTCCGGCATTGCATCTATCACAGCGGAAATGACATGATATTGTTTGCACAGTGATAACAGTTCAGGGAGTTCCAGGACTGTGCCAATATACACCGCCTGTTTTCTTTTATCCGGAAGCAACCTGTTTATACGCACATGAATCGTATTTCCTACGTCGACTCCCATAATACAGGGTCCATTACTGGATCCGGACATAAGATAATCGCCGACACAGTTCTCGACCATTCTCCGAGATATCTTACTTCCTTCCGCCGTGTACGATTCTCCAAGCTCCGAATTATAAAACCTCTGCATCTTATAATCATTTTCCAGAGCCTTGGAAAACTTGTCCACCATCTTAACGAGTGGGGATGTTCCGCTGAATACACGCGATATCTGTTTGCCCGATATGATAGATTCTTTTTGTGGAACAAACGCACCATCAGAGAAACGATCAAAGGCCTTTCCACATTTGTCACAGATAGGCTGAACATCTATATCCGATTCATAATCAAAGTCCTTATCGCGTATAACGTATTCATGTTCATCGACTTGACGAAGGACGTGATCGAAAAAGTTTATCTTAATCCAATGACCACAATCATGATGGACATGCCACTGTGACTGAGTGGACTCCGAATACTTCTGATCAAGGAAAGATCCAACGAACGTTGGGTTACCTACATAGATTTCATGTGGATCAGAGGAATGCCCCAAACGTTCTTTCCCCATCTCTAAACGTTTCGGATCGCAATTGTCCGCCTCGTCCACTATCAATCGATCTGCTGGAATCTCTACGAAAGGAACGTCTGACTTGCTCCCCGCAAAATTGACCACTCCCAATCCTATATCTTTCAGAGAGCGATTGTCTATTATCTCTTTTGCGTACTCTTTGCTCTTACCCGCCGCACGTTGTTCTCTGTAGTAAGGGGAGAACATCATGCTTTTTTCAAAGCGGTTGGAAACAAACCGTTCCATCAATTGGTGAGTCGGCAAAACATAAAAGACAACCGCTCCATTCTTTGCCATTGACCATGCAAGAATAATGAGCGCTTCCGACACGCCGCCTTGTGTTGATTTCTTTAAGACACGAAATCTACTCTTATCTGTAAGAATCTCCTTTAGGTAAAAGTGATTCTTCAACGTCATTCTTTTGTTAGTGTGTGTCCTATGATGATTGATCGCTAACCATAAAGCATATTCGTTCTTTTCTAAATACCTACCAAACTGATCAGGAGTTATCACCGACTTTTGGTTTAAAAGCACCTTTATCTCCTACCAGATACCCATACTCTTCCACGATACGCTTTTCCTCTTCGGGGGAAAGATCCCGCTTAACGTTCAAATCAATCGCCGTCTTTTTCTCTTTGATATACTCGGGATACAGAATCTTAAGAAGCTCTATCGTCGCCTTGTAACTCAGGTCCTCGTCCAAAGAATCTTTGAACGTTCGAAGCTTAGTGATTAATTTTTCTCTTTCTTCCGTAAGAAAATAATTCAACCGCGTTTGGAATGAAACGTCCGCATCCAGTAGTGAGATTTCTTCTGGGGTCAGTTGGACTTTCCGGTATGCCATTTCTTTGTCAAACGCATTCCGGAAACACTCAACCACCTTCTCTTTCTTTTCGTCTATCGTCATTTACAAGTTACCTACTATATAACGCCCGGCGGCGCAAGCACTTTTTATAAAAATTTGCATATGTTTATTATTATATACAAAGAAAAACATACATCTATCCATATAGTGATCATTTCTCGTTCTCTACTATTAAAGGAAACATTTTGCCGGGCGTGGTAAAATTTCGCTTGTCATGATCGTGATCTTACTGTACATTGTACAAAAAGGAGGACACTATGAAAAGAACAGTTTTTACCGCCGCAATCGCACTGATGATATACGGGGCCAATGCACAGTCGGTGATGATACAGGGCGGACAGGACCTCGACCGAAAAATCTACTTTACTCAGGTTCGCGTAGGATTTCCGATCACATGGAAAGGCTTAGAACTGGAGCCCTACGGTGGATGGTTGACGTATGCCGAGTGGAAAGGGAAAGATTTTACAAATGCCGCGCCGTTCCAGGACCGTTACGATATGGGGACAAAATTGTCCTATCGTGGATTCTTCATTGAATATAACCATTTTTGCACACACGGCGTTCGCTCCCAGTCCAGATACAGATACAACGGAAACGAGTGGAACCAGAGCGCTTCCTCCATTATCTTCGGATACTCGTCGAAACACGCCTTCTCTCTGGACTAACCTACCCGCTCAAAGAAAGACCCGGTAATCGCACCGGGTCTTTCTTTATTTACGCTCCTTCATCCTTCCTGTGGGGCGTCCTACAACCGATCCCCTTATGTTTGTACCTGTACAACCCTCGCCGCGCCGCTGGTCGTCCTAAAGCGTATGCACAACTTTACTACACAAACGTATATATTTCTTCTATTCAAATTTTTTCCTATAAGTAGGAAAAAACTCTTGCTAATTACTCGGTCATACCCTATATTAAATTATTGATTGTAGTGCAGTGACAGGGCACACTCCTCCGGGCTCACAGGTTATTTGACAACCGCAAACGCGACATCTTGGCCCACCGGGGCTGAAACGGTGTGCGCGTCTGTTACCGGCCGGTGTGGGTTTCGAGAAGACCCTGTACTGGCTCCCGAACGATCGGGGGCGGGTATAGGCTCTCCACGGAGCCTAAAACACACTAAGGAGAAAAACCATGTTAACAAAAACCCAGAAGATCGTTCGTTGGGCGAGTGAAAAAAAGGAAAGAGGATTCGCTCATGCACTTACAGAACTCAACCAGACAGAGCACTCGTTCCTCTTTATGCTCAACCGCCTCCATCGTCGTGGAATTATCAAGTTTAACGTGGATGGAAGAAGGGTCGCACTGCATCTTACTCGGGATGCATACTACAATCGTTCATCTCTCGTCGTAGTGAGGTAGTTATGGCAAACTCAAACGATGGCTTTCGCTCTATGATGCTCGCTCACCGCGAGCTCAACAAGCCCGAAGCGACAAACTACAAAGCAGCGTGGGAAGATCTGGAAAAGTTCCTTGCTCTTGCAGTCTCCACGATGATCCAAAGTAAGGTAGATCCAATCGCCGTTAAAAGGGTTCAGATTCTTCAGGGAGAAATGGAATCTATCAAAGAGCGTAACACGAAAGAGTCTAAAAAATTCAGCAACGGAGTCAATGGATCTCACAACAACGAAGAGCCCTTTGATCCCAGAGACTAACCGCTCTATGCTCAGCCTCCAGTTAGTTGGAGGCTCTGCACAGATCGATAAGTCGGTCTACAAAATCATTCAGGAGGTTTTCTCATGGAAGAAAACAAAAAGCTCACACCGGAAGAAATCGCAAAGAAAGAAGCAAGAAAAGCCGCAAAGAAGATTCGTAAAGAATCTAGAAACGGCGCGTTGACAATTCTCAAAGAACTCGTTGACAAACAGCCTGACAAAAAATTCCAGGAAGCCCTCAAGACCGTTCGTCCTTCTCTGTACGGAATCGTTCGTGAGAAAAGCGCGGGCAGTGGCGGAACTTCGGTCTTCAACAAGTTTGTGGCTCTCGTCGCAGAAAAGAAAACCGTTTCTGAGGACGAAATATTCAAACAGTTCAAAGTCGGAAGAAAAGATTGCGCTGGTTTCCTGCGCAAGCACCTGAAAAGAACCGAACCCGAAGCTCGAATCTGGATCAACTTCGATAAGGAAAAGGGAGTTTACACGTTCGCGGGAAAGGGAGTGGTTGAACCGTCGAACTACACCGGACCCAAACCCTCAACGGAATCTGTCAATCTGAAGTAAATCCGGTAACAGTTGCGGTAAGAAAAAGGGCGAATCATGCTATGTGGTTCGCCCTTTTTGTTGATCAATTTGATGGATGAAATGCTCCATAGGGGTTTTGCCGTGTTTGTACGCAATGTACTCAACTGTACGCATAACAATTTTTTGTAACCCCTATATATATAGGGCTACAAAAAATTGAGTACAATGTGTACACTGTGTACACGCAATATTTTGGCTTAGTTAGCAAGGGGTGTTAACAAAAATTATCAGAGAGGTGTACTCAGTGTACTCAATGTACTCATTTTTTGTAGCCCTAAAAACTCACGGGCTACACAAAAAAGTGTGAGTACAAACTTGCGTACATTGTGCGCCTATACGGTGTACGCACAAGGCCGGGGCGACCGCGCGTGCCGCAACCTATATACAAATAAAACTACTTTAATTAAACTACTTTATAACTTTTTTACTATTAAGTACAAAAAACGCTTTACACGCCGCCGGCCCCGGCGTATAACCTACTATATAAGGCGGGGTAGTACCCGCCGGCTTATACCTTCTCAGTTGATTGACGAACAATGTTGATTGACGAACAACGTAAAGGCGAACGTCCAGCGAAGCGGCGTCCGTCTATCTTTTAAAGGGTGGCGAAGGACGCAGTGCCAAGAGCCTTCGTCACCCGAAGGAGGCCCTCCATCTTTAGATTCAAGTGTTTCCTCACGATTTTTGTTGTGGGAGTAGTGTTGATCGTAGTTTGGATTATTTTCCTTGCGATCACAATATCCAACTAAAGGAGAAAACGATGAGTAGAGTTCGCACACTCAAGGAAGTTTTAAATACCCCTGTGAAGAGCACGGGTCTTGTCGGCGAGGGAGTACCCCGCTTTTCTTATGAAGCAAGGATACCCGGCCAACTGAATTTTATCATGCACAGATGCAACGCGGAAATGATTCGTGTCGCATCCAACGGAAAAACCGTTATGTTGTACTCCGAAAAGAAGATTCCCGACCTATTGAAGATCATTGAAGAATCCGTCCAGTTCACAAACATTCCCGCCCCCGAATTACAATCCGAAAGTCTCGTATGCACCCAAGATCACAGAACGCTTGCCGTTATGGTAAAACGCTCTGAGGTCACATACGTTACGGAAAGCAATTTTCCGGAACTACTATATCATATCTACAAAAAAGAAATCCCGAGATTCAATCATTACCGTATCTTCTCCACCGGTAAGGAAATGATTGAATACTTGTGGGATAAAGAGAACCTGTTGATTTGAGGTAGAGGAGAGGTTTAAGGACCTTAGTGTGTGTGTGTGATGCGTGGTGCAAGGCCACCAGCCCGTTCGAGTCGGGCCATCGCGAAGAAATCCCACCGTAGCCGGTACACGGAAAGGGTCGCAGCAGCCGAGGGGAGCTCGGTGCTCCACGCTGGCGATTAAACCGGATGGTCAGTTTCCGTAGCTTAATGGATAGAGCGGCGCTCTTCAAGGGCGAGGATGCGGGTTCGATTCCCGTCGGAAACAAGTTAATAAAGGAGGAAAGACGATGATAAAGCAGACTAAAGAAAAAACCATAGAACTTTTGAAAAAGGAGATCGAAGAAAATCCAGGAAGTGATGAAGACGGATATCCTCACGCCCTTAATGAAATTGCGTTACTTAGTGCAATAGAAGACGGAGCAGGATATGAAGAATTGATGGAAGAAGGGTTCTCCGATGTTCTTGATTGTCTGTATTGCAAAGAAGAAAAAGCAAAAGAGAGGGATTGTATGGTGTGTACTGAACTCCGCCATGTTCCTCCGATCGGGATATAAACGGAAATGGAAAAGTTAAATATGGAACATTGGCACGCAACCGGAATAGAGCTCCTCGACCAATCTATACGTTGGATAGCAGTGAAAGACTACCTCCCAGGGAGAACATTTTTAAAAGAGGGGGTTATACTCCTCCTCAAAAACGGAACAAGAAGGCTCTATCAAATAACAGAGGAAGAGCCGACCACATCTGGCATACACTACATCCTTGGTAGATTTGTCGTAGACTCAACGGAAAAGAAGGAAATCCTCAGAGAATCTTACGTTACACACTGGGCGAGAATACCTAAAGCTCCAGAAGAGGAGATAAAACGGTTTTATAAGAAAACTAAAGGATAATCATATGGAAGGAAGATGTAAGAGAATAGTGTTTCCACAGTCTATAGAAAAAACTACGACTAAAGACGACTGGTCTTCGGCTATCATTGACAGGGCCATAGAAATGTTCTCAAAGACCTTGACCATCGAGGAGTTGGAAGAATTTCAAGAATGGATCGAGAAGAACAAGGGTCTGGTCTACGGAAAAGATGTGCTCAAGGCGCTGGTCATGTGGTCGGATAGCAGAATGATCAGCGACAAGGTTGTTATGTACGATGAGCAGATGAAGTTTCCTGTAGAAACAAAACTCAAGAATGAGAGGGCGTAGTATGGAATGCAAATGCGGAAAGAATATGCTACAATTGGTTCAAAATATTATCACAGATAATCCCCTGACGAGTGTGTACACCTGCGACAGATGCGGAAGAGTGCTTACCGTCGGGTTAAATGAAAGCAAATGGTCTCCTGAACTAATGGAGAACGAAGAAAAAGGGGTGTCTGAAGACACTATTAAGAAACTCACCTCGATGAAACTTCACTCGGTCCTGAGACTGGAGATTATGGATAAATATTTCGGGAGCGTAACTGTACTCCGTGTACCAGGTGGGTGGTTATACAGAACAGTATGCAATGCAGGAGATTCCCCGTTTGTTAGTCAGGTCTTTGTCCCTGAACCCATGATCTATGAGACATTTCTATCTGTAGCACCTACAAAGATAGATAATTCTATTTCTTTTCTGGACGACGATGAACAGTAAACGCGGTTCAATCAAAGTAATAAAATCCTTTACGGAGGAACGTATGAAACACGAAGAGTGGAACCGGCGCAAGCGAAACGCGCGGGAAACCGTAGTTGAACTGGGTGTAGGCCTCGCCGTTGTTCTTTTAATTCTCTGGTTCGCTTCCATGCTTGCTGACATGAATGAGGAAGAGCGAATGAAGAAGGCTCCCCTGAAGATAAAGATCATAGAGGAGGTTCAACCCGATGGGACGACTACGATTCGTAGAACCGCCGATACTGACTGACTACGAGGGGCAGTGGCAAAAATGCACTGGTGGATGTGGACGACGGTTGCCCCACACAAAAGATTTCTTCCATGTACATTCGGTGAAAGAGTATCGTTATCTTCGACCGGAATGCAAAATGTGTCGAAACAAAACACATAGAGAATATCTTGATAAGAAAAAGGGATTGATTAAGTTCATCAATTTTAGAGAAACCCTGGAAACAGCCCTATACGTGGAGGAAACACCTTGAAAGAAAATGTGTTTAGTCACTGTCAAATACGTTATGAGTGTGTTGAGACAGACGAACCGTGTTTCTTCAGAAGGGAAAGGACCCCCAGTGAAATAGAGTCCACCTTAGAAGAGATGGGCGTCTCTGTTCCTAATTGTGCGTTTATGGAGCTCCTGGACGACTTAAGATTCGGATGCACAAACAGGGAAGCTCAGATTCATAGAGCACGAGGAATTCTTTTATAGAATAAGAGGTTGATAATGCTCGCAAAGTTTGTACATTGGTATAACAAGAAATATTTTGGAGATGACTATTATCTTCGTTCAGAACTACAAGGGGTCTTTGATAATATTCGTAAAGATGAAGCGAAAATAAACAAGGATTTCTATGACCATGAAATGGAGACCCTTGAAAAAAGGCTCACTCGCCAGCAGTTCCTTGAAGTGATGGAATTGAAAAACATAATCGAGGCGAAAGAGGTTGAGGTTTCTTTCTATAAGTCCAGACAAAACGACGTGGATGATCTGGAGTTCCATGTAACGAAGAAAGCCCAGGAATGTGTAGCGCAGGTGACGGGTGTATCTATCAAAATAAATACGATCAGAGACATGTTCGCGAATCATTCAGGCACACTCGAAAAATCAAGAAAGGATCTTGAGGACGTATATTTAGAGCTTGGTTTGCCCGTTCATAAAGATCAAGGTGAAAGGTGATGACTAAGATCACTAAGGAAATTAAACCGAACTACCCCCGACCGCCGGTCGCATATCAATGTTCTAAGTGCAAACATGTAATGACTCCACACGAATTTGAGGTGTACACTCACGTGTATTGTCCGGGGTGTTTCAATCCTGTTCGTAATTATTATAGGGGGATATACGCATGGAAGGACGTGAAATGAAAGAAACAAAATGGGACACTCATCTTAAATTGAATAAAATGAAAGAAATAAAAAATGAATCAACTGTGCGGTTTATAGAATGCTCCGTATGCAAAGGATACGGCATTTTCTATCCCAAAGAAGGTCCAGGATATACATGTCCTGATTGTTGGGGAAAAGGGTTTATTCCAAAGAGTTCTTCTGTTATGGTCGAAGGAGTCCTGGGAGTATGTAGAGTGATAAGCAAACTCTTTTCCTTTAGGCTCTTTATCGTGGTATTGATTATAGTTTTGATGTTCCACGTGGGAAAGCTCAGACACGAAATTCTTCTTTTGGAAACGGAAATTGATTCTCAGAGAACAATTATCCTACAAACACAAGAACAAATAACGGAAGTGTGGGGAATGTATATCACTACGGAGAAAAAGAAATAGATGGGATGTAAACGATGTGGAAGGTGCTGTGAGACTATAAGGCTCTGTGTTCCTCCTCATTCCTTATCGGATGAGTTATCTCGGATACTAATTCCTATGTCTCGTGAAGAAGCTCATGGTAAAAATCCCTATATGGAAACATGGAATCATGGAGAACTGGAATCGTTTTATTATTCATGTTCCGCGCTCTCACCAGACGGGAAATGCAGATTGCATAATTCTAATAAAAAACCAAGTATGTGTAGAGATTATCCGTGGTATGGAAGAAAGCCTTATCCTAAAGAATTAAAGAGTTATACCCCAAATTGTGGGTATTGCAAATGAGAGAGGAGTACAAATATGACACGATATGAACTGAGTCTAAGTCCGAAGTATGTTTCTTCGTGGGGACCGTGGGAAGCCTTACGAGAGATATGGCAAAACGTCCTTGATGAAACGGAAGGGGAAGAAAGCCGCGCAGTGTGGGTGTATAACAAGGACAAAAGAATATTAACCATAGGAAACGAGGGACCTGAAATATCCTCCAGCACTCTTCTTATGGGGAGTACAACAAAGAGCGAATCACCAGATAAGATAGGGCAATACGGCGAAGGATACAAACTCGCTCTTCTTATCCTTCTACGGGAAGGGTTTTCTGTGGTCATAAGAAACGGAAAGGTGAACTGGACACCCAAGATAAGATACTCCAACAAATTTCAATCAGACATTCTTGTCATAGATGAGACAACAGAACGGGTTATGTGGTCCGGCGTCTATTACGATATCCACGGAATTAATCCTTCTTTTCTTGAAGATATAAAGGATAAGTTCTTAAAACTCGCTTCGGACGATGTGCTTGATATAAAGAATAATATACACACTCCGTATGGGACGATAATGTTTGAACCCTCCGTGAGGGGGAAAGTCTTTGTGCGCGGGTTATTTGTGTGCGACATGTTGAGTACAGGATTAAAAAGAGATAAGATTGCGTTCGGCTATGATGTGAATCCCGCATACATACAGTTGGATAGGGACAGGCACAAGGTGTCCGAGTTCAATTTGTTCTGGGAAACAAGCCGCATGATTCATTGGTATATGCTCAACAGAGATGAAATTCACAACGAACGTCATATCAATATGACCGCATATAATCTTACGACCCTGATTGATAAGAAATATGATGCACAATACATCCACGCCTTTGGGTTACCCCAACAAGGATTGGTGAAGGACGTGTGTGATATGTCATTTCGAGAATTCTTGAAGGAGTATGGTCGACTGGCTGTGCCTGTAAAGGACGAAGCAGAAGCGGAAATGATCCGAAAGAAATTTAAGAATCGTGTCCCTGTCATGTTGCCCGAAGTAAAATATCTCGTAGTTACCGCAAGTGAATCCTATGCAAATCATACAAAGACTTACGAGGTGACCAAGGTCCCAACGCCTCACAGCGTGTTGAAAAAATTCTATGATGAATTTCATACACAAATGCCTGTGAAGATGAATAAGTCTTACAGAAAACTCATGGAACGATCCATGAATTGGTTTATCATAGAGAATAAGCCCTTAGAGAGGATTGATGACGAAGAGGTTTTTTGAAATGAGATTTCTTACAAGGGAAAATGGATTCTCAAAGAAAGTCGTTGCATGTTTTTACTGTGATCTTGGAAAAGGGGAGACGCGACCGGAGGGGATTATAGTGTGGCACTGTGAAAAAACAGGAAAGACCATAGATGATCCTTTTAAGATAGACAAGGATTGCCCTTTACCCAGAGTGGATCCGGAAAGACCTCTTTCTTCTACGGTAAACAAGATCATAGAATATTTGGAAGGTGAAGATGAGAAAAGGGAAAGGAAAACTCTATCCAAGTTGGATCAAGACAAGGGAACATTCGATTGACGACAGGGGGTTTGTCCTTATTTCTGGAACATGCGAAGAGTCCCCAAAAGTACGGGACATCTCTTACTCGCGAAAGCCCTGTTTACAGATATAGCTGATAAAGACTTTGTAAAGATGCCTCCAATGAAGCTGGAAAAAATCCTTTATATGGATGTAGTGAGGAGTAGCCCAACACTGTTCATGTTTGAAAGGAGGAAAAACGCGCGTGTCAAAATTCAAAGGAAAAGAAAAACCGTCGTGGATAAGAACGAGAGAATTCTCAATCGATCTAATAGAAAGAGACAGAATCCAGCGTCGTCTTTCCATTCAAAAAGCGGAGAATGGGCCTATTAATATTCATCGTAGGTTCAACGAACCGTGGAATATTGAACTCGAAAAAGGTGGAATAGCCAATTATTCCTCGGGGTGTGTAGTAGGACATCGTTGTCTACCTCCTCACAGCATCATCGGAAAAAATCCAAAGGACTATTGTAAAAGAGTAGACGAATACTGGAAGGCCGAGGCTTTACAGAGAAAGGTTATTAAATCTAAGCTGATAAAAACAGGCTACGGAAAATTTTTAAAGAAACGCGAAGAAAAAATTCTCCGTGCAAATTTTTCTGATGACAGGTGTTGAACTATGAATAAAAAAGACCTAATAAATCGCGTCTATAACAAATACTATAAGACGGGAAGTGTAGAAGATGCCGTACTTAGTAAATTATATAGAACGTCTCCTTTCTTTGTGGCAACCTTTGTTGATAGAACTTTAAAAGAGCTTAAGAAAATGGTAAACGAGGAAGAAGTAAGGATAAGGGGATTCGGTACATTCAAGAAAAAGAGGAGGAATCAATATACGATATATCCCCCGGGAGGTCCCAAGACGGTTCCTGCGAGGGAGATAGTCAAGTTCAAGTGTTCAAGAAATTTTTTCGAGGAAGGTGTCAATGAAGATAAAGTGTGATAGAACAGATACAGAAGAATCAACCGTTTGTATCGAAGGCGAGAACTACTGGACAGCCGTGCAATTCGCAAATCTTACGAATAGAACAGTAGGGTGCATTCGTGTTCTTGCGAACAAAGGAAATCGTCTGGGCAGATTAAAATCAGAGAACATCAATGGGAGATTGTATGTGCACGCAAAAGAACTCTTCGACTTTCCCTTTGTTGTCAATGGACACCCTGCGAATATGGGGGATTTCGTCGAAATGTTTTATCTCGACGAAGAGACAGGGGAATTGCTACGAGAAGAAAAGAACCTAAAACGAGAAGAAAAAGAAAGTGAAGATTCTGATCTTCACGAGGGGGCATAGTTGAGATATGCCCATAAGCGAACTCCATGTGCAAGAATTCATGGACATCTTTTCCGGATCAAAACACAGTTACGGTGAATTGATCTATGGCGAACAAAAGGAAAAGGGCCAAAAACGAGAAGGTAGATATAGGCACGTCACAGATAAATTAATTACGATAGAAAATTACAGGGATCATCTCAATGGGGGTAACGGGCTAGGAGTCATTCCTGTAAACGAGAATGGAACCTGTAAATTTGCTGTGATTGATGTGGACATATATGACGATGAATTAACGATGTATGTTGAGGCGATTGAGCGCGGGGGATTTCCGTTTGTGCCCTTTAAGAGCAAAAGCGGAGGACTCCATATATACCTGTTTTTTAAAGAGGAAACATTAGCGGCGAAGGCCACAGAGCTAATGAGGAGATATTCATTTATCTTAGCGATAGACACACTGGTGAAACAACGAAAGAATGGAACGGTTGAAGTTTTTCCAAAACAGACAATTCTGTCCCCCGACAAAAAGGAGAGGGGGAGTTTTATAAATCTTCCTTATTACAACACAGACAGCACAGTACAGTATGCGATCAGAGCTAACGCTCCTCTAACCTTCAATGACGCTATTATGTATGTGAAGGACAAAAGAACAACACTCACGGAAGCAACGACTTTCTTAGAAAGCCTTGTGTTCAACGATGCTCCACCGTGTTTACAAATGATACATATTCTGGATCCATTTGAAAGAATGTCAGGAAGAAATAATTATTTGTTTTCTTTGGGTGTCTATCTTAAAAAGAAGGATGAAGATTTTTTTGAACAAACGCTACAGGAAGTAAATGCGAATTTACGCAGTCCTTTAAAGCCGGAAGAAGTGGACGACACAATACTTTCATCATTAAGAAAAAAGGATTATACATACCGGTGCAAGGACACTCCTTGCGTAGATTTTTGCCATAAGAAAGAATGTAGGAACAGGGAATTTGGTATAGGCAAAAACGAAGGGTACTTTTCTTCCGTAGAGTGTGGGCAATTGTTTCAATATAGAACTTCACAACCTTATTATGAATGGGAAGTACGATTGCAAGGACAGGAAGAGTTTAAGAAACTGCGTTTTAAGACAGAGGATGAAATAATCAAACAGGATGCATTCTTGCGTTTGTGCATGAGAGAGCTGTACGAGTTACCATCAAAGTTAAAACAGATTGAGTGGTTCAATAAAGTTAACGCGGCCTTGAAAGAGATAAAGTGTGTTTCTGTGGAGGTGGACGACGACACCTCACCTCTTGTTATTCTGCGAAGTTTGATATATGAATTTTTAACCACCCGCGCTATGGCGGAGACAAAAGAACAGCTATTAGCGAATAGGGTTTATTTTGATCAACCGAGCGTAAGCTATTGGTTTCGTACGAAAGATCTGGTTAACTTTTTATTTGTGACAAAGCAGTTTAAGTTCTATGGTCCTCAAGAAATACATGGAGTACTCAAAGAGTTGAAATGTGACTACAAGAAAATTTCTACAGAGAGTAGAAAACAAGTACGAGTTACTTCTCTGTCTAAAAAGTGTCTGGAAGAATCAGAACAATCACCGGATGTATTTCATCCAGACTTTTCAAAATATTCCCAAGAGGAGGATTTCTAAAATGCAAGTGAATTTTAAGTTTGACATGGACGACTCGGTTATCACACCTCTCGGAGATAAGGGAATTATATTTTCTTGTCTCTTAGATAATAGCCTCTTCATTCAGTATTACGTGCTGATGAAAGGGGGACAAGGCTCTTACTTTAGAGAAGACCAAATAATGCTGGACACCTCTGTTCCGCGTACTGGGGTAACTTCTCTGTGAACTACGTATAAAAGGAGGGCTTATAATGGATGTACAAGAAAAATTCTTTGAAGATCATAACATATCCTGTGCCTGTAGAGTAGGATATGTAGTCTGT
>Ga0210129_1000026_pt1 | contig 42418 bp, 49 predicted proteins | sample WestPond_Cattail_2_FD_185582 | JGI IMG/M metagenome (GOLD analysis project Ga0210129, IMG submission 185582) | Wetland microbial communities from the San Francisco Bay, California, USA, that impact long-term carbon sequestration -... | ecosystem: Environmental > Aquatic > Marine > Wetlands ... | reverse complement strand
GACGTCACGGCACAAGCCCTCGAAATTGGCAGCCACAAGCTGATTGTTGGACACCTGCAAAGACAACTTGCTGAATTCGCAGCCATCATAGCGATGGAACGGATTGTCCGCTGTGCCCAGATCGGAGAAATACTCTTCCATAACGAACGATCGCCGAGTAGCTCCCGTTTTGAGCACGTTGTCAGTCCACGTACCGCCAAACACAGCTTGGAGCCACGTATCATAAGCGCCATAGCGAAGCCAATCCTGCAAGCTAAAGCTGCCCTTGCGATTGCCTTGCCGTACACCCGTACGATGAAAATCGCCACGAATCGTATCATCTTCCAAAGTATCAGCGTCAATCTTCGGCCCACCCGATCGAGCAAGCATCGTCTCAAACACGGGAGTTGCGCCCGTACCCGCACCGTAAGTGGCTTCCGCTATGAGAGCTAGTCGTCGCGCTGCGCCTGTTGCCATGATCGTTCCTGCTTTCTAGCGCGCAATGCGCGCTTCCCATTCAATTGTTACAATTGACTTGAAGTAGTCTCCATCACGTCTTGCTGGACCAGGACCACAAGCACGCACAAGCACTGCTTGCCCATTACTCGTAAGCCATTGCCCAGCTTTGAACGAAACGCGAAACGTGTCTACTATAGTTGACGCGTTGTTATCGCCCGTTTCCAGCGGATCATAAACATTGATCTGCGTAATACCGGGAATCAAATCCTGCCCATGCTCACCCAGCGTATCCACAAACGTGCGCGCGGGCATGTGAAAGACTTCCGCGTAGGCAGCGCCATTGGGCGCAATTTTCGGACCATTTGGCCACTGTACTAGCTTGCTTGCAAGTGGTGTTGCCAACTGCACTTCAATCGCTAGCTGTGCATTTGCGTAACTCACAGTTCGCCCTCACTGATAGCTTGATTGATCAACTGCTCGACTTCCGCAAGGCTTATGCGAACCATACCGTCGGGCGCTTTGGTGCTTGAGTGGCCCTCGTACTCAATCACGAGCACATAGGGCGCGTTGTTGCTGAAGTAAAACGTCTCATCGCCTTTGAGCTTCGCCAGCACGTCCATGAGCAACGATTTTACGAAGGAACCGTCTTTCGACTTGCGAGGTACTTCGTCATACTCAGGCGCTCCAGTGCTCGGCTGCCAATTGCCTTTAAGATGCCCGCTAAGCACGGGTGTACGATCAATGATGGCAACGCACAGCTTGCCGATAAATACGCGTCGAATACGCTCGACTTCGTCGATCGCATCTTTTGCAAACTGTTCTATGTCGGCTGCAAAACTCACTTTGCAACCCCAACAGTGTAGACAATTGGAACGCCAGCAGGATTAACTGGAGTAACGCCGACGACAGGCCACACAGTGCCATCGGCTAGCGTAACTTCGTCGCGCGACTGCGGCAGGAAGCCAAGCAACGCTGACACTTTGAGCGCACGAACTGTCTTGCTTACAAGTGTTCCCGGTGCACACTGACTAGCAAAGGTTCCCATCAACGCTTGTGTTACGGGTATCTCAACTGCATTTGCAGTGCCGGACGCAGTAGCCGCGCCCTTCGTGACCACACCTGTGGAACTATTGCGAGACGGAGCGTAGCGAGCAATCGTTATCGACTGGCCAGCCTTAGCTAGCTGCTTGTCAGCATTGCGCGCTATGCGCTCATAGCGCGGATTGGATGCGAGAATTACCCCCGCTACGCCGCTACCATAAACGCTAGTTGCCACACAAGTAGCAACTGCCATACCTTGTACAATAAGTTGCCCACTAGCTACTGCAACGGTAGCCGCAACAGCAAGTGCGGAAACGCCGTCTACGATAGGAATATAGCCTTCGCCACTGCAAGCGCTAGCTGCCGTTGCTGATGTTCCACTACCTGTAACCGTTAGTGTACCACTGCTATCTACAGTAGTAGCCGCTGCGCTAACAGTGCCTGTGCCAACGACGCTATCGCCAGCTGAAACGAAACCTTCTCCGCTAACTGTGCTAGCGGCTGCCTGTGCTGTTGCAGTACCTTGCACAGTTACAGTTGCCGTTGCGCCACAAGTGCCAGCTTCTGCTACTAGCGCCCCGCTACAATCGACTGTGAGTGTGCCGCTGCTCGCAATTGTGGTAGCTGTTGAAGATAAAACAGCTGTACCTGTAACAGAAGCTTCACCAACAGATCCTGCACCGCTAGCTGTTAAAGCTGCAGACTGTGCTGTGCCAACGCAATTAACAGTCAACACACCACTAGCTACAACCGCAGCGGCTACCGCAATAACAGTACCTGTGCCTGTAACGCTAACAGTACCTGTGCTAGCGACCGTGGAGGCTTCGGCTGACAGTGAGGCGGTGCCAGAAATGCTAACGGTGCCAGAACTAGCTATAGTCGCGGCTACTGCACTAATGGTGCCTGTGCCTGTAACATTTACGATCTGCTCCAGCTCTGCAAACCACAGCGTCGCCTTCGACGCGTATCCGGTCGCATTCGGATGCGCGAAGTCCGAAAGCTCGCTCTGATGGTTCAGGAAATACGTGTTGAAGTCGGGCCCCGCGCTGGCGGCTTCCGCCGCCACGATATCGTCGATTTCGTCGCAGTAAAGCAGCTCATACGCTTGCGGGGTGGCGTCTGTCGTGTAGCCTGGCTTCGCCAAGAACGTGTTAGCTGCCGTACTCCCGTATGTCGCGAGTGCTGACAAAATCGAGTCCACGTGGCTGTTGAAGGTCGCCGCCGCCACGGACGAAATGCCGTCGTTGATCCCAAGGTCGAGCAGCCAATAGTTGGGATTGAGAATGCTGACCCGCTTGATCCAATTGGTGTTGGCTAGCAGGGAGATTACTTCAGTCGTTGAATACCCTGAGATGGACTCGTTCCAAATCAGGACCGGGTATCCATAGTTCGTTGCGATGGCGTTCTGGAGGTCCACCAAGAACGACTTGCGCCACTGCGAGCCGCCCGCGTGGTCATATTGCGGGAATTGGCGGTTGTCGGTCGAAACGTTCCCGCTCGTCGCCTGAGTCCAGTTGTTGACCGTATTCGCATCGTAGTACGGGTATCCCGCCGACGTCGAGTCTCCGAAAAGCATGAAGATGTCGCCCACTCCAATGTGGATCGCCTCATCGTGGTTGGCCGCTCCCGACTGCACTTCGTTGGACGAGTTGACGACATACACGTCAAGTGTGTGATCCCCCTTCGGCACGCTTGTAAACGCGTGCGCGAAGGTCTCCGACCCTCCGGTGGAGTAGGCCACGGTCTCTCCACCAAGACCCTCGTCCAGCACGAACTTCACGCCGCCGCCACTCGGCAAAAGTGACGCTGGCACGATCGCCGCCACGTTGAGCGTCGTGGACGTCTGAATGTATGGCACGTGGTCGATACCCACGTAGGTTTCGACGTAGTCGTAGATCGTCAGCGTGGCAGTCGTAGCGGCGGACGCGACCTTGCGAAAAGGCTTCGAGACGCTGATTGCGTCTGCGGCAGCGTCCAGATTGCTCACCGTAAAATTGTCATAGTCGATCACACTGCTGTTGCCGCTCAACCCAACACGACCATGCATCATATGACGACTGGCGCTGGTATCCGACTGATGCAAGTGCGCCACTAGGGCATTTCCGTTTTCCAGGTCGTAAACGTGTATTGACAAGTCGACCTGGCCATACCCGTTGTTGGCGGCAGAAGCGACCATTCTATAATTGTGGTTCGCTACCAGCGTTGAGATAGTAGAGGTGTTCCAGTTGGTTGTGGTTGATCCTCCATGCATGAGCCAGATGTAGACGTAGTCCGCTCCCACAAAAAACATGTATCCTGTGGGCGAGGTGGAAAACGACTGCTCGCGCAACCAGATCTCAGGGGCACTGCCAATGTCGGCAGTGGTGAAGTCGACCGACACCTCAACGTTGTCGAAGTCCTCAGCGGCCGGCCTGTACAAGCCGTTGGTGAGGTAGCTTCCTGCCGAGGTCAACCGCAGCTTATTGGCGTTGATCGTCCACGCCGACGGATACCCGCCCGAAGGGCACTCCCAGCCATTGCCAGGAGTGCCGTTTGCACGAGTGAAAGCGTCAATGAAAGACGGGCAGGACACCGATTCCCCGCTTACGATCCATCCGGCTGCGACAACGTAAGCGATGTTACTTGCACGATTACGCCGCTTTGAATTGTCGCCGACGACAAATTCAACTCCGCGCCACTGGTTCCCGTAGTGACGTCGCAAATCGCCGTTGTTCCGTCAGAAGCGAACAACCGCGCAAACGTATGCGTCCCCGTCGCATCCGCCGAGCTATCCTGTGTAATCGCGTTTGCTGCCGCCGATCCGGCATTGGCCGCAGCAAACGCGGTAGCGCCAAAGCGCAGTTCCGCCAGTAGCGTATTGCTATTGAGAGCGGTGTCCGCGTTGGTGGGCTTTGTGCCGCTATAGATACGCAAATAGCCGGTATTGAGCGCGGCGCAAAGGTTATCAAGCTGTGCATTTCTGCGGGCAACTGACAGTTTCATTGAACAATTCTCCCTCTGTTGAAGTGTTTACACTCGAATCGTCACGCCAACACCGCCAAACAAAGAAACTTGCAGTAGTGGCGCTAGCAGCGTGTCCGCCTCTGGAAATTGAGGTTGCGGCGCACTGTCGCCATGATCCGCGTAGCGCGTAGTAGTCGCGCCCACGACAGTCTCCTCTACGACAACGCGCCCTTCGCTTGTCGCGCTAAGCACACCATCATTGGCGTATGCGTAGCAAGCTAGGCGCTGCTGTGCCTGCACCAAGCAAGTAGGAATCTCGTCTTCTTCCACCTCGAAGCTATCGACCCATACTCCCTCGCGCGGCCACTGCAAGGGATTATCCTTGTCGGTCTTTCTGCCTTGAAATTCAGCGCGCAAGCCTTCGATGTAGTCCATTGCTGTAATCAGCAATTTCTCAATTGCAGCGTCTGCACCTGTGCCTGTAGGCAGCAGCAACCCTCGCGCAGTTGCAAAGGCTTGCGTGGCTGCAACAGTTGTGTAGCTATTTGCGTTTGCTACCACTGTCCCGTCTTCAACTGTTATAGCCACGCTTTACCCCCTGGCTACTTGTTGTTTGGCTTCGCCTGTTGCAACTGCGGCTGCACCACAGTCACGTTCTTCGCCTTGAGATAGGCAGGCGGAACGCAGCCGGCACAACGGCAACCGTCCTTGGGCGGCAAGCTTGACTTGCGCGCATTGCGAAAGGTCTTTGTGCCCAGTGCTTCGGCTGCGGCGTAGTCGGCTGCAGTCGGCACAGCACCGTTGACGAAAAAGAGAATCTGCTGTTGCTTTGATTCGCGCATGTTAAGTGCCTCCGTCCTTGGCCACATGAACAACCGCAGTGATCGCGTTGGCCGAAATGGTCACTGTCAACGAACCCCCTCCGGGTAAGGCGACTACCTGCCCGTTGTACAGCGTAGCTTGTCCGCTGGGCAACGCAGGGTTCACGGGCGGATTGGTCACGCTGTAGACAGTCGCAAAAGCAGTGCCACTGTCAATGCCACCGTCGCGATAGTTGGGCGGAATTGCCCCTGCGTAGTAGTCGGCGCTTTCGGGCGTAGTACGCAGTCGCGCCTTCAGTCCATTGCGTACGACCACAGTGTAGGGTGCAGCAGCCTGCCCGCTTAGAGTCGTGATAGTCGACTTCTCACCGGATGTCGGCACGGGACCACCGGTGAAATAGATGATCTTCTTCGCAGCGAGTGCGCCGCCAGCGCCAAGCACAAGCGCCAAGAGTGCTAGCAAGAAAACGTGAAATCGCATTGTTCAATCCTTTCGATAGAGTTTGCAGTAGCGCAACAGCAAGCTAGCACCAATTACTCAGTGCTAGCTTGCAAGCTGCAATTAGGTGTCGTCGCTGCGTACAACGACGCCTGGGCCGTCCTTGATCGAGTTGACCACTTGATCCCAGTTGGTGCCGACAGCAACAGCATCGGCAAGTGGACTCGCGCCGCCATGTGCTTCGTCCCACTTGAGCCCCTTCAGCGTCAAGTTAAAGCTGCCTTCCGCCTGGTAGGTGTCAGTGATGTTCGTCTTTCCGGTAGTCGTCTGCGTGACAGCACGGAAACCCGGATTTTCCTCCATCGTCAAAGCACCTTGCACGAGTCCGATCGTCAGATAGTCGCCATCTTCGGCAATCAGATCCGGCGCATCAGTCACGATGAAGGGTCGACCCACGATGTCAGCCATGATGCTGACCGTGCCGTAGGTAAACAGTGACTTGGCATTCGCCAAGCCTGCCGCGATCAACTGATGGAAAGGAGTGCTGTGCATAACCCAGGCCGCGATAGCACCTGACCGGTCACCGAACTTCGCAGCGCCACTGTTGAGTGCATCCAGCGAAATCACGTCATCCGTGCTGTCGTACACAACATCAGATCCGATCGTCTGCAACGCAGCCGCAGCCGCAGCAATAGCCAGATTCAGCTTTTGCTGCAAGAACGCTGGCCCGAGGCGCTGTGCAACCACAATCGCCGCTTCTCCTGGCGCGCGTCCAATATGGTTCCACAACGCTTGATCGATGCGAATCGGCTTCGTGCCGTAAGACAGCCGAACACCACCTACCACGTCACGTGACAGATTCGCCTCAGCTACAGCGTCGTCGCTGTAGACATCACGAAGGACAACAGCATCCTCCATGTCATAGATCGCTTCTCTGTTGTAGTCGCCTGGATTGTTGCCTGCCTTCAACACAATTGTGTTGCGGCTTGCACCGTTCAAGACATCGACCATCTGAGCGATCCCTTGCATCATTGCAGTTTCGAGCGTTCGTTCAAATACCTGCAAGTTTGTCAAATTGCTAGCGGCCATGTACTATCCTCCGAGAATTGGGTTTGCTTTTACAGCAGCCGCAGCCAAGTCGGCGGGGTTGCCTCGAAGCCAGTCAACTTTGCCTGGCGAAGCACTGCTTGCGCCGATGATTACTCCCGAGGCACTGCCTCCTGAAGCCTTTGAGGCTGATAGTAGCCCGGCATACTTCTTTGTGCCAACTATTTCTTTTTCGAGATCTTCGATCGTCGCTGCGGAAGGCTTGCCCGCGCTGTCCAGCACGCGAGTGACAGCCTTGCCGTCGCTGCCATACTCGACAGTGAGCCGCTTTTGAATCGATTCAGCTAGCAACTCAGCAGCATCACTGTCCACAGCTAGCTTTCCGGCTATTCGCATGGCAACGTTGTTGACTAGCACATCACGCAGACTTGATCGCAACGTATCGGCAGTCGCCTTGCCTGCTGTTTCTGCATCGGTGATCTTTGTCTTGTAGCTCGCCTCAAGTGCTTCGAGATCACCTTGCGACACCTTGCCCTTGAGGCGATCGTGCAGATCATTCTTAGCTTTCTCAAGCTCCGCTTTTGTCTGTGCAAGCAGCGTAGCAACCTGTTGCTTCTCATCAGCTTCGTGCTGCTTGGCGCGCACAAGCGCTCCAACAACAGGATGCGTGTCCGGCAATCTGTCGCCAAGATCGGCGTAGAACTTGCCATCCGACCCCTGCTTGTACTCACTACGAAGAACCTCGGGAACTTCTTCTAGTTTCTCAATCATCGTCTTGATCATTAGAGCACTGCCCCTTTCTATTGTTGCGCTACCTGTGGCACTGCCACAGTTTGTGATTGCTTTCTAGCTGCAATCTCAATTACAGCCTTCTCGTCTTCATCCGTCGCAAGACCGCTTTGCCGCATTTTTCGACGGCCTTCTGTCCAGGACAAAAGCCCATTCTGCACCTCGCTCATAAGCTGCGCACGTTCTGCAGGTGTCATGCGTTCAAGCTCGGCATTTGCATGAATATCAATTGTAGCTGTGCCGCTAACACCCACAAACTGGCCAGCCCACGTCAAGGCTTGCACGTAGGCCGCAGCGACATTACTAGCGCACGTGCTAAGCACTGACATTTCGCTCGCAGTCTCAATGCGAGCCTCAGTTGCCGTACGCTGCACTTCGCGCGACTGTATCAATCGCGCACCAAGCGCTACCATCTGGCGTTCCTTGTCCTGCATTGCCTCGCGAACCATGCCATTTGTTTGAGCCTGCACTAGCTTCAAGTCACTGCCTTGCGGCAACGCCACAGCAGCGCGCGAACCAATTGATAGCTTCTTTTGCATAACACCCTCCCACCAATCCTTTGTCATGCCGGTTAGTACAGGGGTAGCTTGCCCGCAAATGAACACTGACTCTTGGTAGTCGGCGCTATCACAGTAATGTGCTATGTTCATGTTTGCAAGATCAAGCATAGGCGGATCATCAACAGCTAGATCATTGTTCTCAGAGCCAATTGCAACAAACGGAATTGACTGCAACGGATTGCCTGCACTGTCAAGCAAAACATGCGTTTCCACGGGTTGCCTTCCGGCATCAGTGTCGCGATAGATAGTAGTCGAGCACGCTAGACCACCCGAAGGCGTATCCACAAGGCGCAATACGCGCCACTGTTGTACGTACTCAATACCAAAGCCGTCATCAGTGGTTACTGGGCAACTTTCTGCAAGCACAATCAGACTTGGTACTGTACGCGCGCCAATTGACATTGTTCGCCAATTGATAATGTCTTGAGGGTCATAAGTACGCATGATCGGACGCAAGCCTAGATTTGCTACTAAGCTGGCTCGACTGACGGGAGCATTGACAACTGGATAGTCAGTCAGCAAACCGCACCTACCCAACGCTGCTACCTTACCAAGTGTAGCTTGCATTTGCTGCTGCAAGCTCACCCCACCACCATCAATGTCGAGGCGCAAACTGTCGAGCCCTGTAGGCAGCACGATAGTAGGCGGATCAACAAAAGCAAGCGCCGTCAATCCCTTGTGCGTTCGTCGAGTTACATTGTAGAACACAGCACGTTGCTTGTACTGTGCATAGCGTGCAACGTTTTCTCGACTAGTATCGTCCGCATTTGGCATTGGCAAGTATGTGGTACCTGCTGCCTTGACTGTACGCTGGCCAGCAATGCAGTCATTGATTAACTGCCAATCTTCTAGCCGCGAACAAACTTCCTCACGAAAAAAAGCAACCCCTGTCTGTTCGTAACTCATTGTTTACCTCGCAAATGTGATGTCAACGTGTTCAAGTAGCAAGTTGCCGCTGTCAAGCACCATATAACGTTCTTCATCATGCAAGTGATCCTCGCACTCGGTGTCTACTTCGTCTGGCTTCGCTTCATCTCGCGGCAAAGTCGGATTGAGCGCGAGTGCTGCACGACAATTGTCTGTGTAGTACAACCCCGGACCTTCGTTGCTGCGTGAGTTTTCCAAGCGCGCACGAATCAACTCTAGACCTAGCTTGCGCGAGCCTTGCGACTTGTTAGATCGCGTCCAGGTGACGCCTTCGGCTTCCATAAGCGCAGCAGTCGACGCTTTGCCAACATCGTCAACACCGTAAATCGAATTGTCTGCAGGACCTGCCCACACTGGTTCTTGCAACCAGCCATCAGCTAGCATAGCTTGCTCGCGCGCAACAATGCCGCGAGCAACTGTAGTACCAGACAAGCGCAGTCCTATATTAGTGCCAATCTCTTTGCTGCCGTACCACTCATTGATGCGCACAAGACTATTAGCAGGCGGGCACCACACAGAGCCATCTGGCATTGTGATATCTTCGCCCGTCGCTTTGAGCCACCAACCAACGCTAAAGGGCGCGGTGCTACCCCAGTCTAATGCACGATACACACGACAACCAGCGGGCACACAAAAACGCGGCTTGACTAGGTGCTGTCCCCACAAGTCGCCAACTGCATAGCTTCCGCCTGACAGAATATTCCAGTTGCCATCTCGCCACGCTGCCCGCTTGTCCTTGTCGGTCATGCGCTCTAAGCCAGCGAGGTACTGTATATCCAGGTGCTCATTTTCACGCCAACTGCCGAAGATTGCCACTTGTGTAGTGGTCACATTCTCGCGTTGCTGTGTCTGCGGATTAAAGACTAAAGTGGTCGTCTTTACTATGCGTCCAGATTCGGCTACATCAATAAAGCGCTTCTTTACCCAAGTGTGGCCAGGACCATAAGGGTTGCCTGTTGAAAACGTGCGCAATGGAATCGGCGGCAACAGCACGCCAGTGCGTGCGAAGTGCTCTTGCGAAGTGAAGCCGCTCCGATTACACGAGCCAATTGCATCGTAGAGCGTTGGTGTCGGATATTTGGGCAGCTCGTTCCAACCGATGTATGGAAACTCTTGCCCGTGATAGAGCCAATAGTCGGACTCTTTTTTGATCTGCCTAATAAGCAGTTCTTCGCCAGTTGGCCAGCGCCACTTGTAATCACTGCGACTAGCGAGAAACTCGGCCCCATCGCCTCGACCATTGAACAATCGATGCGACTTGGCTATTAGATCATCAAGGTTCTTGTATTCGCGATCAAACACAACACCGCGCCAGTGCGAGCCGTAGCCTGCACCAACATAACGCCGATAAGCCATCAACTGAGCTTCTGTCGAACCTCGACCACGCGCCCCATGAAAGAACACATGATTACACTGGCACTGTATTGCGAGCAATTGACCTGTGATGCGCTTAACATGCAACTGCCAAGCGCCTTCGCTGTCTTGCACAGCAACAGTACCTAGCGGCTTCCACGCGACTACTTGTTGCATGCTCACTTCACAACAAATAGCCCGTCTCCGAGCATTTCAATAGGTCGCGTTTGATTGCCCACTTGCACACCATATACGTGCTCGGCAGCAGCATCGAAGTCAATAGCAGCGTCCAACCAAGCGCCAAACTTCGCAGTGTTTTCTTCGTCAGGAACCTGCACAGCAACTATTGCATCCATGCGCGCTTTCGCACGTGCCATACGCGCAAGGTGCTTACTGCGCACAACAACTTCAAGCAGTGGTGGCTTATAGTTGTGCATCTTGCTCTACCTCTGCTTGAAGTGCAGCTTGTGCTGCAATTGCTTGTTGCTCCCACAATTCCATGCTCTCAGCAACTGGAATCAATAGCACGCCGCCATTGACTGTACCTGCAAACTTGGCTGGCGCTTCGTGGCCCATAATGCGCGCCATAAGTGCAGACGCTGTAACACGAACGTGCGCATTCTTTTGCTCGTCAAATGCAATTGACTTTACGTTGAGCGCTAACTCTGCAAAGCTGCAAATCTCATCTTTGGTCAATTGCTCGCGCAGCTTTGTAAAGCGCTCACGCACGTATGGATCACAACGCCACTTTGCCCCTTGGCGTGCGGCAGATCGTGAGGACAAACCCGCAAAGACCGCCGCCGACGTGCTCCCAAGTCCCATAAGCAAGCCCTCGACAAAGCGATCCATTCGCGCGCGTACCTGTGGCGGCGCACTCTCTGTGCGTGGCAAGCGAATGCGCTGATTGACTGTCCGTCGGGGCATACAACGCTTAGGCTACGGCTAGTCTGACGCTACTGTCAAATCTAGATAATTGGGCGGCGCTTAGCAGCTAGCCTAGCCAGACAATCCGCTTGCCACTCACGCGTGCGCGTGCACTCATGCGGCCCTCGCAGTCCACAGACACACTGCTTGTCACGCATGCCCGCGAGCAGCCGGTCAGCTGCGGACGCGCGTAGATTGGCACTGGCCGTGCGCACGTACCTACCATCGACAGCAGGAGGCAAGCGCCTACCACACTTTATGCAATAGTGCGCGTACTTCAGGGCAGGAGTGCCGCAAGCAGCACACTTGCGTATACTCTGCTTGGTAACAATATAGTTTGTCACTCGCACGACGACACCTCGCGCGCACTGTCAACGTCTAACGCTGTTGGCGGCATTGTGCAGCCTACAACACAAACACGCACTGACTTGCCAAATAGCAGGCTGATGCGTTCGCGCCAAGTGAGTGCCCACCATGAATAAACCAATAGCAAACTGTCGTCGCTGTGCACGTGCAAGGGTACACACTTGCCCAAGGCAATATCCCAACCAGCAGGCGCACCAAGTACAGCGTTGCAAGCCGGTGTCTTGATCGGTCTCATGGCGCTACCTCCGACTGTGCAAGTATCACGCGCTGCTGTTGTTCCGCGCGCACAACTAGCACCTCGGCATCGACCGCCTCACGCTCTGCTTGTGCTAGCACTACTCGCGCAAAGGCCAGCCTGGCACGAGCACTAGAGCGCTCCCGTGTGAGCTTGAGTAGCGCCTCTGCAATTGAGTACAATTCAACTGTCTTGTTTGCAATACACATTGTGCTTACCTCCCAATCAGCGGTGCAATCTCGCATCTAACAGTATCTTGCTCAATCAACGACCATGCAAAGCTATCCACAAGATACGCAGCGTCTAGCCTTTCGCCTCGCAACTGGCAGGCGCATACATTGCGCACAATAGTAAAGCGCACGTAAGCACCATTGGCAAAACGCACGCTACACGGCACACGGCAAATCACGCTATCTCTAGACAGCGTACAAATTGAATAAGCCAATGAAAGCCAAATATGCCATTCTCGCACAACAACCACAATGCGTGCAGTTGACTGCGCACTCAGCGCAACTATCTCTTTCACTGACGTACTATCGTTCCATTCTTTGATTGCAATACACATTGTGCTTACTCCTTCATTTCGGAATTCGTTTCACATTGCGAGTAACAGACTCGACAGACACTAGCCGCTGCAACTTGTGTGTGATCACGCTATGTGTCCTATCGCCGCAAGTCCGCACTATGCGACGGAATGCGAGCCACGCTACCCAAGTTCCCGTGTCGAGAAACAACGGAACACGTGCTCCGCGACGATAATTAATTGTGCTCATGTTACTGTCTAAGTGACAAGCTAAGTGCACGCGCAAAGTAGACTAGAAAGTCGTCAATAGACAACTCTGCTAGCACACATATACGCGGCACAGAAAGCGCGACATAAAGTCGCACTCGCCACTGTCGCTTGTTCTGACGATAGACCAGCACCGGCAGCTGCCCAGGCTTCGCTTGCGACACGCACTGTTGCCACCACACTTCCACATGCAGCGTTTCGCAGCGCTTGACCTCCATCGCTAGCCAATCCAGCCCGTGCACGTCGCAGCCACCCCCATCGGCCTGCATGCTAGATGTACGCTTGAGCTGCGGTGGTTGCTTGTTAACAGCAGTGTAAGCGGCATTGACAATAGGTTGTAGCAAGTCGATGATCTCGCGTTCCCCGCGAGCCCCTTTGCTTCGTGCCATTGCGCCCATTACAGATCCTTTCGCTTTGCAAGCATCGCATACACGGGACCACGATTGAAGTTGTGGAAGTTATCGTATGACTTGCACGCCGCCTCAGTCTTGCTGCACGTAGCATCTGCCAGCAATGCTGTTAGTGATACTCCGCAAGCTGGCGAACCAAACACGTTGTTACACAGAGTAGTAGGCTCGACTTTACACGGCTCACGCTTGATCGCTATTTCGAGCAAGCCTGCAAGTGCTTTGTGCCCTGTTTGGTGCAATAACCTGCACGCGTAGGTGTAGCCTTCTAGGTGCTCATTGCACAGTAACGTTCCTTTGACACCTTCGCAGGTGCACAGCTTGCACAATACCTTGTCACTCACATACGTTTGATCGCTCATATTGCCCTTCGCCTTTCTTGTTGTCCACACTGCTTGATAGTCGGCCAACGCTTGCCGCAGTTCAAGCACTTGTTTGCATACATCATTGTATGCTTTAGCACTGTGCTTAGATAGCGCACTCGTTCTGCAAGCACTTCTCGCATTTGACCTGCGTCTCCGCAATTGCACATAATATGTCGTGCGTGCAGTGGGCGCAGTAATAGCTCTGCTTTGTCGTTGCTCAATCGTTGTTGCTGTGCTTTGTTCATTGCATTGCACTCCATTGTACTTAGCTTGCTTAGCTCCTACTATGCAGGGGTTGACTACTTTTGACTTAAACCCCTACATAAACCCCTATATTAACCCCTATATATATGATATATAGTAGTATATTTATATATATAAGTATCAAATGTAAGCAATTGAGTTGCATTTGTGGTCGACTATTGAGGGGTTGGAAAATTTCCTCAGAGACTCAACCTTTGACCCCCCCCCTGGTTTCGCACCCCTCAACCGAAGGCCCAAGAGTACCAATGATTTCAAAGACTTGCTCATAAATATTGTCCAACCCCTACATTAACCCCTACATAGTAGTGCTATTTACCATCCTTGCCCGGCACAGTATAGCGGCACATTTGAGCCAAACTGTTGCACTGCTTGCTGTTGCGGAATGAGGATAAGTGCACCTTGTGAAACGAGGCTGCTAAGCGTATCAGTAAGAGCTTTGGTTGCTCCTCTTCTATCTTGCTGAAAGCAAGCCTTGCGCTGCAAGCGACGAACGAAATAAGAGTAGGGCGCGATGGGCTTATCCTGCAAGTGTGTAGGCACCTTGTACGTAACTGCACGCTGCTTAGACGATAGCGCAAGGTATGCGGCGAAGGCTTCCCTTATTTCATGTGAGAGCCTGTGGTCACCGTAGCCAACAGTGCCATTAGCATAGTGGTCAAGCATTCCGTTTACGTCGCGTTCGACAAATTCAATAGCCCACTCTGCATGATGATGCTGAATCTGCGGATGGTACACATTCTCGCCAACAGCTAGCAGTGCAGATAGCTTGAGTGCTTTCAAGTGTGCACGATTCCAAAGCTGCTTGTCAGTGTCAGCACCTGTAGCATTGATTGCGGCGTCCGCCTTGGTGTCGAAAGCATCGAGTAGTGCAGCAGCTTCGGAGTCGGCAATCTGTATTTGCGTGCACGTCTTGTTCTGTTGACTGCCCAACGCTACAGCAGCAAGCGCCACTAGAGCATCAACAATAGGCTTAGGGGGACACACATCCATGTGGAGATTGCGAGGCGGACGTGGCCCAGTATACTCAATGATTGAGAAGCGTGGAATAAGACCCTCTGCTATGTGAGACGAAGAAAGACCGTCGAAGAATGTCTCGGGAGTGGATTCACCAAGAATGGTGACAGCTGGAGCCTGTATCGTCTTGGTGTTCTTATCCTTGTCGCTGTAGACTGAGCTGCGTAAGAGTGCTGTCCACCCACTGCGATTATATAAGTCGAGCAATGCACGGCGAAGCATCACCTGTGCAGGACTCGCGCGTGGATCACAAATTTGCTGTAGCGTGAGCCCGAATTCACCTAGCAAGCTGAGAAAGCAAGGCTTCTCATCGAGGATGCGCACAAGCCCTTGTCCCGAGGCAAAGGACGCCGGCCCAATGAAGCTGTCCACAGAGGGCACTTGCTGGCGAACGGCAGATGTAAGGCGCTCTATGCCTGCTATAGCGCCGTCCTTGCCGGTGCCTGTTGGTGCAAGCACAATCAGATACTGATTGAGTCCTGTGCCTGAAATGTTGTAGCAGCGGCCTGCGATGCCAGCAACGAAGGCAATAGCGCCCGCTAAGGCAATCTCAGGCACGGGTCTAATTGCAGTGCTATAGATGTAATCTGCAACTTCGCCAACTAGACCAGGCGGACGTGCAAAGGCAGTTGTCTTGTTGACAGCAGAGGAACCGTTTAGCGGACTCGTGAGCACTGATACGTCAATAGTTGGTAGCTCAGTCCTGCGTACTGCTGCAAGACTGCGATCTAGATAGTCGTCGCGCTTGGCTGCCTTCGCACGCTGCCCTAGTGCTGTATGCCGGAACATACGTCGGCACTGTGCATCGCTCTTGCTGTAGAAGGCGAAGATCGACAGGAGGGCCATATCTGCCTCCGACTGGCTAGGGTAGCCAAGTGCCTCCCAATCACCCTCGCAAAGGCCAATGAACTTGTCAGCGTTGGCAGCAGTTGCAGCCATTCGCCAGATGTCATCATCATTTGCAATGTCAGGCCGCTCTTGGAAGTCAACAACTGGACGCGGACGCATTTCGCCAGCTAGCTGAGAAAGCAACAGCTGACAATCAGAAATGGGTCGATCACGAGCAACGTCGCCGGTGCATAGCATGTAGCGACTGTGCGTGTATATCTCAACGCCGTCGCGCTTTACAGCGTCAGGCAACGAGCCACGGCAAATAATATGGTAGCCCTTGCCCGATATTGAACGCTCTGTGTAGGTGTCAAATGCAGAAAGAATGCGTGCGTGCACGTCCTGCTGTTCGCGAGTAAGCTCACCCTTGGCGTCTAGGTCTATGATTGTGTAAGGATCGTCTGCAGAGAGCACGTAACCTACCCACAAGCCAGTTGCAATTGCAGTGTCAAACGTACTCCATGTCGACGGATCTGTTACACTCGCGTGCTTGCCCGTGCGTGCGTCGATGGGTATTTTCTCGGGACCTGGATAGCAACATACCCACTGTGCACGTTCGCGCAATTCGGCGGGAATGCGACGACGCATAATTATTACCTCACTACGCGCAAAAGTGGCTTGCCTGTTAGGTACTCATAGAGCAACTGCACTTTGGAAACGCTAGGGCTATGCATGCGATCGTAGCGAAAGGCTACTAGCCACGAATGCGACAAACCCGTCGCGACTGCAACGTCAAATGGTGTCTCCCCGCACTCACACAATAGCTCGCGCGTGACACTGTGGAGACTTCCGATGGGAGTCAGATCCTTGCCTCGAGGCATGCCACGAAGTATCGTCACGTCCGACGGAAAAAAGCAAGTGGAATATATTCCATGGAGAATCTTCTTGACACGTAATTCGAATCGTGCTGGAATCGTCGCTGACCCTCAACCCCAGCAAAGGATCTCGACGATGGATCTCACCCCAGCACAAAAGGACGCGCTTGCATCTTGGTACCAAGCAGCACGAGCAGCCGAGAAGGCCAAGAAGCTAATCGCGCATGAGCAAGCACTGCGCGCAAACCTATTCGGCATGCTACACCTTGACACGGCCGAAGGCACGCACAAAGCGGAGTTGCCCGATGGCTGGCAACTCAAATACAAGACCCCCTATGTCCGAAAGGTGGACGCGCGCGTAGTCGAGTCCTTGCGCGCGCCGCTTGCAGCACTACGCGTGTCACTCGATAGCGTGATTGAATGGAAGCCTGGACTCAATACAGACGCCTACCGCGAACTGACAGCGGAAGCACGCGCACTGCTGGACACGTGCTTAACCACAACGCCAGGCGCGCCAGCAGTCGAACTTGTTCCGCCAAAGGAAGACTAGCCATGCCTGACGATATTGCGCGAAAGATCGCACAACTAGCACAGATGCATGTCGAAGCTGCCCAAATTGCAGCGAATGAAGCAATAGTGAGGGCAGCGACTTGCCGCGCGCGCTGTGACCTTGCGCGCGCATGGACAAAAGCAGTTGACGACTTGCGCGCAGATCCTGCGCTCACGTTGCTTTTGCGCAAAATAGTGGACCTGTCGGCACAGTCATTGTCGCAGTTGCGCGCAGAAATCGCCGCTGTGCCGAGAACCGACAAGGACGGCCTATGATCAAGTGGCTCACAACAGATCAAGTAGTCCGCAATGGCGTTAAACTACTGTGCTACGGCACTGCAGGCACGGGCAAGACAACCTTGTGCGCAACAGCACCTAGCCCATTTGTCGTATCCGCAGAGGCAGGACTACTGTCACTCGCACGGTATAAAATTCCCGGTGCCGCTGTATCCACAATTGGCGAGCTGGGCGAGATGTGGAGATGGGTATCAGACTCTGCGGAAGCACGGCAGTTTGCTACAATCTGCGTGGACTCCTCAACTGAGCTAGCAGAAGTATTCTTGCAAGCACTCAAGACAACCAACAAAGATCCGCGCAAGGCTTACGGGGAAATGCTTGACCAAATGATGCAATTACTACGTGCCTTCCGCGACCTTGCCGGCAAGCACGTATACATCACTGCAAAGGAGGAGTGGGCGAAAGACGAAGCTACAGGAGGCATGCGCTTTCAACCTATGATGCCAGGGCAAAAACTCGGTCAGCAGCTTCCTTACCTGTTTGACGAAGTGTTTCGGCTATTTGTTGCCCGCAATCAACAAGGGCAAAAACAGCACGTAGTGGCTACGCAAGCTGATTTTCAGTACGAAGGCAAAGACAGATCTGGCAGACTCGACCCCTTCGAACAACCGAACCTATCCGCAATCATCAACAAAATCACAGGAGGAATCTAGCAATGCAACTGTTTTCGCAACCATTCGACGCCAACACTGTAAAGCCGCAAGAGGCTTTTGATCCATTGCCCGACGGCTGGTATATACTGGCCATTCGCAACAGCGAGGCAAAGCCCACGAAGGACAACGAATCCGGCTATCTGTCCTTCGAGTTAGAAGTGATCGACGGTGAGCACAAGGGCCGCAAGGTGTTCGACAACTTGAATCTGTGGAATAAGAGTGTGCAGGCAAGCGAGATCGCCCAACGTCAGCTGTCAGCGTACTGCCACGCGACTGGCGTGCTTGTGCTCAACGACAGCACGCAATTGCACGGCATTCCGGTCAAGGCGAAGATCGGGACAAAGTCTGATGCAGGCTACGAGCCTCGCAATGTGATCAAAGCTGTCAAGCACGTGCAGGATAGCACCGCCAACACAGCGCCGACTGCAGCGCCCTTTGGCCAAAATCCCGCGCTGCCTGCAATGCCTGTGCCGCCGCCCAATCCGCAAGGTGGAGCGTTTGTTCCCTCTGTTCAGGGACCTGCTGTTTTTGCGCAGCAACCGACGCAGCAGGCGCCTGCCCAGTCGCCACCCTGGCCTGCCCAGTCGCCACCCTGGGCGCCACAGGGGCCTGTTGCCGTTCCCACAGCGCCGACGGGCGCGCCAGTTCCCCCCTGGCGTCGGTAGACTAGGTTGCTCGTGTCCTCTGTGCAGAGCTATGCTGGGGTAGCTAGCCAACGCACAGAGGACACGGGCTTTTTTTGCAAGGAAGGTGTCAATTGCACAATCCATTAATCTGCATTGCACACAAGACCCTAGCCGCAATCAAGCAAGCCATCGAGCGTGATCAAGGTGCTCACTTTCGCGAGTTACTGCGCGGATTGATGCCTCTTGCCGAAGACGCCTATCGTGGTGAAGAGCCGCCCTTTCGATCGCACCTAGGTGCTTCTCGCATTGGCAATGATTGCTCACGAGAACTTTGGTACGACTTCCACTGGGCTAACAAGCCTGCACTTGATTGGCGCATCCTGCGACTGTTCAATCGTGGACACCTTGAAGAGCCTCGCTTTGTGGCCATGCTAGGCGCTGCGGACATCGAAGTGCACCAATACGCGCAGCCTGGCAAGCAATACCAGATCACAATGCACGGAGGGCACTTCGGCGGATCACTCGACGGCGTAGCTACAAAGATTCCCGACTGCGATGGTCCTGTGCTGTGTGAATTCAAAACACACTCACGCGACAGTTTTGCCAAGCTTGCAGGACGCAATTGGAACGACTACGTAGCAGTCAAAGACGGAGCAACCTTCACAGGCGAAGGTGTTCGCACTAGCAAGTTTGTGCACTATGTACAGATGCAAATGTATATGCGAGCCTACCAGTTGAGCACTGGACTATACCTAGCAGTATGCAAAGACGATGATTCACTGTATGGCGAGCTGATTGGACTGGACGAAGCAATCAGCGATGCCTTCAGCAACAGAGCACGCGAGATTATCTTCGCAACTGAGCCACCTTCCAGAATCAAGAACGATCCTTCATGGTGGCAATGCAAATTCTGCAAGCAAGCGCCAGTATGCTATGGCAAAACAGCACCTGCACGCAACTGTCGAACGTGCGCCGCAGGGACACCCATGGAGCACAGCGAATGGTGGAAGTGTAGCAACCACGGCATAACACTGACTAAGCAAGACCAGTTACTAGGCTGTCCACAATACGAGGTGCGCAAGCTATGACACCCGTGGCGATTCTGTTGCATATGCTCGCTACAGGCAAGATGCGAATGATTGATCGCCGCGAATATGAGCTACTACTGCATTGGATGAGCCCGCAGAACGTGAAGCGCGACAGCTTGAAACTGCGCGTGGATCGGCATGAAGACTGCGATTGCATGGCATGCCGACCGTGGACTAGCTAACAGATGCAGCCGCGCGATTATCAGCAGTACGGCGTTGATTGCCTCTGGCAATTCTTTGCCGAAGGCACAGGAAACCCGATCATTGCCATGCCCACAGGCACGGGCAAGTCAGTTGTGATTGCGCAGTTCTTGGTTGAGGCTTTCCAGCGCTATCCCGGAACACGTTGCATGCTCTTGTCACACGTCAAAGAAATCTTGCAGCAAGACCTGACTTGGATACTGCGACTGTGGCCAACAGCGCCTATCGGCGTGTACTCAGCAGGACTTGGCCGCAAAGAAACCTATGCAGCCATCACAGTTGCGGGCATCGGCTCTGCCGTGGCTTGCCCGCAAGCCTTCGGCTTCATCGACTTCGTAATCATTGACGAGTGCCACTTGGTTTCCCCGAAAGAGGACACCATGTATCAAGCGTTCCTGCGAGAACTGCGCAAGACCAATCCGCAACTCAAGACAATTGGCTTGACAGCCACGCACTATCGGCTAGGGCAAGGTGACCTTGTAGACGGCGGACTATTTACAGATGTTGCAGTAGATATGACAGAATTCGCCGTGTTCAACTGGTTCGTGGATGAAGGCTACCTGTGCCCCCTCATTGCGCGCCCGACATCTACAAAGTTACAGGTTGACGGTGTGCAAATTCGACAAGGAGAGTATAACCAAAAGCAGCTACAGGGCGCAGTCGACAAAGCCGAGGTAACCCGCGCTGCGCTTGCCGAGGCACTGCGCCTTGGTGGTAATCGCGCACACTGGCTTGGATTCGCGGCAGGTGTCGAGCACGCAGAACACTGCGCGCAATTCTGCAATGAACTAGGTGTGTCTGCTACAGTAGTGCACAGCAAGATGCCAGACAGCGAGCGAGACTCGCGGTTAGCTGCTTATCGGGCTGGCGAGTTTCGCGCATGCTTCAACAACGGAGTCTTGACTACAGGCTTTGACTTCCCGTTGATCGATCTGATACTCATGCTACGGCCTACAATCTCGCCAGGCTTGCACGTGCAGACGTTGGGCCGAGGAGCACGCGCAGTGTACGCGCCAGGCTTCGACATATCCACAACCAGGGGGCGACTGGACGCTATACAAGCATCACAAAAGCCCAACTGTCTTGTGCTTGACTTTGCGGGCAATGTGCGGCGACTAGGCCCCATCAATGATCCTGTTACGCCAAAGAAGAAAGGCAAGGGGCACGGAGAAGCGCCCGTCAAAGTCTGTGAAGCGTGCAACAGCTATTGTCATGCTAGCGCGCGAGTGTGCCCCTATTGTAAAGCACCCTTCCAGATCAAGGTACGCTTCAAGGCACGCGCAGCAGGCGACGACATACTAAAGCGCAGTGAGGTTCCTGCGATTGTGGATATGCCCGTTGATCGAGTGACATACAATGTCCACACCAAGCCGGGCTCTAAAGAGAGCTTGAAAGTGAGCTACCACTGTGGACTGCGCATCTTCCACGAATGGCTTTGCTTTGAGCACGATGGCTATCCAAAGCACAGAGCTAAGACGTGGTGGCATGAGCATACGAACACACAACCGCCAGCTACAGTTGTGGAAGCTGTCAAGCGCTTGCCCGAACTGCGAACACCAAAGACAATAGCGGTGTGGATCAACAAGCAATACCCGGAAGTGAGGGGATATGCCTTCTGAGAAAGAAACCAATCTGGCCGCAATTGTTGCCCAGCAATCGTATATCGACAAAGGACTGTGGCACTGCTGCTACAATTGCACGTGGTGGCAAGCACCATTGGACTTGTCGCCGCACGCGCGTGGATGCATTCACTTTGGCGAGACCCCGCCGCATCGTGTACTGCTCGTCGGCTGCGAGGATTGGATCGACTACACACAGATACCGTTCTGAGCGAGTGTCGATGATCGCCGCGCGCATACTTTTGGCCAGTTGTCGATCAATACTTGATCCAAAGCTACTCGGCTATCAGGTACACTATAGCTGCATAATGTGTCCAGGATGCGACTATTCGCGTCAAGTCGCGGGCACGTGGCTGGGCACTCCACACCGCTTTGTGCAATATGACACGCTATGCAAGAAATGCCGTACTGCGCAACCAACTTTGTAACGTAGCTTACATGCGCGTAACTGGCTACACACTAACTGCGCAAACTACTTCGCAGTTAGCGGCTAAATAGCGTAGCCGACTACGCACTTTAAGTAACATGCTGCTAAGCGACATCAATGATTTCAGCATTTTGCACTATTTGCAGACTTGGCCGACTATTTGCAATAGCGTAGAATCGTCTCGCAGCTAGCAAGTCGACACTGGTGGCAAGATGTGACATCGCGCTAGGTAAGGCCAAGCACATTGCTGCAAGGGACCTAGCCGATAGCACCGCGGCCGAAACCTACAAAGGAGTCCAGATATGCTCATCTGTACGGCAGACATGGCAAGCAGCGTAGTGCTCGATCGCTACATTGCGAAGCATCATTCCGAGCTTTCGAACGTCGAGCAAATGACGCTTTACATTCGTGCACGTAGCGCCAAGTCAGTGTACGATACTGTGTCCGATGCATTTGACGATCTGTACGAGTAGGAAACATCATGTCAAAGTCACAAAAGATCGCAAAACCTGCTCTTACATTTGAGCAACTTGCCGCACAAAGCTACAAGGAGTGGCAAGCCCGCATGGCAGCACCGCCTGCCGACTCCTCAGCGAAGCGTGCACTGCGCAAACTCGGAATCAAGATGGTCTAACCCCGGCATCCATAGAAAGACGTCATCATGACTACAACACAGAATGTCACGGAAAACGTAGAGCAGATCGTCAAAGCGTGTAACGCACTCGCGTACAGTACGCGCAAACGCGGCACGAGTACCAAGCGCTATGCTCGCTACGTGCGCGCGTCCGCGGTCCTGAGAGCACGAGCCGAGAGACTCGATCCGTCACTGCGCCCGACGACGCGCGAGGAGTGGATCCCTCGCGCGAAGCGCTGGACAGTCGAGCAGCGTCGCCGCAAAGCCGGATGGGAGACTCTCGCGTGCAAGATTGGTCGTGCGTATCACCTACACGTGCACTCCCTCGCCGCGAGCTCGGAGGCGACGTGCACCTACGGCACTGGTGGCCAGGATGACGAATCACGAGATAGCTACTCTAAGAGCTGGCATCGCAGCTACGGACCGCGCCGTTGGAAAAACTACGGCGCGACGACGGACACCCGGACTGTCACCCTGTGGTCCCACCTCGCGCACAAGGTCGCGACAATCTCCCTCGCCCGGCTGCCGCGCGACTGGCGCGGTCGAGTCGAGCAGAGCTGTCTACTCGACGGTGACGTCCTGGGCCTCCGCGAGACGCGCGTGGTCGTGAGATATGGCATCGATCTGCGCCGCACTGGCGTGTCGGTCCCGATACCAACAGCCCTCGCGGCGCGATTCGGCAAGTGGGAGCACGGCGTGACCTACGCTGCGTGTCGCGCAGAAATCATGCGCAAGTGTGTGATGGTCGAAGCCGAGCAGGCACGCGAGCATGAGACTCACAAGCAAGCGAGGCGCGTCCACCTCGTGACGATCATGTGCCCGCGCCTCCAGGTCACGTATCAGCATGCCCGGAGTGCCGGTCTCTGCGACGGTGGGATCCGCGCCTACTGCGTGCGCCATGGTCTGTCAGTCGAGACTGGCGCGCCGGCTGCGATCGTGCGTGCGACGGGAGACGATCGCGCACTCCGGGCGATCGAGGTGGCGGCGCAAGAGGCGATCGCGGCGCGCGTGCAACATGCGTAATTGCATCTGCACCGCGATCCTGGTCTGCGGCCTGACGAGCGCAGCACGAGCTGACAGTCCTGCCCTCGCCCTCGACCTGCCCGCATGGGCGTTTGCAGTCCCTGCTGAGCGCACAAGTGACGAGCCGAGCTTGCCCGTCGATACGTTTCTCGCTGAGCTGGACTCGGCCGCAGTTGAAGGTGCGATTGAGCGCCTAGTCAATGTCGGTCCATTCGACGCTACCACAGTCTACATTGGACCATTTGAGCCATGATCCTAGATCTAACTCTCGGCATCGCCGGACGCGCAATAGTCATCATTGCTGCGTGCCAAGACATAATCCAAGCTGCAAAAGGTATGCATTCCGGGAATGGTGACGTAGCAGCACTGACACTCAAGTTGCGTAGTGCACTAGACCAGATTGCGGACAAGTACAGCGAAGCCGACGCACTACTCGATCACCTGGAGTGCATCGCAGGACTAGTCGACGAAAATGGCAAGCGCAAAGATGAGGAGTAACCACAATGAACGCAACACCCGCACCGTCAGGCAATTGCTTAGTACGCAACGAATCGCTCAATAATGCGCATGCATGGGGACGCGACGCAATCGTTAAGACTGTGCGCGGCAACGGAAGTGTAACTGTGTGGCAATGCAATTACTGCACTGCTGTGCTCATATATCAGGAAGCCGACGCTAGCCAGCCTTGCAAGCTAACAATTGTGGAGTCGCTAGCCAATGCCCGTCGATGATCGTACACCGCTCAGTGCCAGCGACACAGGCAGCGCGCGCATCAAAGTACTGCGAAGCTACGCAACGGCGCAAGGCTTCCAGGTGCTCACATGATCTGCAATATCTGCAAGGGCACCGGGCACGGCACGCAAAGGCCCGATGGCTTGTGTGAACAGTGCCTCGGCACAGGCTACTATCGTGCAGACGCAGACGTAATCGTCAATAGAGCACTTGCAGAGCGGCAAGCAGCGTTACTGCGCAGATTGCGCGCCACGCACGGCAAGAATGGGATCCCTGAGCTGCAAGCAATCGAGACTTGACCGCGAAGCCAACACCTGATAGAGCACAGCAATGCGCATTGTGATCGACACAGCAGACTGTAGATTTGCGCTGCACCTAAATCCTCGCACGCCAGGCACGATCGAAGGCGATGCGTGCGTTAGCCGAACCTACAGCGCATTGACGATAGAGCAGTTACGCAGACTCTACTACAACACCACTGGCTACACAGTCGAGTGTGACGACTACAACGCCACCCTGCAAGCGTGCAAGTATCTCGCAATTCGACTATTGACAGCAACCAATGAGGAGCGTAACGATGCAAGAATCATTTAACGCCCAACTGTACCTATTGCGTGATCGATTGCGCGGCCTGCAAAGCATGGTAAAAGAACGTTTTGTTACTGCACGCGCTGCAGGCACAAAGGCAAACGTTACCGCGCTATCTTCTACCATCCGCAAGGTCAAGCGCGACATTCTACAGTTGACAGTACAACTCCAGAGGAGACAATATGGCCACAAAGAAGAAGTCGGCTAAGAAGCCGCAGCCCTCGAAGCCGGCACACAAGCCAGCGAAGAAGTCAAACAACAAGTCACACAGCAACAAAACCACGAAAGAAGGACAGACCATGACCGAGAACACGCAATCCATCGTCACCACTTCCGCCGTCGCAACCCTGCTCGCTAGCATCGACGCCAAGCTTGGCGAGCTTGTGCAGATCGAAACCTACCTCGCAAACAAGGCGCTCGAAGCCAGCAAGACGATAAGCGTTCCGACTGCACCCATCTCCGCTCCCCCCGTGCAACAACCCTCGATCCCCGCCGTCACGGCACCTGCACAGCAGCCGGCAACCCCTGCCGTGCCCTCGCGTCCTGGCGCCAGCACTGTCGGCGGGCTCGTGTGGAGCTACTGCGACGGGCTTTCGCAGCAACTTGGTCGAGCTCCAAGCAAGGATGAGCTGATCGCGGCGATCAAGCAATTCTCCCCGACGCTCAACGGGCAGCCTGTCAACGAGTTAACGGCAGCTACTCAGTACAGCAAGTGGCGTAGCGCCACTGGGCTGCCGCGCTTGCCGCGCGGTTTCGCAGCCAATAAGCCCACCCCCGCCGCCGTCGCTGCGCAGCCTGCCCCCGCTGCTGCGAGCAACCTGCCCCCCGGCGCAGTGCCGTCCTTTGCGCCGTCGCAGCCTGTGCAGACACAGATGCCGATCCCTGCCGCGCAAGTGCCATCGGTAATCGCTCCGACTGCGCCTGTGCAGCAGCCTGTGCCCACCGTCGCAGGTGCAGCGAATCTGCCCCCGTGGCTGCGCGCAAACTCGCCGAGCGTAGGCTAGCGCCTCGCTCGTGCTCGCGTCGACGGACGCGGGCACCTTGGGAGGCACAAGCAAATGCCAATGTGGATATTGTGCTGTGTCGGCTTGCTAGCGATAGATTGTGATCGCGTAGCTAGCCGCAACCAGCACCTAGCCTGCACACTTTTGTTGAGCAAGTGGCAGGCGCACTATAATATTAAAATTGCCGGATTCGGCTTATGTGTGAAGCCTACAGGCTTAACGTAGTCGAGGCTATGCGCACAATCGAAACCGAGACTACAAGGAAACTCAAGTGTACATAATGTGCAGGATAGCACGCCAGTGTCAGGCATGGCCCAATCGCCTGACTAGCCATTGCGGCTTACGGTGTACCGACGTTCGAGCCGTCAACTTGAGCCTACGGAAAGGAGGTGGCGCCATGGTTCCCCGGTCGTAATAGACCGGAAAGAGAAGAGAACAAAAGCACAGTATTGTACATACTTCCCTAGAACCAAGTGGGAGGCTACGATCCGATGCCGGGCGCAGCCTCCCACGTTTTTTCACTATCACGAAGGATCTGCATGGAGCTACTGCAAGCGCTAAAGTGTGTAGCAGGCGCAGTCGCTAAAAGCGACTACATGCCAGCATTGCAGCATATTGCAATTGGCGGTGGCTACGCTGTCAGCTTCAACGGAACTGTTGCAATCTGTGCGCCTGTTGTGCTCGACTTGGCCGCTTGTCCCAATGCCGATCTGTTTGTCAAGGCCATCGAAGCATGCGTAGAACCTGCGCAGCTGCACCTAACAGAACACGGTCTAGTAGTCAAAAGTGGTCCACTTCAAGTAACAGTGCCGTGCACTGCCAACACGTTTCCGCGTGTCGTACCCGAAGGCTTCACCTGCCCCATAGACGCTACCTTCCTGCAGGCGCTCCAGACCCTAGCACCTTACGTATCCACAGACACAACTAGGCAAGCGTTCAATGGTGTACTCTTCCGCGACTCCTCGGCATACGCCACAAATAATACCATTCTAGTCGAGTATTGGTGTGGCAGTAAATTACCAGTGGATATCAACATTCCGCTAGTAGCTGTGCGAGAGCTATTGCGCATGGGTGACACTCCCTCGCACGCACAACTGTGTGATCGATCGGCAACGTTCCACTATGCCGACGGGCGATGGCTTCGCACCGTACTACACCCTACAGTGTGGCCACCTTCGTTGACGGCACTGCTATCGCATGCGACTGCACCTGCGTTGCCTGATGGCTTCTTCGAGGCACTTGCGCGACTCGCCCCCTTCGGCGAGGATGTTCGCTTGCTCGAAAGCAAGCTCGTCACAGAGGCGGCAGCCTATGAGGTTCCTGGTATTCCTGCAGGTGCACGCTTCTCGCTTCGTCAATTGGCGAGCCTAGAAGATATCGCAACCGCAATAGCTTTCGCGGACTACCCACAGCCATGCAGGTTCACGGGCGAACGTACGCGCGGTGTGATCTTGGGGCGAATATGACAAAACAAGAATTGCTCACAGCAGGAAAACAACACGTGCACGAATGGTGCCGAGCTAATAGCGTCGCAATACCTGTCATTAACGAACACTGGCTAGGACACTGTGACTTCGGAGTCTGTGCCTACTACCGCAATGGAACCATTGACATTTGGCCAAATGCTTGTGCAGCAATTGGCACTGCTGGCAGATGTTGGAGCTATCCAGGTTACAGTGTAGATCGTACGCCGTTTGGCGTTCTAGCACACGAGCTTGGCCATCATGTTGACAAGCAGCACGGCGCAAAAGGCGGAACACTCTCGCATTTGTGGCGACCTACAGATCCGGAAGCCTTGACAGGCTACTGCCCAAATAGCAATGAGTGGTTTGCTGAGTTGTTCCGATTGTTCGTGACAAATCCCGATCTGCTACGCATGCTTCGCCCGAAGGTGTGGCCACTGTTCAGCACTAGCTGGGTGTCAGTCGAGCGTCGCGCATGGTACGAAGTGCTGGCCGCTGCGCCTCGACAGCTAGCAGTCGCGCACAAGCGCATTGCACGTGCGGCATGACCGGGCTTTTCTGGCACGACGATCGCCCGGAAGTGCGGCGACTGATGCCGCCAATACCCGAGACAGGCTGGCAAACGCCGCGCGATCTGCCTAGCCTTGCGGCCGCACATGCTCTTGCAATTGACGTTGAAACCTACGATCCTGAACTGACAGCACATGGCCCAGGCTGGGCTCGCGGACGCAGCCACCTCGTAGGCATTGCAGTGGGCACAGACGACGGCTGGCGACGTTACTTCCCGATTCGTCACACTGTCGAGGCAAGCTACAACCTTCAGCCTGAACATGTACTCGCATGGGCAGCAGTTGAGCTAGCTAGGCCACAGCAACCAAAACTAGGCGCGAATCTCATGTACGATGTTGGCTCACTACGTGCCGAAGGTGTGCTCGTGCAAGGCGAACTATACGACGTCGAATTCGCTGAAGCGCTACTTGACGAAGCTGCAACCGTCAATCTCGACGATCTAGGACAGCGCTACCTCGACAAAGGAAAGACGTCATCACAGCTCTATGATTGGTGCCGCGCTTGGTATGGCGGGGGAGTTGACCAACGCATGAACATCTGGCGCGCACCACCTCGGCTAGTCGGACCCTACGCCGAAGGCGACGTTGACTTGCCTTTCGCTGTGCTCGACAAGCAATGGCAACGATTGCAAAGCGAAGAATTGGTCGACCTATTCCGCATGGAGTGCGCACTCATTCCGCTACTAGTTGAAATGCGGTTTGCTGGCGTGTCAGTTGATCTAGTGCGTGCAGAGCAAGTGCGTTCCGACTTGCTCGCAGCGTCCACAATCGAACAAGCCAAGCTGCGATCAATAGTTGGCTTCGACGTCAACGTCAATGCGGCTGCAAGCATCGCCAAAGCCTTTGACAAATTCGGGTATCCCTACGACAGAACGCCGAAGGGTGCGCCGAGTTTCGACAAAGACTTCCTAGTCGCTTGCCATAATCCCATTGCCGGTGCAGTCAACGAAATCCGCAAGCTCGACAAGCTACGCACCACATTCGTGGAAAACTACATACTTGGCGCGCACGTCAAAGGCAAGGTTTATTGTAGCTTCAATCCATTGCGAGCAGACGAGACTGGAGCACGCAGCGGACGCTTTAGCAGCAACGATCCGGATCTGCAAAACATACCGGTGCGTGACAAGGTGTGGGGGAAGAAAATTCGTGGACTATTCATTCCTGACAGTGGTCACAAGCAGTGGCGTAAGTTTGACGAGTCACAAATCGAATATCGCCTACTCGTCCATTACGCTGTAGGTCCTGGCGCAGATGAAGCGCGCTGTAAGTATGCAACAGATCCCAACACTGATTACCACTCTTGGGTGCAACATGAAGTGGTAGGCCCACAGGCAGGTTGGGACATGTCCACACCAGAGCTTGTTAAATTCTGGCGTTTTCTAGTGAAGAACATCAATTTCGGTTGCGTCTACGGCATGGGTGAAGGCCATCTAGCTGAGTTGATCAACAAGCCATTGCGTGAGGCAAAGACAATACTTGCGGCCTACCATCGTGGTGTGCCTTTCGTACGCGCTACAATGGCTGCGTGCTGTGACGAAGTCGAGCGCCTCGGCTACATCACAACGCTACTTGGTCGGCGTAGTCGATTCGATTTGTGGGAACCTGTAACCCGCGCGAAGTGCGCAGCCGCGAGGCTAGCCAATCCTCCGTTGCCCTACAATGAGGCACTATTGACGTATGGGCAGATCAAGCGCGCCTATGCCTACCGCAGTCTCAATCGTCGCCTGCAGGGTGGCGCAGCAGATTTGTTCAAGGTGGCAATGCTCAAGTGCTGGCAAAGCGGAGTCTATGCACAAACAGGTGTACCTCGCTTGATTGTGCACGATGAAAAGGATTTCAGCGATGCAGGCAACAGCACAAACGAAGCCTTCCGTGAAATGAAGCACATCATGGAAACACCGCTACGGTTGCGAGTGCCATTGATCGTGAATGAGGAACGCGGCCCCAACTGGGGCGAATTGCGGGACGTCTAGTGCTTTTGAGAGCGTTCGAGTATCAAAGCATGGCTGTCCTGCGACTCCTTCAGGCGCTTCGCCACGTCTTCCTGCAATTGACGAAACTGTGCAAACTTGTAGTTTAAAAATGCTGCTAGAAGAATGCCCACAATTGCAGTTGCTACTGTCGAGACTTTTGACCACACGGCTTTCTCTCCTTTGCGTTCTGCAAGCACTTTGACCACCTCTTCCATTTGCTTTCGTATTGGGCACTCCTGGCAATTCTCGATCATCGCCAATTTGAATGCATCTGGGATCGGTGTTTTTTCGTGCTCGCTCATTTGTCAAATACTCCTCTGTGCGAAGCCGTGCTACTGTTGCTTTGTGTTTTCTAGCGAATCCGGTAGATAGGCACAAGCTGTCTGTATCGCTGTATACGCCGAGGAGACTACAATGGGAATAGCAGTTGCGCAACTTGACAGCAGCAAGGCTGCGAGAATAACGAGCCTCATGGCTTGTCAGCAGTCTTTGCAGGCGAGCCTGGCAATCCCGCCTGCAACATGCGCGCCCCCTTGAGTAGAGCTGCCGCGACCACCGCAACTTGAGCTGCACGCGTGCCGCTCATGAGCCCGGCCGCAGCCAACATGATCGGCGCCACGATGGCAAGCGCTGCGCCCCATGCCTCAGTAGTCAAAAGCAAGGACTTCCAGTCCGCCCCTGCTGCTCGTTTCTGGAGCGCCCGCACGATGCCGTAGGCTCCTGCTCCAAGCGCCGCGATCAGCGCAGCCCAGGCCGGTGGCAAGGTTCCCTCGACGGCAAATAAGCCAGTCGCGATAGTCGAGAGAATCGCGATTGCTAGGGTGATCCACTTCGTGTTCATGTCCGGTACCTCCGAGCGTGAAGTAATCACTGTGCTACCCTCTCAAGCCACAAGTCTCCAGATCCTGCATTGTCCACAAGACAATAAAGACCATTTGAGACTGTGCGCATGTACAGTGTATAGGTGCAGGTAGTAGCTGAGCTAAGAGTGTGCAAATGTGACCCCGACACTGTGAAATAGTAGGCTGCTCCTCCTGCTGCACTTGTATAGTGTAGCGGCGGGTTGTATGTGCAGTCAGTCTCTACGCCAAAGCTGCAAGAATTCGCGCTACCTCCCACGTTTCCCGTAGCTTCATAGCTAACTCTGTAAGTTCCGGCAACGCCAGGACCGACTACTGCACCGATGCTCACTTTTGTAGCTGTGGATGATATCGTGCCAGTTTGAGTCACAGCGTGCGTAACAATCGGCAGCCAGCCTATGTCGAGCTTCCCCGAACTGTTTGCGATTGGGCTCTTATTCGCGGTCGGCGTAGCAGTCGCCAAGTCTGTTTCTGTGATCGTCGCAGTCCCTGTGAGCGTCTTCGTCGAATTCGGCAATACCACGACCCCCGTGACTGCGTTGGTGACGACAGCCGTGGCGTTCTCGCTGATATACGCCCACACTCGGGTCTCAGTGCCAACGTCCATGTAGCCACCACTGATATGCATGTGGTTCGTAGAGTCGCGCCCATTGGTGAGGCGCGTGTCCGTATCGGCTACAGCCCCGCTGACCTGGGTCACTGTGAAAGTGCCGTAGATGTCCGCTGAAGTATGGGTATGCGTGCCGAGCACAGTGGTTGTGACAGTCCCGTTCATGACCACAGTAGGGTTGTCACTCACGAGGGCGGTGTTGGTGCTGTCAATGTGGGTCATGCTATAGGTCCATGATCCCGTTCCGGTCGCGGTCGCAGTGTGGGTTAGCGTTTCAGTGCCAGCGTCGGTCTTGATCGTCGTAGACGTCTTTGTGCCAGCTTCGTAGAAAGCGTCTGCCATGTACAGGCTACCCGTGAATGTACCCGATCCCGTGAACGTTTTGGGATACGCCCAGCACGTGCCTGTTGTTGTTGTAGTCAGCGTCACTATCTCGCTGAAGGTCGCAGTTCCGCCAACACCGGCAACAGTGCTAGTCTTTGTAGCGCTGACCGTGCCAGTGCCCCCACCTTGCTCTGTCACAGACGCAGTCGCTGTGACAGTTACTGTTTCTGTCTGTGTTCCCGCATAGGTGTATGTCCTAACTCCTGCCGCTGCTGTTTCGGTGTGATAAGCCACACCCGTTCCAAAAACTGTAGCCGTTCCGGTGGCCGTTACAGTCGTGGTGTACGTGCCAGTTGCGGGAAGTGAATACACCACGTTCGAGCTGAAGGTGTTAGTCCTTGTGCCGGGCATAACAAAGCTGGACGTCTTCGAGCCACTTGCTGTTGCTGTCGCGTATACCGTGTCAGTCACGTTGTACGACTCCCCAACCGCGAATGCCACCGGAGCGATCGCGTGTAGTGTGCTCGTATTTCCACCCGTCACGTTCAAGGCCAGCGTCGACGTTGATAGAAGCGAAGTAGTAGTCGAAGTCTGTGTGCCAGTTCCTGTCGCCGGGCCGAAGAATCCACCGGCAATTGTGACCGGATTAGACGCCACGACCGGACCAGTCGCAGATAGCGTGCCGCCGACACTTACCGTATTGCCTGAACCGACCTTCAACACGCATCCGGCGTAGTTCCCGGCGCTTCCGTGACAACTATTCGAGCCCATCGCCACAGTACCGTCGGCATTGACCTTGAATTGAGTGTAGCCGTAGGTGTTCGGCAACGTGGCCCCTGCTGAGCCTGCTGGCGCAAACCGAAATTGCCCCTCACTTCCGAGGAAATAGAACATGCCTGCCGCACCGGCCTGGCTGTATTTGAACGAAACGCCGTCAAAGTAAGTGTTGTCGACGAGGAATACGTTGTTGAGCGAGTATGGCTGCAAATACAGGGAACCAAGCGACAGCGATGGCGTTGTGGTTGGGGACGCATTGAGAATGGATGCACGAAGGCCAATTGAGACAGACGTCCCGTTGTCGGAGATGGTGGAGTTTCCGAGTGAGTTCGCTCCGGTCCACTTTGGTAGGTAGTTTGTAGTGCCAGTGTCTGTCATTCCTCCCGCAGCGGTGCTTGTGCACGTACTAGTCCCACTTCCCGTGATAGTGCAAAGCGAGCCATTCAAGTCAACAACATGATCTGGACTCTGGCTCACCTTCACTTTGCGGCTAGTAGTCGTACAGTCAAGCTCGGCATATCCGCAGAGTGCCCATAATTGTGGTGCATAGACAACGGCCACAAGTAGTGCGACGTACACGCCGAGTGCTGCGGGCGAAGTCCACCGTATGCGATTGGTTCTCATGCTAGTGATCCTCCTGGCATCAATTGCCAATTACCTTCTGTGGCGTTGTAGCACAAGAGCAAACGCGCCCTTGTAGCATAAAATGTTTCGCCTGGGAACGTTACGCCCATGCCCGCCTCGCTCGACAGATAGACAGGCTTCGCAGAATTGGGGCATGCGGCGCTCATGTGAGCAAGTGTGATAGGTGATTCATTCGTGGCGCCGTAGATCGTGACCGGCATCAAGAATCCATCGGCAGGCACAGGCGCTGCAATGCCAACAACTGTCGAGCCTGCTGGAATTGTTACTGTAACAGGCTTAGCGAGATCACGAACAATGATCACACCGCCGACAAAGGTTGTAGGCTGCACTGGCGATCCTGCAAGAATTCGCCGAGTGATGTCTTTCTTGTATGCTTCAACTGGAATAGTGACGCCAGTTCCTCGTGATGGACTATTGTAGCGCAAGTGTAGCGTCACTGCGCTGCTCGATGTTGTGTGAAGACAAGGTATCAATACAAGCCACTCGTCTTCACGTATCGAAAACGCAGCAGCATCGTAGAGCACTCGCTTAGGCTCAGGCACGGTATTGTGAATTGCAGCAGTAAGCGCTTCAAAAAGCAAAACCGATCCACTATCATTGTGTCTGTACACTTTCCAGCCAAGTGCAATTGTAGCATCAAGATCATCTGTCGTGAGCCAAGCGGCCTCAGCAATGAATGTCCACGGGCCAGCCGGAATGCTTGCTACGCCGAGCACTCGTGAAAGAAACGCGATGTCAAAATCAGCTGTGCCGCTGGCCATTGTGACAGTGATGTCAATGACTTCGTTGCTCACGCTTGACTGCGCGATTTCAGCCTCGGTGAGCAACTCCGCGCCATCGTCGAATGTCTCGCCAGCAGAATAGGACCAAAGCAAATCGTCACTGCCTAGATCGGTGCACGGATTAGCTAGCGTCGCATACGCATGCGCGTATACGTTGCCTTCAAGTACATAGAACGTCATGCTCGGCACAAAAGCAGATGCCACAGCATAGTCAGCGTGGCGCGTGAGTGTCGCATGCGTCGATGTTGGTACCCAAACCCCAGGAGGTCCTTCAGTCCAATACTGACCGATATCCTTCACCACATAAGGGCCAGACAAAGCGCGATCATAGTTGTCAGTTGCCTTTTCTGCGAGCACCGTCAAGCCAACCAGAGCCGAACCTGCGTGGTTACTCGTGTCGGGGTCAACGCCGTCAAAGAAAGCGCTAGTTAACGGTCCTGTGTAGTCGCGAACCATGATGCCAGATCCCGCCGGAGTCTCTGTCCATCCGTCAAACAAAGCACCCTCAGAAGGAGTTGCAAAGACGCACTTAACACTGCCGCGATCCAAAGGATCGTACTTCCGCACAGTCTTGTAGGTAGTTTGCGAAGTCGTGCCAGGCATCGGGCCTAGCACTTGCGGCGGCCATGCAATTCCCCCTGGAATAACAAGGGGCTCTGTAGGCGTAAAAAACACGTCTTCTACGCACTCAATTGTAACGGAGCTTGACGTTCCATTGCCAAGCTTGATAGACAATACGCGCATAACTTGCATATTGATGCCAAGCACTGGCCAGTTGAGCACAAATGCGTCTCCCCAATTGAGATCAGCAGCCTCGCGACTACAATTTTCAAGTGTGCAAGTCTGTACGGGTGTGGACTTCGCCTTGAGAGCACGCTGGGCGACAAGGTTCGCCGAATGAGCATTGGTCAAAAACGGAAACTCAACTGTCTCGCTAACCCATCCGCCTTGCTCTTGCATAAGCCCGTAATCGTGGAATGTAGCAGATGCGGTGTCGCCAAGTGGAGCACGCTTGTACTTGACCGTAACAACATTACACAATTCTGCAGTGCTTTTACGAATAGCGTTCTGCACGCTACCCACATTGTCGTAGTCAAGCACAAGCAAATCGTCGATATCGTAGTCGTCACGCAAAAGTTTCAGTGTCCATTGACCGGTAATCCGATCAACATACAAAACACCATCAATGTGACGAAGAATTGCCTGTAAAAGCTCCTCATACGTAGACTGTGCATCCCATAGAATAGATCCGCCAAGAGCTTCGTTGTACAGAGTGTCCGCTGCAGCAGTAAACGAAGTATCGTTGATATCGGCAGTCGCATAGCCCATGCCCCAAATTGTGTCCGTCAAGATCTCGCGAATGATATGCGCAAAATTCATATCCCACGTGGCAGCGTAGCTTGTAGGATCGATGCCAACCGATACACCTGCATAGATGTACTTCGGAGTACCCGTCGGAACACTGTCCTTTACTCGATATGCAATCACATTCGGACCATTGGGCACAATCAAATTCCTGGCAATGCTGCCAATGGAATTGAACACATTAGATTGCAAATCCTTCGAGACAACAGGCGCGAGTGCAACTTCTGTGCCATTGAACCATAGCGTAGCGCTATCGTCATGATAGCAACGCACGTACAAACCGATATCGGGCAAAGGCCCGAGATCTTGGCGAAGCCAAAGCTTTGTACCAGCCACTACGTGCGGTGGGCTTTGCTGTCCATTCCACGACCATGCATTACTGTTGTCAGCAATGCATGTTCCAACTTTGGGCACGCGTGACGCCCACGACGGATCTCGACCTTGGCCATAGGCGCCTACGGCTTCATTGCCAAAACCACCCGGGCCTTCGTCCCACTCCGAATCATCGTAGGCCACGGCGCTGTAGTCAGTTGTATCAACTGTTGCCTGCACCTTCCACTTCCACTTATCTTCAAGATTGCGGCCAAGCACGATCGCAGCTTTCGCAGGATACCACTGCGCAGCCTGCCCGCCATCAGTGCGAAAGATGCGTTGCACACGAAAGGCCCATGGCTTGAGCGCCGGAGCATTGCCTAAATACCAAGGGGTCCACGGCTTGAGCGTCGCCACACCATGACTCTTTGGAACCTTTGAGCCGCCGATCTTTGAAAGTAGGTAGGAGTCCGCCAAATCTGCAATTGTCCCGTCGTCGGTAGTCGTGCGCAGGTAGCCACGTTCGAGCACGAACTGACCTTGTACGCCATCACCATCACTAGGAGAGTACCACTCAGCACTCAAGTAAAACTGCGTCAAAGGATCAAACACGCTAGCGCCGTCTTCGTGAGGTCCGCGCCAAATCTCAGTGCCACCTACCGATACGCTCACTAGCTTGTCAATGCAACCATGACAAAGCGAGAACTGTACGGCGGCGTAGTAATGAATTGAAGGCGGATCAAACTGCGTATCGGGCTCGTCTGATTGATCCGAAAATCCAGTGATATTTGGCGACGCGATCATGACCGTTCCAAAGACTACAGGAATCGGAAGCCCTTCCTCTGCTTTGGGACAATCGCCCCATTCCTGCGCAGAATATGGAAATGGAGCGGTTACCATCTTGTAAAACTGATAACCTGCGGCCGCGACGGCAATAGCAAGCAGTGCGTATTGAAGCATTATGCGCGCCTCATAGCAATTGGATTGGCCATAGGATTAGTGGCAGGAATGCGCTCTTCGCCGCCATAGTTTCCAAGGTTACCCTTGGCTGTGCACGCAGAACGAGTATGCTGGCATCCTTCAAACAAATCGACAGCAAAGCCGCCAGGATGTGCGGCCATTTCAAGTGCAAGTGACTGAATCGGACGCATGAGCGTTAGCACATTCAACGCTTGCTTGACAATCATACGAATCGTCCCGTCAGGTGCTTGCAACGTTCCTCTTGCCAAATCGTAAGCACTCGCCCCCGTCACTGTGACAACTGCGCCATTGACAGCTGTCACAGTAAGCGTGTGCTTGTAGTCATCAGGATCCACATTGCAGCCTCGCTCGAAAAACGCAAAAGAGCATGTTCGCTGGTACACTCGACGCAATCCGCGACGTTTTAGCGATGAAAACACAGGCTCACAATTAAGCGTAACTATGTGACCATCAACAGGTGCACTCAATACGCGACCCTTCCAAAGCACACGCACATCCGTATCGTCTGCGTGCGTTCGCCATACAGTTACTGTCGTGATTACATCGGGTGAGTAGCCAATGAACGTTGCGGCTAGCGGATTGTCATAAGGCAACTTTAGGGCAAGCGTGCTCTTTGGAATTTCGCCCGTGATCTCGATATCGCCTAGAACAAGCACAGCGGGATTCCACAGTGAAGCCAGTCGCGTCAACGATTCGTTGCTGGTATTGTACTGATACGTAACTGCACCTTGTACAAAGCGCACAAGCCATACAGGCATTGAATCCTGGACTGACAATTCTTTGCTCGCATAGCTCATGGTGCAAGTACCTCTTGTGTGGGCACTACAACAGTCAAGACAAGTCCAGGCTTATACTGCAATTCAATGCGATCAGCATCTAGGCGAGACGGCGTTAGCGTGCATACCTTGTCCACAAGTGAGATAGCCAAGTTACCAGCAAACGCACCGCTTGTGAAGTGCAATCGCTCGTTTCCTGGGATCTCAGTGGTTACGCTCGTAATGCGTAAGCCAATGATGCCTCCCACTTTAGTCAATATGCCTATGTCAGTTCCAAGCCCGTAGCTTGCTGCAAAGCCAACAGCAGCAACCTGCACAAAATCCTCACCGTCGGCAATGTCTTTCGTCAGTGTAAAGTCGGCGTTATTGCTCGGAAGCCAAAACGCTTTCCACCTTCCGCACAGCGTGGCCAACAACGATCGCAAATCAATAGCTTGCTGAGAAGTCTGCGCCGTCAATGCTACACTCATGCTTGTCTGTGCATAGGAATACAACGAATAATTTGCTAGTCCACCCGTAGCTGAATCTAATGTCTCAACTACGCGATCAACGCTATCCTCACTGCTATTGATCAATTCGCGAGCTGACAAAATCACTGGCCAGTTGAGATAAGTAGGCAGCACAGTTGCAGTCGCATCGATCATATCTTCTGTTGCAGTAATCTTGAACAATGCGTGTGCAGTGACATAGTGGCTTGCGTACCTTGTACCCGCTAATGGTTGCACAAACGTTCCGACACGCAAAGGAACCACTAAGGGTCGGCTGTAGCTATGGGTCAAAGCACTAACTGTGATTGTACCATCGCCGATATCGCTTACTGTGTGTACTTCGTACAACGTTGTGCTTTCGATTACGAGCACAGCACCGCCAACTTTGAAAGACGAAGCGTGCGCAGTATCCACGGGCAAGGTTACCGTGCCCGCGTTGACGGCGGGAATCGTGGCCATGCGCGGCCAATCAGGTACGTAGAGCTGTGAACCGCCTACAATGCGACGTTTTTCACGAGCAAGTCCATAGGTGCCTTCGTCGAATTGATGCTGAAACGAAAACTCTTGTCGAGGAAAGCGGCGTGTACATGCGCGAAACTCGCCATTGCGACAGTGAATGATGTCGGTAAGCCATTCTAGGCTTTCAATGACGTTGTTCTGCGGTGGATATTGCCAGACTTCCATGTGGTCACTACTGTAGCAATGACTGAATTACGGCGCTATTGCGTCGAATTACGTTTACGATCACCTGTTCGCCTGCAGTCGAGCCCAGGAAACCACGTATAGCTTCGCCTCCCTCAAAGGCATTGACAATGCGGAGCGAACGTCCACCGCCAAGCAAAGCAGCAGTGTCGCGGCTTCCGATCACTGTTGCTGGACCATTCACGCGCGTTGGGCGGCTAACCAATTCGAGATTGCCACGCTCCCCTACGTCGCCATAAGAGCCTCCGGCAATGTTCCCGCCTGAATCGTAGCCACCACTGTAGGACTGCGATGTTAGCTGCCCTATGAGCTGCGCGCCTTGCGCTGCAGCTTTGATATACAATGGTATGCTTGCCGGCCAGCCTGCCTTTGTCGCTTCGGCCATTGACTGGTACATAGCTAGTCCAGCGCTAGCAATTGCAAAGCCACGTTGAACAGAGAACATCACCGCGTATTCCTTGCTTTGCTCACCATGCGCGTTCTTCATTACAGCAGCTAGTCCGCCAAACATCAACTCGGCGTTTTGCAATGATTGTGCTGCTAGCTCTGTGTTGATCTTCTTAATTTCTTCTGCGCGTGCGCGCTCAATTGCAATCGACTTTTCTTTGTAGGTTTTCTCGGCTTGAAGTCGAAGAACCTCGCCTTTCTTGCCACTGAGATTCTCACTGAGAGCATCGTCGAGCTCAAAGCGTTGACCTGCATACTTAGTATCCACAGACTGCAGTTGGAACTGAGGACCTACGCCAATGCTGCGAAGTCGCTTCTGTAGCGCCAGTTGCTCCTTAGCGCCTTTCTCGGCTAGAGCGTCAATGTGCTTCGCATATAGATCTTCGTTGCGTTGCCACAACTCTTCTGAGTCAGGACCTAGATAGTCTGCTAAGAATTCGCGGCGCTTAACAAAGCTCGCGTGTTCCGCATCTTCTTTTGCGGCCAAACTTTCGCGGATAGCTGTCAGCTCGTGGTACTCATTCTCACGCACTTTAGCAAAATAGGTATCTTCGGCGTCTTGTTCAGGGTTGCGCAGGTGATATTCGACAGGCTTGTCTGGCGCTTTGGTTTCGCCAGCCGCACGGCGGTACTGACGCTCATTTTCTTTTGCAGCTTGATCGATCGTCAAATCGCCAACGCGTTCCTCGCCCAGCGATCGCAGCTTAGCAATCAGAGCTTCATTGCGCGCAAAGTGTGCAAGTGCTTTGTCTGAAGAAGACTGTGCATTGCGCTCCAATTCATCCGCTAACGCTTTGATTTCAGCGCGACTTGCAGAGGGATCTGCCCATGACCGCATTGTAGCATCTAGCTTGTCCGACTCTGCACGGGCAAGTTTTGCCGATTCAAGTTCACGTTGGCCCTTCTCAATCTTACCAAATAGCGCTTCAACTGCCGCAGTCATAGCGTCGATTATAGTGACTGAAGATCCGACAACAGCTTCAATTCCTGCGCCTAAACGAGAGTCACCGACGGCATTGACAAGCCTTTCCCAGGCATCATCTGTTTTCTTTATTGAGCCGCCAATAGTGTCCATTTGCCGTTCAACTGCACCTGCAAACTGTACGTTGCCGAGACTAAGCAAATAGGACTCGATCTCAGTTGCGTTGTTGCGAATAGTCTCAGTTTGCCCACGAAATGTTATCTTGAGATCGTCGCCTTCATCCTTCACCTTAACGCCGAATTCGCGCAGTGCCTTGAAGTTGCCCAGCGTTGCCGACTGCACAGCACTCGTAACATTGGCTAGACTAGCTCCGGTTTGCGCGGCAATGTTGCTATACGACTTCAACGCTGCGTTTGAGTTAGACAGCCCAACGTTACCCAATTGCACAAACGCATTAGAAACCTCTTGCAGCGTGCTTGGCAGTTTGCCAAACGTTAACTTTTGCAGATTTGAGAATGCTTCGTCTGCTTGCTCAGCACTGTCTGTCACGCCGCCTAGGCGTGCAATCATGTTATTGTCTTCTACTAAATTCTCGACAACTGCCGATGTTACATGCTTGACACCCTCGGCCAGTGTCTCCATTGCTTTTGCTGCAATAGCGGCGGCGCCTCCTGCAGCAAAGCCAATGCCTAGCGCGTTCATTGCGCCAGATTGTGCACCTTCAGCTATTTGCCCGCCAATAGCCGGCGTAGCAGACTTGCTCAACTGAGCTTCGATGCGTTGCAGTGACGGCCTTATGGGCAGCACTCCGTCTAGTCCTGCCTTTGCTCGCTGTATGGCATTGTTCCACACTTCGGCTTCGCGTGCGGCAGCCTTCTCGGCAGAACGGACACGCCGCTCGTCACGAGCAATTGCTTTTTGGACAGCGTCATTCCATTGCTCATTCTCGCGAGCTAGCTGACGGTCAAGCGCTTGCTGTCGCTTAGATGCCGCCGTTTCTCTACGAGAAGCTTCGCGCTCTGCAGCCTGTATTGCCTTCTCTGCTTGCGCGGTTGCCTTCTCTGCCACGCGTTCGGCAGCACGTGCCTGGCGATCGGCCGCCTTCTCGGCTGCAGCGGCTAAGCGTTCGTTTTGCTTTTCAGTTTCCTTAGATGTAGCCGTAAGTGCCTTAAGATCCTTGTCAGCGCTTACAACGCCAGTGCTGGTTACGACTACTTCAAGGCGCGCTTTGTTGGCCATCGGCTACCTTTCTCCTTAAGCGATCGAGTCCTCTCAATACTTCAACTTCCCAACTTGCCAAGTGATGTCCTGTGAGTTGCAGCCAAGCAGCAATTTCGACAAATGAGAGATCCTCGCCTGTTGCAATCTCACAGAACAGTGTCCACAGATACAGCAGCTCTGATGGTGCGACGGGCGCTTCTGCATGACCCGGCGGAAGCTTGCCCGTGCGCGCACGATATGCCTCGACTGACTCCGCTAGCGTGTGTGCTGCCCCTGCTGTTGCGGGCTTTCCAAGACTGAACTTGTATTCGGCCCAGCGGTAGAAGTCGCCGAGCTGCTGCCGAAAAAACGATCACGATCGTGTGCTGCTGCGTAGACTTGATCGCCCACATAAGGCGCTTCTCGCAGTAATTCGGCAGCAGCTTCTGGCGTACAAGGAGCTTCCAAGCTCCAATCAGCCACAAGTGCGACACGCTCTGCAAGTGAAGCGGCTTCTTTCTCAGCTGCTGTTTCAGCAGTCAAGACTGCCGCAGATCCTTTGTCACGCACGACACCTGCGAGCCTAACCATAGTGCGATTGAATCCATCATGCGCGGCCCGATAAGCGTCGGAGTCAACACCACGCACAAGAATCCATTCATCTGCGAGTGGATTGCCTTGCTTGTCGAGCAATGGCACAATAATGCCATCGTTGGCTTGCTTGCGCGTATAGAGATCTTGTGGCTTCATAGTAGCTGACTCCTTTGCAGTGAAAGAACAGTCTACACGTGTGGTGTGCGTGTCAGCGTGAGCTGCGCAGCTGCTACAGAGTTGTAGTAAGCCTCGAAGGCCAGCGACACGGGAATGGACGTATCGCCTTTCACATCAGGCATACCGCCCACAAATTTGAGTGAAGGTACTGCGAAGACAAGAACATTGCCCGCAGGATCGGTGAAGGTGACACCAAGTGCCTTCTCTGTTTCGGCAAGGAAAGCATCGATCAAGGCACCCGCACCTGTGTCAAGCCACACTTCCAGCGTGCCACTCGTTTTGATGATGCGTGAATCCGGCTGCAACGTTACGGCCGAATTGGCCACGTAGCGCGCCTGCAATTGGCGATCAATTGCCAGCTGCAAAGAAGTCACGATGCCGATCGAAGATCCTCCGACAGTAAACGCCGCATCCTTGAAAGCAAGCGGCTGATTGGTCGAGGCTGCCGCATACGTCGCACCTGTGACAATCGCATCGTCGCGAACGACGTCACGGCACAAGCCCTCGAAATTGGCAGCCACAAGCTGATTGTTGGACACCTGCAAAGACAACTTGCTGAATTCGCAGCCATCATAGCGATGGAA
>Ga0210129_1000025_pt1 | contig 43326 bp, 35 predicted proteins | sample WestPond_Cattail_2_FD_185582 | JGI IMG/M metagenome (GOLD analysis project Ga0210129, IMG submission 185582) | Wetland microbial communities from the San Francisco Bay, California, USA, that impact long-term carbon sequestration -... | ecosystem: Environmental > Aquatic > Marine > Wetlands ... | reverse complement strand
AACATAGTAACTCTCGCGGCTCATCGCCCCGCACGCTACGCGTGCCCATGCGTTTTGCTTCGCCATGCCTGCGGCATGAACGCCGCGATTGGCAACCAGGATCTTCTTGAACATGGATCGGCTTGCCTTACGCGATCACGAACAGGGCCTGTCCGTATTCAACCGCCTGCCCGTTTTCGCACAGGATCTGGGTCACGGTGCCCGACTTGTCGGCTTCGATCTCGTTGAGGATCTTCATCGCTTCGATGATGCACAGCGTCTCGCCTTCCTTGACGACGGCGCCGACCTCCACGAATGCCTTGGCGCCGGGGGAAGCCTGACGGTAGAAGGTCCCCACCATGGGGGACTTCACGGTGTGTCCCGCGGCCGGGGCCGGAACTTCGGTCGGCGGCGCCACGGCGGCCACAACGGGTGCGGCCGCCGCTACCGGCGCTGCCACCGGCATCGGGTAAGCCTGAACCATCGCGCCACCACCCTTGACGATACGCACCTTGCCTTCGGCTTCGGTAATTTCCAGCTCGGAAACATTCGAATCAGACACCAGATCAATCAGGGTCTTGAGTTTTCGCAAATCCATGGGGTCTCCAACAGCTTTTTTAAATATTGCTTTAATCTAGAGCTAATCAAAGCAATTTCCAGCTAATTTCCGCGAATTCCGGAAATCGGAACTGGCGGAAAGTCAGCCCGCCATCATACGGGATGAGCGGCAGGCGCTACTTTAACTCACGCCAGGCGGTCAAATCCCGGCTGGAAACCTTGCCTATTTTGCGATTCCTGACAGAACCATCGGCGCCCAGGACCACGGTAAAAGGCAATCCGCCACTGCTGTTTCCCAGTGATTTGCTCAATCCCACGCCTTCCATGCCAGCCAGGGCCACCGGAAAACTGACCGGATGGCGGCTCAAAAAATCAAGAACAGCTCCTGGCTTGTCAACCGCCAACCCAAGAACTTGCCAGCCCTTAGCGGTGTTTTCACGGTAGAAGGCATCCAGCAGAGGCAACTCTTCAACGCAGGGCGGACACCAGCTGGCCCAGAAATTGACCAGCAGAGGCCGCCCGCGCAAGCTGGCCATCGACAACTTGCCGGCCGATGGCGTATCGAACTCAAGCGCCCACAAGGCCGGCATGACTGCTTCATCGATCCGGCCCGGCGTGAATCGCCACCACGCCAGCCCCGCCCCGCCCAATCCCGCCGCCGCAGCGACGGCGGCATAGATCCAGCGTCGCCTATCCGTCGTCGGGTCTTTTATCTCACTCACAAAACCACCTTATTTCAATTTAAATCATTCAACATGGATCGAACAGCCTTCAAGTCACCTCGTGGGGATCTGTTTTTGGCATCCGGTCGAAGTGCACCCCGCAGGTCGTCGAGGTCATACATCATCAGGTGGACCCCGATGGACTCATCCAGCTCCCGGCAATGCCCATGCACGCTGAGCACCTCCACGGGCGCCCCATGCAAACCCGGCACGGTGCGCGGCTCGTACTGGATGCCCATGTCGATCAGCGTGATTTCAGCCGATTTTTCATCATCACAGAATAACTGGATGTAAATGTCGGACAGACGGGTCGCCGTTCCATGCCAGACCGCACCGCTCAAGTGAGGCCGAAAACTGGCGAGTCGCTCCATCCAGTCCAAAGCAAGCCGCCGCAAGGCGCGCAACTCGGCCGGCTGGCTGTCTGAACAAAACAGGGCGATATGTTCGCGGACGGCCTCTTCCACCTCATCGTTGCCAGGCAAGGGTGTGCGCTGCGGCAAACCCAGTTGCCGCAGCGCACGGCGCTTGGCCGGGCCGTACTCCAACCCCTCCTGCACCACCAGTTGCGCAGCCGCCGCCGCAATTTCCAGCTTGCTCATGCCGGCTATTGTGCACCGTGCCACGGTTGCGGATGACACGTGAAAGGCAACCCCTAAAATCGGGCGATGCACATTCATATCCTCGGTATTTGCGGTACTTTCATGGGCGGCCTGGCGGCACTGGCCCGCGAAGCAGGTCACAAGGTCACCGGCTGCGACAGCGGCGTCTACCCCCCCATGAGCGACCAGTTGCGCGCCCTGGGTATCGACCTGATCGAAGGTTTTGATGCCGGACAGCTGTCCCTCCAGCCCGATATGTTCGTGATCGGCAATGTGGTCAGCCGCGCCCGCCTGCCCGACGGCGCGCCAAAGTTTCCGCTGATGGAAGCGATCTTGGAAGCCGGCGCACCCTATACCAGCGGCCCGCAGTGGCTGGCCGAGCAGGTGCTGCAAGGGCGCCACGTGCTGGCCGTCGCTGGTACGCATGGCAAGACCACCACCACCTCGATGCTGGCCTGGATTCTGGAAGCGGCCGGCCAGCAGCCCGGCTTTCTGGTCGGCGGCGTGCCGATGAACTTCGGCGTTTCTGCGCGCCTGGGCGGCGGGGCGGCAGAGGGGGCTGCGCAGGTAAAGGAGGAGCCCGCAAAGCGGGCGGGGGACACGGAGCAGCCTCCTCTGCCGCCCCGCCGCCCGTATTTCGTCATCGAAGCCGATGAATACGACACCGCCTTTTTCGACAAACGCAGCAAGTTCGTGCACTATCGGCCACGCACGGCCGTGCTCAACAACCTGGAGTTCGACCACGCCGATATCTTCGACGATCTGGCCGCCATCGAACGCCAGTTCCACCACCTGGTGCGCACCGTCCCCGGCTCGGGCCGCATCGTGGTCAATGGCCTGGAGGAAAGCCTGGCGCGCGTGCTGCACGCCGGCTGCTGGAGCGAGGTGCGCAGCTTCGGTGCGGCCGTCAGCGACTTTTCCGCCCGCGGCGAACCGCATGAATTCGAGGTGCTGCGCCAGGGCCAGCCGGTCGGCATGGTCAAGTGGGCCCTCACCGGCGTGCACAACCAGCTCAATGCGCTGGCCGCCATCGCTGCGGCCGAGCATGTGGGGGTGGCGCCTGACGTGGCAGCACGCGCGCTAGGGGAATTCCAGAACGTGAAGCGTCGGATGGAGGTACGCGGCAGCGTGAACGGCATCACCGTCTATGACGATTTCGCCCACCACCCCACGGCCATCCGCACCACGCTGGACGGCCTGCGGCGCAAGGTCGGGCCGCACAGCCGCATCCTGGCCGTGTTCGAGCCGCGCTCCAACACCATGAAGCTGGGCACCATGAAGGCGCAGTTGCCCTGGAGCCTGGAAGATGCCGACCTGGCCTTCTGCCATTCCGGCGGCCTGGGTTGGGATGCGCGCGAAGCACTGGCACCGATGGGCGCACGCGCGCAGGTGGGCGACAACATCGACGAACTGGTGCGCCAGGTGGTCGCCAGCGCCCGGCCCGGCGACCACATCCTGTGCATGAGCAATGGCGGCTTTGGCGGCGTGCACGCCAAGCTGCTGCAAGCGTTGAGACCAGCGTGAACAAGCCCTATCAACCAAGGGACACCGCGGAACCGGCTTTGCCGGGCCGCTGGTGTCGCCCCCTGCAAGGGGGGTGGCGAAGCGATGCGCAGTGCGCGTAGCCTGGGGGTGCGCCTTTATTTCCGCCGGGCCTTCACGGCTTCCGACAGCACCTGCAGCGCCTGCAGCGAGTCGTCCCAGCCCAGGCAGGCATCGGTGATGCTCTTGCCGTATTCAAGCTGGCTGGCATCATCCTTGCCCGGGGTGAACTTCTGGGCGCCGGCGTGCAGATGGCTTTCCACCATCACGCCGAAGACGCTGCGCGAACCGCTCGCCACCTGGGCTGCGATATCACGCGCCACATCGAGCTGCTTCTCGTATTGCTTGCTGCTGTTGGCGTGGCTGCAGTCCACCATCAGGGTCGCGGGCAGTTTGGCGGCCGCCAGCTCCTTGCAGGCGGCTGCCACGCTGGCGGCATCGTAATTGGTGGTTTTGCCGCCGCGCAGGATGACGTGGCAATCCTTGTTGCCGTTGGTCTGCACGATCGCCACCCTGCCGTTCTTGTGCACCGACAAAAAGTGGTGGCCGCGCGCCGCGGCCTGGATGGCGTCGGTGGCGATTTTGATGTTGCCGTCGGTGCCGTTCTTGAAACCGATCGGTGCCGACAGGCCCGAAGCCAGTTCCCGATGCACCTGGCTCTCCGTCGTGCGCGCGCCGATCGCGCCCCAGGAGATCAGGTCGCCGATGTACTGCGGCGAGATCACGTCGAGAAACTCGCTGCCGGCCGGCAGGCCCAGGCGGTTGATCTCGATCAGCAACTGGCGCGCGATGCGCAGGCCTTCGTCGATGCGGAAGCTCTCGTCCAGGTAGGGATCGTTGATCAGGCCCTTCCAGCCCACGGTGGTGCGCGGCTTCTCGAAGTACACGCGCATCACGATCTCCAGCGTGTCCTTGTATTTGTCGCGCTGCGCCTGGAGGCGGCGGGCGTATTCGAGCGCGGCCGCCGGGTCATGGATGGAGCACGGGCCGATGATGACCAGCAGTCGGTCGTCCTTCGCCGCCATGATGTTGCGAATCGTGTGGCGGGTATGGGAGATCAGACCCTCCACCGGCGTGCCGCGAATCGGGAAAAAGCGGATCAGGTGTTCAGGTGGGGGCAACACGGTAATGTCCTTGATGCGTTCGTCGTCGGTACGGCTGGTCTTGTCATCGGGCTGGCCGTACCATGCATCGCTGCCGGCTGGATTGGCTTTGGCATTCATCGTGTCGCTCCTTGTGCATTCATGTCGGATCGGTTCAAAAAAAAACCGCCGGGGCAAGCCGGCGGTTTGTTGGAATTCGGTACGTTTTTTGTGGGTACGTTCAGAACTCTCTTCCGCCGGCGGCGCTTGAGAACCAAAAATAGCCAAAAAAGTAAAAACGGGTCGAAGCCATGGTTGGCAATATAGCACAGTTGTTTTTGCTGCTCCCTCGCCTCTCTGGGGAGAGGGCCGGGGTGAGGGGCTCTCACGCACATTTTCATGTCGGCATGGTTGGCACGCCAGGCGGCAGGGGATACCCGTTCTCCGGCGCACGCTCGCGGACGGCTGTTCTTGGTGATCGGCTGTTACTGCGTCAACACTGTCTGGGCGTGACGGGTGGCTGCGCCGGAGCGCTGGAGCCAATTCGCGGTTGCCCACCCGCTGGCGAACTACACAAGGTGTTGACGCTCAGTAGGCAACGAACCCGGGCAGTGATCCGCGAGCGCGCAAGCGATCCGGCACGGACACCCGGCACGCTGGCCAAGCCGTTTGAGTGGCGCCAGCACAAATACCTGCGTCAAAAAAGAATCAGGCCGTACCGCCCACCGTCAACCCATCGATACGCAAAGTCGGCTGCCCCACGCCCACCGGCACGCTCTGGCCTTCCTTGCCGCAGGTGCCCACGCCGCTGTCCAGCCGCATGTCGTTGCCGATCATGGTGACGCGCGTCAGCGCATCGGGCCCGTTGCCGACGATGGTGGCGCCCTTGACCGGGTAGAGGATCTTGCCGTTTTCCACCCAATACGCCTCGCTGGCCGAGAACACGAACTTGCCGGAGGTGATGTCCACCTGGCCGCCGCCGAAATTGGTGGCGTACAGGCCGCGCTGGATGCTGGCCACGATTTCCTCGGATGTCTTGTCGCCGCCCAGCATGTAGGTGTTGGTCATGCGCGGCATGGGAATGTGGGCATAGCTCTCGCGCCGGCCGTTGCCGGTCGGTGCGGCCCGCATCAGGCGCGCGTTCATGGCGTCCTGGATGTAGCCCTTCAAGATGCCGTCCTCGATCAAGACATTGCGCTGGCTGGGGTTGCCTTCGTCGTCCACATTGAGGGAACCGCGGCGGTCGGCCAGGGTGCCGTCGTCCAGCACCGTCACGCCCTTGGCCGCCACGCGCTGGCCGATCCGGCCGGCAAAGGCGCTCGATCCCTTGCGGTTGAAATCGCCTTCCAGGCCATGGCCGATGGCCTCGTGCAGCAGCACGCCCGGCCAGCCCGGGCCCAACACCACCGTCATTTCGCCGGCCGGCGCGGGGCGCGACTCCAGATTGGTCAGCGCGGCTTGGACGGCCTCGTCCACATAGCGGCTGATGCATTCGTCGTCGAAATAGGCCAGCCCGAAGCGGCCGCCGCCGCCCGAGGAACCCACCTCGCGCCGCTCGCCCTGCTCGGCGATCACCGTCACGCTCAGGCGCACCAACGGGCGCACATCGGCCGCCAGCGTGCCGTCGGCGCGCGCCACCAGCACCACGTCGTACTCGCTGGCCAGGCCGGCCATGACCTGCGCCACGCGCGGGTCCTTGGCGCGCGCCAGTGTCTCCACCTTGCCCAGCAGGCTGATCTTGTCGGCGCTGCCCAGCGTGGCGATCGGGTCCAGCCCCGGGTAGAGGGAGCGCGCCAGCGCTATTTTTGGGGTGGCCGTCTTCACGCGCGCCGACTTGGCGGCGGCTGAAATCGTGCGCACGGTGCGGGCTGCGTCGAGCAGCGAGGCCTCGGAAATATCGTCGGAATAGGCAAAGGCGGTCTTCTCGCCGCTGACCGCCCGCACGCCGACGCCCTGGTCGATGCTGAACGAGCCGGTCTTGACGATGCCTTCTTCCAGGCTCCAGCCCTCGCTGCGGGTGTACTGGAAATACAGGTCGGCCTCGTCCACGCGGTGCGCCCTGATTTCGGACAGGGCACGGATGAGGTGGGACTCATCCAGGCCAAAGGGGGTGAGCAACAGGTCTTTGGCAACAGCCAGACGTTCCAGGGTGGGTTCGCGGGAGATCATGAGGCCATTTTAGGCGCCTGGAACGATCACGCCTATCGCCCCGCTCGTCCTGAGCTTGTCGAAGGGCTATTCGATCCGGCTTCGACCGGCTCAGGACGAGCGGGGACGGCTCAGCCACTGCAGCACGGCGGCGTCATCCAGGTCGGCCAGTCCGCCCGCGCTGGCGTTGGCAAACACATCGCGTGCCGCCGCCCCCAACGGCCCCTCGAAGCCGGCAGCGTGGGCCGCCTGCACGGCCAGGCGGGTGTCTTTTTCCAGCAAGGTCATGTGGGCCCGCGGCGCAAAGTCCCCGGCCAGGGCCCGGTGCATGCGGTCCGAACCGATCCAGCTCTGGCCGCTGGACTGTTCGATCACCGCCAGCGTGCGGCCCAGGTCCAGCCCCATTTGCTGCGCCATGGCCAGCACTTCGGCCGCCCCCACCAGGTTGATGCCGGCCAACAGGTTGTTGACCAGCTTGGTGCGCGCGCCGTCGCCGACACGCGCGCTGATGCGAAACACCCGGGATGACAGGGCGGCCAGCAGCGGCTCGAACCGCGCGACCATCGCATCGGCGCCCGCCACCATCAGGCTCATGGAGCCATCGCGGGCCCGCGCCGGCCCGCCGGACATGGGCACATCCAGGCTGTCGATGCCGCGCTCGGCCAGGCGCCGCGCCAAGGATTCGGTGTCCTGCGGCGCCAGCGTCGGGCACAGCATCACCATCGGGCCGGGCTGCATCACGGTGGCTACGCCGTGCGGACCGAACAACACGTCCTCACACTGGGTGGCATCCACCACACACACGATGACCGCGGCACAATGGACAGCTGCTTGCGCTGGTTTTGAGAAGGCGACGGCCCCCAGAGGCACCAAATCCTGCGCCCGCTGCGGCACAAGATCACAGACGTGGACCGGCCAACCCCGCTCCAGCAGGTTGGCGGCCATGGCGCCGCCCATGTTGCCCACGCCCACCACCGCCACCGGAAAACCGGTCGGGTTGCCACTCATGACTGGATCAGGCGCTTGGATTTGGAAATGGACATCAGAATGCCCAGCCCCAGACCCAGCGTCACCATGGCGGTGCCGCCGTAGCTGACAAAGGGCAGGGGCACGCCCACCACCGGCAGAATGCCGCTGACCATGCCCATGTTGACGAACGCGTAGGTGAAAAAGATGAAGGTCACGCTGCCCGCCAGCAGCCGCGCAAACAGCGTGGGCGCCTCCAGCGCGATGGCCAACCCGCGCATGACCAGAAACAGAAAGCTGCCGATCAGCAGCAGGTTGCCGAGCAGGCCGAACTCCTCCGAATAGGCCGCGAAGATGAAGTCGGTGGTGCGCTCGGGGATGAACTCCAGGTGCGTCTGCGTCCCCTGCATGAAACCCTTGCCGAACACCCCGCCGGAGCCGATGGCAATCATGCCCTGGATGATGTGAAACCCCTTGCCCAGCGGGTCGCGCGAGGGATCCAGCAAAGTGCAGATGCGCTGTTGCTGGTAGTCATGCAGCATCGGCCAGCGCACCCCCGCGGCGCACAGCCGGGGTTCGAAAAAGACAACCAGGATGATGGCCAGCAGGGCCAGCAACACCGGAGGCAGGATCAGCTTCCAGCTCAAGCCGGCGAAGTAGATCACCGACAAGCCGCCCGCCAGGATCAGGATGGCGGTGCCCAAGTCCGGCTGGCGGACGATCAGCACCACCGGTATCGCCAGCAGAACGGCGGCCACCACAAAGTCCAACGGCCGCAACTGGCCTTCGCGCTTCTGAAACCACGAGGCCAGCATCAACGGCACGGCAATCTTGAGGATCTCGCTGGGCTGGATCGTGACCCCCACATTCACCCAACGCTTGGCGCCCTTCTTGGTGATGCCAAACACGGCCACGGCAATCAGCAGCGACAGCCCCATCACGTACAGGGGCACGGCCAGCGTCATGAGCCGCTGCGGCGGAATCTGGGCCACCACGAACATGATGAAACCGGCAATCAACATGTTGCGGCCATGATCTACAAAGCGGCCGTTGAGGTCATGGCCGGAGGAATACATGGTCAGCAGGCCGGCACAGGCGAGCAAAAAAACGGCAAAAGCCAGGGGACCGTCAAAACCACGGAACCACGGCATCGACCGCTGCAGAAGGGAAGGTCTTTCGAATACAACCGGCATAAGCTGCATTATCGCGCGGCTGTCGGCGACGAGCATCCACCCAGCACGATTTCCACCACCGTACGCCCCGGCACACTGCTGACCTGCAGCCGCGCCCCAATGGCCGCTGCCCGCTCACGCAGGGAACCCAGCCCCTTGGTTTGCACGCGCTGCGGATCAAAACCACAGCCGTTGTCGATCACCCGCAATTGCACCCCGCCGCCCGGCGTGCCGCGCAACTCGATGCGCAGCACGCTGGCATGGGCATGCTGCAGCACATTGGAGAGGGCCTCGAACACCATGAACTGGAGCTGGCGCATGGCCTTGTCATCGAACCGCGCCAGGGGCGCCAGCAGATCCACATCCCATTGCAGTTCGATATCGGACGCCTTGAACCGCGGCTCCAGCCGGTACCTCAGATTGGCCAGCAGGGCCGTGATGTCGCCCGGCGGCAGATTCATGGCGTCGATGGACAGCTTGAGCTGGTCCAGCGATTCGCGCAAGGTCTGCAGCATCTGCTCGTTGCTGGCCTTGCCCGACTGCAGCTGGCGAATGGCCGCACTGATGTGCGAGCCCACGCCGTCATGCATGTCCCGCAGGATGCGGGAGCGCTCGGCCGTACGCTCCTGCTCGCGCGCCAGTTGCTCCAGCTGCTGGTAGCTGGCGGCCAGCGCCCGCTCTTTTTCAACCACTTTGGCCGCCATATTCGCCATCAACTCCCTGGCCTGCGCGCTGGCTTCGCGAAAGCGGCTGATCACGATATACCCCAGCGCCAGACCGAACAGGACCGAAGAGAAGCGGATCCAGGGCACCGCATCGAAATTGTCGGTGACGCGGATCATCAGCCAGTCACGGAACCCCACCATGACATTGAGCAGGCCCGCAGTGGCCACCAGCATCCGCTCCCTGGTCGGACGACGCAAGACGGCTCCAAAATAAAAGAGTCCGTAGCCGATAAACAGGAAACTCGAAAACCCCAGCCATGCGGTCAGGTACCAATCCTGATGCTGCGTCTGCGCCCAGTAGGCCACCGGTGCCGAGCTTAGCAACAGCCCCCACAGAACCACTCGTACCCAGCGCATGCTGGCATGCCGATGCCAGCCCGCCACATGGTGGCAGAACAGTGCCGCGCAACAAATCCAGCCCGCGTAGGCTACCGCCTGCACCACGCTCCACCAGAGCCAGCTCACTGGGGGATGCACCAGCGCCACATCGCTCAAGCGCACGACCCAGCACAACTCGGCCACACCGGCGCTCAGGTAGACCCCATCCCGGATGAACCCCCTGGCCAGGCCACTATCGCTTTGGGTCATCCACAACACCAGCGCCATCACGCTCACCATCAGGCTGAACACCACCACCGCCAGAGCGCTGGTCACGCGCCAGCGATAAGCCTGGGCAAAGATATCGCGCACTTCTTCTTCCGGCCCCACCGTTACCTTGGACAAGCCACCGCGCCGCCCACCATCGGCATGCAGGGTGATCCGAAAAACGTTGTCCTGTTGCAGCAACTGGGCCGGAATCAGGACGTATTGCGGCGCCTTGGCATAGTCGGCCCTATCGGCAGTTTGAATGTCGCCCAGGCGCGACAACAGGACGCCGTTGAGCCAGATTTCAGCCGTATTGCCCACCCGGGGGAAATAGACGCCATAGGGTTCGGTCGGCTTGTCCGGGATGGCAAATGGCACTTCAAAGGTAGCCTCGCCCGGCTGGCTGTGGTTCAGACGATCCCAATAGTAGGGCAAGGTCGTTTCCCGCTGCTCGACCAGGCCGTTCACGGTGGTAGTCACGCGTGCCGCATGCAACTCCAGCAGTTCGGCCTGGACCGCCGGCAGAAAACACAACCAGACCAGCAGCACCCGCAGCAGAAACGCGGCGCCAAGGCTTTCAGGCAGGGGGCGGCAGCAGGCCCAGGCGCGAAGCCTCAAAAACAGCCTCATTCTTGGAATGCACGGATAGCTTGGCATATAGATTCTTGATGTGCGTCTGTACCGTGTGAACCGTCACCGCTTGCAGTCGGGCAATTTCAGCGTAGGAAAAGCCGCGTGCGATCAGCTCCAGCACCTTCTGTTCGCGCGGCGACAGCAGCGCCGCACGTGGCAGTTCGGCCAGTTCCTTTTTTATCACAGGTGCCGCGGCTTTCGAGCTGACGTATTTCGACAGCACTTTGCGCGCGATCATGGGCGAGATCGGTGAGGCACCGCCCAGCATTTCCAGAATGGTCTGCGCAATGTCGTCCGGCGCCGAGTCCTTGTGGATGTAGCCCAGGGCACCGGCCTCGATGCTGGCCAGCACGTTGTCCTCGTCGCCAAACATGGAAATCACCAAGGGCTCGCAGCGCGGGTGCAGACGCGTCGCATGGCGGATCACCTCCAGCCCGCTGCCGTCGGGCAGGCCCAGATCGGTCAGCAGCACCTCGACCGTGTTCGCATCGTCGTCCAGCCAGGCTTTCGCCTCGGCCACCGTGCCCACGCTGCCCGCCAACTGCAGCTCGGTGCAACGCGATACGCTTGCCGCAAAAAATTCCCGCATCTGCGGGTCGTCCTCAACCACCAGTACGCGCCACACTTGTTTGCCTTGTCTCAACGTGAATCTGCCACGAGCATAGCCGCAGCCGCCAGTCCTGGCCATGCTGGTTCATCCCATGTTCATGGGACCCACTACGATAGCCGGATCGAACACAGCCCGGCCATGCCCATGTCCACCACCCATCTGCTCTACCTGCACGGCTTTCGTTCCTCGCCACGCTCCACCAAGGCGCAGATGGTGCGCCAGCAGATCGAAACGCGATACCCCGGCATCACGCTGTGGTGCCCGCAACTGCCACCCTCACCCCGTGAAGCCATGGCGCTGGTCATGCAGGGCATGGCCGGCTGGCCGCGCGACCGCATGGCCGTCATGGGCTCGTCGCTCGGCGGCTTCTATGCCACTTGGGTGGCCGAGCAGACCGGCTGCCGCGCCGCCCTGCTCAACCCGGCCGTCAATCCGGCGCGCGATCTGGCCAGCCACATTGGCGAGCAAAGCGCCTGGCATGACCCCGACGAGCGCTTCTTCTTCCGCCCCGAGTTCGTGGATGAACTGCGCGCCCTGACCTGCCCGGCCATCACCCGGCCCGAGCGCTTGAGCGTCGCCGGGCCGCCCCAAGGCGCGAACGACCCCTCGGGGCTGACGCCCGCGGCTCTCTGCCTGCCTGAGCAGGCAGGGACGGGCGGAAGAGCCGTTGCGTCTCGCATCGGCACGTCCAGCGCAGTACGCGAAGCGACAAGCGTGGGGGCACAGTTCTTCGCCGTCATTGCCAAGGGTGACGAGGTGCTGGACTGGCGCGAGATGACGGGCCGCTACCCCGGCGCCCGCATCCGGCTGCTCGAAGGCGGCGACCATGCACTGAGCAACTTTGCCGAAAATATCGACGAGGTGCTGGCTTTTCTCGACCTCGCCGGCCCCCAAACTGGCGTCTGACCCCCTTGGCAGGGTCAATTGCATTTGCTGGGACAATCAGCCCCATGTTTTTATTGTTTGAAGAAGCCGGCAAATTCCTGGCCGGGCGGGTTCTGTCCGAGGCTGAGAATTCAGCCCAGGTGGAGTTGGACAGCGGCAAGCGCGTCAAGGTCAAGGCCGCCAATGTGCTGCTGAAGTTCGAGAAGCCCGCACCGGCTGAATTCCTCGGTGCGGCGCAAACCCTGAGCCAGACCATCGAGCTTGATCTGGCCTGGGAATTCGCGCCCGAAGAGGAGTTCGGCTTTGCCGAATTGGCCAGTGTTTACTTCACTGACAAGCCAAGCCTGGAGCAGCAGGCCGGTGCGCTGCTGCGCCTGTTCGAGGCGCCGCACTATTTCCGCCGTGCCGGCAAGGGGCGCTTTCGCAAGGCCCCGGCCGAGATCATCCAGCAGGCGCTGGCCGCGATCGAGAAAAAGCGGGTGATCCAGTTGCAGATCGAGGAATGGGTCGCCGCACTGGCCAAAGGCGAATGCCCGCAGCCGATCCGCGAACAGCTCTACAAGATCCTGTTCAAGCCCGACAAGAACGCGCCCGAGTACAAGGCCGTGGTCGAGGCCTCGCGCGCCACCCATACCGCGCCGCTGGACCTGCTGCAAAAGGCCGGCGCCATCGACTCGCCCTACCAGTTCCACTGGCGCCGGTTCCTGTTCGAAAACTTCCCCAAAGGCACGGGCTTTCCCGCGCTGGAGGCACCGGCCATTCGCGACGACCTGCCGCTGGCCCAGGTGCAGGCCTTCTCGATCGACGACTCGGCCACCACCGAGATCGACGACGCGCTCTCGCTGCAGGGGCTGGGGACCGGCATCGTCACGGTCGGCATCCACATCGCCGCGCCGGGGCTGGCCGTGCAGCGCGACGACCCGGTGGACAACCTGGGCCGCGCGCGCCTGTCCACCGTCTACATGCCCGGCTACAAGATCACCATGCTGCCCGATGCGGTGGTGCAAAGCTATACCCTGATGGAGGGACGCGACTGCCCGGCCGTCTCGCTCTATGTGGCGCTGGACGAGGCCACGCTGGAAATCCGCGCCACCGAGACCCGGCTGGAGCGCGTGCCGATGGCCCGCAACCTGCGCCACGACCAGCTCGATGGCGTGGTCACCGCCGAGTGGCTGGAAAGCGCGGCCTTCGAGCACCCGGTCGAGCCGCCCAACAGCCACCAGCTCACCGCCGACCTGCGCGTGCAACTCTCCTTTTTGTACCGCCTGGGCAAACACCTGAAAGCCCAGCGCGAAATCGTGCGCGGCAAGCCCGAGAACTTCAACCGGCCCGACTACAACTTCCGGCTCATTCGCGATGCCGGGCCGTCCCAAGGCGCGAAAGCCCCCTTGGGGCTGACGCCCGCAGCTCCCAGTCTGCCTGCGCAGACTGGGACGGGCGGAAGAGACTCTGCGTCTCGCAGAGGCCCGTCCAGCGAAGCACATGAAATGGCGAGCGTGGGGGCCAACAAGTACGGGAATGACGGCCATGAACCCGTCGGCAACGAACAGGTGCAGATCAGCGTGCGCCAGCGCGGCGCCCCGCTCGACCTGATCGTGGCCGAAGCCATGATCCTGGCCAACAGCACCTGGGGCAACTGGCTGGCCGAACTGGGCGTGCCCGCCATCTACCGCAGCCAGGCCTCGCTGGCGCCGGGCGTCAAGGTGCGCATGGGCACCAAGGCGCTGCCGCACGCCGGCATTGGCGTCAAGAGCTATGCCTGGAGCACCTCGCCCCTGCGCCGCTACACCGACCTGGTGAACCAGTGGCAGATCATCGCCTGCGCCCGTCATGGCAGAACGGCGGCGCTGGCCGCGCCCTTCAAGCCGAAGGACGCCGACCTGTTCTCCATCATCTCCGGCTTTGACGCCGCCTACAGCGCCTACAACGGCTTTCAGGGCGCCATCGAGCGCTTCTGGACCCTCAAGTACGTGCAGCAGCAGGGCCTGACCGAACTGGTGTGCACCGTGTTCAAGGACAACATGGCGCGCGCCGACGACATTCCCCTGGTCCTGCCGGTGCTGGGAGCCCAGGGCCTGCCGCGCGGTGCCCGGGTCCGCATCAAGCTCGGCGACATCGACGAAGTGGCGCTGGATATCCATGGCACCGTGATCGAGCGGCTCGACACCGTGCCCGAACCGTCGGCCGAGGAGGCGGAAGAAGAGGAGGGCGGCCACCTGGCCGCCGGCCCGATTGCCATCGCCGTCGATGTCAATGAAACCGACAGCCCTTCCGGCGATAATCCTGCTTCGTGAAACTGCGCTCCTTCAGTTCCCTGCAGATAGCCCTTGGCGTCTCCGTTGCCGTGCATGCGGTATTGCTGACGGTGCGCTTTGTCGATCCGCAGGCCTTCAACCGCGTGTTCCAGGACACGCCGCTGGAAGTCATCCTCGTCAACGCGCGCAGCAATGCACATCCGGACAAGGCCCTCGCCATTGCCCAGGCGTCCTTGGCCGGTGGCGGCCAGGCCGACCAGGGCCGCATCACCAGCCCCCTGCCCTCCTCCGTCCTGAGTGACAACGGCGATTCGCTGGAAGATGAACTCCAGAAGAAACTCCAGGCCCTGAAGCAACAGCAGACCATGCTGCTGGCCCAGGTCAGGAAGCAGCTGGCCGCCCTGCCCGTGCCGGACCCCAAACAGCCCAACCTCACCCACGATCAGGTCGTGCGCGAGGAAAAACGGCGCCAACTCCTCAAGCAGCTGGCCGAGATCGAGCGCCGCATCAGCCTGGACAATAGCCGCCCCCGCAAGCGCTACATCAGCCCCTCCACCCGCGAGGAGGTCTATGCGCTGTACTACGACCGCCTGCGCCACGCCATCGAGGACAAGGGCACGGAAAACTTCCCCACCTTCGGCGGCAAGAAGCTGTACGGCGAACTCACCATGGTGGTCACGGTCAATCACGATGGCCGCCTCATCTCCACCGCCATCGCGGTAAGTTCGGGCAACCGCAAGCTGGATCGCCGCGCCGAGGCCATCGCCCGCAACGCGGCCCCCTTTGGCCGCTTCAGCAAAGCCATGCGCAGCCAGGCCGATCAGATCGTGGTGGTCTCGCGCTTCAAGTTCACCCGCGACGACACCCTGGAAACCCGGGTCACCGCCCCCTGAGCGCCAGGCGAGAATGCCATGAGACCCCTGCTTCGCTGGATCGCCCTGATGCTGATTGCCGTGCTCGCACTGCAGCTGTTTTTTGTCGCGCGCATCGCCCTGATGGCCACCGTCAGCCCGCAATCCACCGCCTTTGAACGCTCGGAGGCCTGGCGCATCCTGCACGAGAAAGGCCGGCTGCAGTGGCGCCAGCAGTGGCTGGATTACGCCCAAATCTCCGACCACCTCAAGCGGGCCGTGATTGCCTCCGAAGACGATGGCTTCGCCTACCACGACGGCGTGGACTGGGATGCGCTGGAAAAGGCCTGGCAGAAGAACGCCAAAGCCGAAGCGCAAGCCGCCTGGAGGGTTGCCAACGGCACCAAGGTCATCCGTCCTCCCAAGCTCGTGGGGGCCTCCACCATCACGCAGCAACTCGCCAAAAACCTGTTTCTCTCGGGTGAACGCACCTTCCTTCGCAAGGGTCAGGAATTGGTGCTGACTTTTCTGCTGGAGAATTTGCTGGGCAAACAGCGCATCCTGGAGCTCTACCTCAACCATGTGGAATGGGGTGAAGGCGTCTTCGGTGCCGAGGCCGCCGCGCAGCACTACTACCGCAAATCGGCCACCCAGCTCACGCCGCTGGAGGCGGCGCGCCTGGCCGTCATGCTGCCCCGCCCGAAGTATTTCGAGAAACTGCCCAACTCCAGCTATCTGGCCGAACGTTCGGCGGTGATTGCCACCCGGCTGTGGCATGCGGAACTCCCATGAGGCGGCCGGCATGAGAATCATCGGCATCGACCCCGGCCTGCGCACCACCGGCTTCGGTGTGATCGATGCGACCGGGCACCAACTGAGCTATGTGGCCAGCGGCACCATCAGCACCCTGCACCTGCCCCAGGGCGAACTGCCGGCACGGTTGAAGGTCTTGTTCGATGGCATCCATGAAGTGCTGCAGCGCTACCAGCCCGAGCAGGCCGCGGTGGAGATCGTGTTCGTCAACGTCAACCCGCAGTCCACCCTGCTGCTGGGCCAGGCGCGCGGCGCCTGCGTCACGGCGCTGGTCACCCGCAACCTGCCGGTGGCCGAATACACCGCGCTGCAGATGAAGCAGGCCGTGGCCGGCCACGGCCGCGCGCAAAAAACCCAGGTGCAGGAAATGGTCAAACGCCTGCTCAACCTGCCCGGCCTGCCCGGCCCCGACGCCGCCGACGCGCTGGGCCTGGCCATCACCCACGCCCACGCGGGACCCGCCCTGGCCAAGATCGCCCAGAGCACGGTGCTGGCACGCCAGGCCAGCGGCATGTACCGGGCCGGGCGCAGCCGCTGACCTGGCGTCCGGGCCAACTCTTTCACGCCCATCACAAGGGTGGCTGACCGGGGCTTGGGTTCCCGCCGGCCCATGCGGGACCGCCCGCCCTACGCGATCCGCTCCATGATCAGCACGGCAAAGAAGCCGCCTGCCGCGATCAGCGTCCACTTGAGCGTGAGCCAGCCAAAGCGCTTGAAGCGCGGCTGGCCGGTGCCGACATAAAAGGCGAAGGACACCGCTGCGGCGAGCAGACACAGCAGGATGAGCCAGCGAAACAGCAGCATGGGGACGTTCTCCCTTTCAGACTGGCCTTACCAGGCGCGAGCGAGCTGGGCAAAGCCCTTGGGCGCTTGCCGGTCATCGTCAAACGTGACCACTTCCCACGCATCGGCACGGGCCAGCAGTTCGCGCAGCAGCTTGTTGTTCAGGCCGTGGCCGGAGCGGAAGGCGCTGTAGCTGGCCAGCAGCGGTTTGCCCAGGATATAGAGGTCGCCCATGGCGTCGAGGATCTTGTGCTTGACGAACTCGTCGTCATAGCGCAGGCCGCCGGCGTTGAGCACCTTGTAGTCGTCCATCACGATGGCGTTGTCGAGACCGCCGCCCAGGGCCAGGCCGTTGGCGCGCATCATCTCCACGTCCTTGGTGAAGCCAAAGGTCCGGGCACGGGCGATGTCGCGCGAATAGGACTGGGTGCTCATGTCGAACTCCACGCGCTGGCCGGTGGAATCCACCGCCGGGTGGTCGAAGTCGATCTCGAAGCTGAGCTTGTAGCCGTGGTAGGGCTCCAGGCGCGCCCACTTCTCGGCCGCGCCCTGGCCTTCGCGCACTTCCACCGGCTTGGTCACCCGGATGAAGCGGCGCGGCGCATTCTGCAACTCGATGCCCGCGCTTTGCAGCAGGAACACGAAGGAGGCGGCCGAGCCGTCGAGGATGGGCACCTCTTCGGCCGTGATGTCCACGTACAGGTTGTCCACGCCCAGACCGGCACAGGCCGACATCAGGTGCTCCACGGTATGCACGCGGGCACTGCCGTTGGAGAGCGTGGAGGCCAGCCGCGTATCGCTCACCGCCGTGGCCGAGACCGGAATGTCCACCGGCTGCGGCAAATCGACCCGCCGGAACACGATGCCGGTGTCGGGCTGCGCCGGGCGCAATGTGATCTCGACCCGCTGGCCGCTGTGCAGGCCGACGCCGACGGCACGGGTCAGGGATTTGAGGGTTCTTTGCTGCAGCATGACGTTATTTTAAGTGGGCAGGCACTTCTCTTCCCTGGTGGGGTCTGGGAGGGATTGCTGGTTCGGCAAGCGTAGCGAGCGGGCCGAGGTGAGGCCGAGGAGCACAGCCGTACTTTTGGGTACGGCGCGCACCGCAGGCCTCAGATCGGGCCGCGCAGCAGCTTGACGGGCCATCAATCAGCCTGTTTGCGCAGGAACGCCGGGATCTCGAAATCGTCCATCCCGCCGGAAGACAGCGCATCCACCTTGGCCGCCGCCTGGGTCCGGTCACGCGTGCGCCACACGCTGGGCGTGGCCATGGCGTTGTAGTCCGGCTGTGCCGCACCCGTGGCCGGCGCGGTCGAGGGCATGCCGCCGGTCACCGGCGTGTTGAGCGTGGGCATCTGGAACGGCACGTTGTCGGTGCCGGTGCGCAAAACCTGCAGCGGCGGGGCACTGCGCCGCACGCCGTGGCGGCTCAAGCCCGTGGCCACCACCGTCACCCGGATGTCCTTGTCCAGGGTGTCGTCATAGGCGGTGCCATAGATCACATGCGCATCCGGCGAGGCATAGGCGCGGATGGTGTTCATGGCCAGCTTGGACTCCGACAGCTTCAGGCTGCCCTTGGCCGCGGTGATCAGCACCAGCACGCCCTTGGCGCCCGAGAGGTCGATGCCTTCGAGCAGCGGGCAGGCCACGGCCTGCTCGGCGGCGATGCGGGCACGGTCCGGGCCGCTGGCCGCGGCGGTGCCCATCATGGCTTTGCCGGGCTCGCCCATCACGGTGCGCACATCCTCGAAGTCCACGTTCACATGGCCGGGCACATTGATGATCTCGGCAATGCCGCCCACGGCGTTTTTCAGCACGTCGTTGGCATGGGCAAAGGCCTCGTCCTGCGTCACGTCGTCGCCCAGCACATCGATCAGTTTTTCGTTCAGCACCACGATCAGCGAGTCCACATTGGCCTCCAGTTCGGACAGGCCCGTGTCCGCATTGGTCATGCGCCGCCCGCCTTCCCAGTCGAAGGGCTTGGTGACCACCCCCACGGTGAGGATGCCCATCTCCTTGGCCACGCGCGCGATCACGGGGGCCGCGCCGGTGCCGGTGCCGCCGCCCATGCCGGCGGTGATGAAGAGCATGTGCGCACCGGCAATCGCCGTGCGGATGTCGTCCACCGCCTGCTCGGCCGCGTCACGGCCCTTGTCGGGCTTGCTGCCGGCGCCCAGCCCGCTGCTGCCGAGCTGGATGACCTTGTGCGCGCTGCTGCGGGTCAGGGCCTGCGCATCGGTATTGGCGCAGATGAATTCCACGCCCTGCACCGCGCGCTCGATCATGTGTTCCACCGCATTGCCGCCACCGCCCCCGACGCCGATCACCTTGATCTGGGTGCCCTGGTTGAAGCCCTCGTCTTCAATCATTTCGATGCTCATGTTGTTTCTCCTGTTTGCAGTTGCCTGTTGATTTATGTGTCGTATCCAAAAATTTCACTTCAAGAGGGCGGGCCCGTGCACCGCCATCGACCATGGGGACTTCCGCGAGCGAGCCAGAGTTTGTTTTGCATGGTCAAAAGTTCCCGATGAACCAGTCCTTGACGCGGCCGATCGCGGTCTGCATGGAGCCGTTCTTCTGCGCCACCTTGTAGCCGCGCATGCGCGCCAGCCGGGCCTCCTCCAGCAAACCCATCACCGTGGCCGCGCGCGGCTGGGCCACCATGTCCGACAGGGCGCCGTGGTACTTCGGAATGCCGCGCCGCACCGGCTTGAGGAAGATGTCTTCGCCCAGCTCGACCATGCCCGGCATGACCGAGCTGCCGCCGGTGAGCACGATGCCGGAGGACAGCACTTCCTCGCAGCCCGAGTCCCGCATCACCTGGTGCACCAGCGAGAAGATTTCCTCGATGCGCGGTTCGATCACGCCGGCCAGCGCCTGGCGGCTGAGCATGCGCGGACCGCGGTCGCCCAGACCGGGCACTTCCACCTGGGTTTCGGGGTCGGCCAGCAGCTGCTTGGCGAAACCGCTCTCCACCTTGATGTCCTCCGCGTCCTTGGTCGGGGTGCGCAGCGCCATCGCGATATCGCTGGTGATCAGGTCGCCGGCGATCGGGATCACCGCGGTGTAGCGGATCGCGCCGTTGGTGAAAATCGCCACGTCGGTGGTGCCGGCGCCGATGTCCACCAGCGCCACGCCGAGCTCGCGCTCGTCCTCGGTCAGCACCGACAGGCTGCTGGCCAGCGGGTTCAGCATGAGCTGCTCCACCTCCAGCCCGCAGCGGCGCACGCACTTGATGATGTTTTCCGCCGCGCTCTGCGCGCCCGTCACGATGTGCACCTTGGCCTCCAGCCGGATGCCGCTCATGCCGATGGGCTCGCGCACGTCCTGGCCGTCGATGATGAATTCCTGCGGTTCCACCAGCAGCAGGCGCTGGTCGCTCGAGATGTTGATGGCCTTGGCGGTCTCCACCACGCGCGCCACATCGGCGCCGGTGACTTCGCGGTCCTTCACCGCCACCATGCCGCTGGAATTGATGCCGCGGATATGGCTGCCGGTGATGCCGGTATAGACCCGGGTGATCTTGCAGTCGGCCATCAGCTCGGCTTCCTTGAGGGCCTGCTGGATGCTGTGCACCGTGGCATCGATGTTGACCACCACGCCGCGCTTGATGCCGTTGCTTGGTGCGATCCCCAGGCCGGCCAGCTTGAGTTCGCCATTGGGCAGCACTTCGGCCACCACCGCCATGACCTTGGCGGTTCCGATGTCCAGACCGACGACCAGATCTTTGTATTCTTTTGCCATATAAAAGGTCCTGCTGTGTCCTGTTTGTGCTATTTCCTGGGGGCCTGTTCCGCCGGCAGCAGGGTGCTGACGCCCTTGAGCCGCAGGGCATAGCCCTGTTCATGCCGCAAGTCCGCCGACTCCAGCGCGCTGACGGTGCGGCCATAGCGCGCAGTCACCTGGGTCAGGGTGCCAAGAAATTGCCGGGCGCGGGCCACGACGTCTTCTTCCGTTCCCCGGCCAAGCTCGATGGTCGCGCCGCTGTCCAGCTGGGCGCGCCAGTTGCCCCGGCCCGTCAATTCAAACTGTTCGATCGGCATCTCCTGGCGCTCGAACAGCGGCTGCAAGGCCCGGTACAGGGACAACACCTGCGCCGACTGCTCTTTCGGGCCGTTCAGCCGCGGCAGCGTTTCCTGTTCGATCTCGCCCAGATTGGCCTCGAACACTTCACCAAAACTGTTGATCAGGGTCGATTCGCTCTCTGCGCCCCAATAGCCGACCACCTGGTGCTCCTGCAAGACCACCTTGAGGCGGTTCGGGAATTCGCGCCGCACCTCGGCGCGACGCACCCAGGGCACCAATTCAAATGCCTGGCGCGCAGCCGCCAGGTCGATCGTGAGAAACGTACCGTTCAGGTACGGCGCCACCTCGGCTCGCAGCGTGACCGCGTTGTTATGGTTGGTATCGCCCAGGACCGACACCCCCCGAAGCGCAAACACCGGGCGCCTGGCCGCCCAGGCGCCCAGCGTCCCCAGCGCCAGCAGCACGAACCCGAGCAACAGCGCCCTGGCGGTCAGGTTCATGAGCTTGACGTCGAACGGCTGCGTCACGGCGCCCCCGCGCTTGTGGCTGCGCCGCTCGTCGAGAACGCTTCGCGTACTGCGCGGCCCGCCGCGGGTGGCCTTCGCGCCTTGGGCCGGCCCGGCGGCACTCATGGTTTCCGTCATGCGCGCTCCCGGGGATGATCCAGCGTGGCCGCCTGCAGCAGCAGCACGCACAGGTCTTCGTAGCTGATGCCAGCCGCCCGCGCCGACATCGGCACCAGCGAATGCCCGGTCATGCCGGGCGAGGTGTTGATTTCCAGCAGGTAGGGCTTGCGCGTGGCGCCATCGATCATCACGTCGACACGGCCCCAGCCGCGGCAACCCAGCACCCGGTAGGCCCGGAGCACGATCTCCTGGATCGCCTGCTCCTCGCCCGCGGGCAGGCCGCAGGGCACGAGGTATTGGGTGTCGTCGGTGAAGTACTTGTTCTTGTAGTCGTAGTTGCCTTGCGGCGCCACGATGCGGATCACCGGCAGCGCGCGCGCGCTGTCGCCGCTACCCAGCACCGGGCAGGTGACTTCGTCGCCCGCGATGAACTGCTCGCACAGCACATCGGCGTCGAGCGCGGCCGCCGCGTCCACCGCGGCGGCCATGTCGGAATAACCCTGCACCTTGGCCACGCCGATCGACGAGCCCTCGCGCGCCGGCTTGACGATCAGCGGCAGGCCCAGCTCGTCCGGCACGGCACGCACCTGCTCGCGCGTGTAGGCGCCGCGGCGCAGCAGCTGGTACCTGGGCGTCGGCAGGCCCTCGGCCAGCCAGACCCGCTTGGTCATGACCTTGTCGATCGCGATGCTGGAGGCCATCACGCCCGAGCCGGTGTAGGGAATGCCCAGCAGCTCCAGCGCGCCCTGCACCGTGCCGTCCTCGCCGAAGCGGCCGTGCAGCGCGATGAAGCAGCGCGCAAAGCCCTCGCGCTTGAGTTCGCCCAGATCGCGCTCGGCCGGGTCGAAGGCATGGGCATCCACGCCCTTGGCGCGCAGGGCCTGCAGCACACCCGCACCCGACATCAGCGATATCTCGCGCTCAGCCGACGCGCCGCCCATGAGCACGGCGACCTTCCCCAGATTCATGCCTGACTGACTCATTTCCCTTGGTCCTTGAGCGCCTTGCGCTCCGAATTTTGCTGCAACTCAACCACCTTGCCGGGCACGGCACCGATCGAGCCGGCCCCCATGCACATCACCACATCGCCGCCACGCGCGTTGTCCACGACCGCCTGTGGCATGTCCGCGATGTCGTCCACAAACACCGGTTCGACCTTGCCCGCCACCCGCAAGGCGCGCGCCAGCGCACGGCCGTCGGCCGCCACGATGGGCGCCTCGCCGGCCGCATAGACCTCGGCCAGCAGCACCGCATCGGCCTCGCCGATCACCTTGACGAAATCCTCGAAGCAGTCGCGCGTGCGGGTGTAGCGATGCGGCTGGAACGCCAGCACCAGGCGCCGCCCGGGGAAGGCCCCGCGCGCGGCCGCCAGCGTGGCCGCCATCTCCACCGGGTGGTGGCCGTAATCGTCGATCAGCGTGAAGCTGCCGCCCTCCTTGGCCGGCACCTCGCCATAGCGCTGGAACCGCCGCCCCACGCCCTTGAACTCGGCCAGTGCCTTGAGCAGTGCCGCGTCCTGAATGTCGAGCTCGGCCGCCACCGCGATCGCCGACAGCGCATTGAGCACGTTGTGCCGGCCCGGCAGGTTGAGCACCACCTTCAGGTCCGGCAGCACCACGCCGTTGCGGCGTTGCACGGTGAAGTGCATCTGGCCGTCCACCGCCCGCACATCGACGGCGCGCACCTGCGCGCCGGCCTCGAAGCCGTAGCTGGTGATCGGGCACGACACCTGCGGCACGATCTCGCGCACCGCCGCATCGTCGGTGCACAGGATGGCGGTGCCGTAGAACGGCATGCGGTGCAGGAAATCGACGAACGCCTTTTTCAACCGGCCGAAGTCATGGCCGTAGGTCTCCATGTGGTCGGCGTCGATATTGGTCACCACCGCCATCACCGGCAGCAGGTTGAGGAAGGAGGCGTCCGATTCGTCGGCCTCGACCACGATGTAGTCGCCGCTGCCCAGCCGCGCATTGGCGCCGGCACTGTTCAGCCGCCCGCCGATCACAAACGTCGGGTCCAGCCCGGCCTCGGCCAGCACGCTGGCCACCAGACTGGTGGTGGTGGTCTTGCCGTGCGTGCCGGCAATGGCAATGCCCTGCTTGAGGCGCATCAGCTCGGCCAGCATCACGGCGCGCGGCACGACGGGGATGCGCATCTCGCGCGCGGCCCGCACCTCCGGGTTGTCGGCCTGCACGGCGGTGGAGGTCACCACCGCATCCGCGCCCGCCACGTTGGCCGGCGCATGCCCGACAAAGGTCTGGATGCCGAGCGAGCCCAGGCGTTTGAGCGTGGTGCTGTCGGCAAGGTCGGAGCCGGAGATCTGGTAGCCGAGGTTGAGCAGCACTTCGGCGATGCCGGACATGCCCGATCCCCCGATGCCGACGAAATGAATGTGACGAATGGCGTGTTTCATCGGCTCAACTCCTCGCACGCCGCCACCACCTGGGCGGTGGCATCCGTTTTTTCAAGCTTCTTGGCCTGCAGTCCCCACTCGAGCAAGGTCGAGCGCTCTGTTTTTTGTATCAATTCGGCCAGTCGTTCAGGTGTCATGTCTTTTTGCGGCAGCAATTGCCCGGCGCCCTGCTCCACCAGGAAGCGCGCATTGGCGGTCTGGTGGTCGTCCACCGCCGCCGGAAAGGGCACGAACAGCGCCGCAGCGCCGATGGCGGCGATCTCGGTCACGGTGCTGGCACCGGCGCGGCAGATGATGAGATCGGCATCGGCAAACGCCTGCGCCGTGTCCTCGATGAAGGGCGTGAGCTCGGCCTGCACGCCGGCAGCGGTGTAGTTGGCGCGCAGCGCCTCGATCTGCTTGGCGCCGCTCTGGTGGATCACCTTCGGTCGCCGGCTCAAGGGGATCAGGGCCAAGGCCCGCGGCACGGTGTCGTTGAGCGCCTTGGCGCCCAGGCTGCCACCCACCACCAGCAAGCGCAGCGGGCCACTGCGGCCGGCAAAGCGCACCGCCGGATCGGGCTGCTTGAGGAAAGCCTCGCGCAGCGGGTTGCCCACCCATACCGCCTTCTTGAGCGCGCCCTGGATGGCGCCAGGGAAAGCGGTGAAGACGCGATCGGCCACACCGGCCAGCACCTTGTTGGCCAGGCCGGCCACCGAGTTCTGCTCATGCAACACCAGCGGCTTGCCCAGCAGCACGCTCATCAGCGCTGCGGGGAAGGTGATGTAGCCGCCCAGGCCCACCACCACATCCGGCTTGACCCGGCGCACGACCCGGATGCTCTGCCAGAAAGCCTTGAGCAGGCGCAGCGGCAAGAGCGCCAGCGTCGTGAAACCCTTGCCGCGCACGCCGGAGAAGTCGATGCTCTCGAAGGCAAAGCCGCGCGGCGGCACCAGCGTGGCTTCCATGCCGCCGGCATTGCCCAGCCAGTGCACGCGCCAGCCGCGTTCGCGCAGGGCTTCGGCCACGGCCAGGCCCGGGAAGATATGCCCACCGGTGCCGCCAGCCATGACGAGCGCGCTACGCTGTGTCATACACGGCCTCCGTGCATGAGTGTGCCGCGTACCGCGTCACTTTGCGCTGCGCGCAGGGCCTTGTTTTGGTGAAACCGGCAACTCATACACGGCCTCCGTGCATGAGTTGTGCCGCGTACCGCGTCACTTTGCGCTGCGCGCAGGGCCTTGTTTTGGTGAAACCGGCAACTCATACACGGCCTCCGTGCATGAGTTGCCGGTTTTCAAAATCAACCCGCAGCACCACGGCGATGGCCACCATGTTGACGAGAATGGCCGAGCCGCCATAGCTCATCAGCGGCAGGGTCAGGCCCTTGGTCGGCAAGGCGCCCAGGTTCACGCCCATGTTGATAAAGGCCTGGAAACCCATCCAGATGCCGACGCCCTGCGCCACCAGTCCGGCGAACACCCGGTCCAGCGCAATGGCCTGGCGGCCGATGTGCATGATGCGGCGTGTCATCCAGAGGAACAGGCCGATGATGGTCAAAACACCGACCAGGCCAAACTCTTCCCCGATCACCGCCAGCAGGAAGTCGGTGTGGGCTTCGGGCAGCCAGTGGAGCTTTTCCACACTGCCGCCCAGGCCGACGCCGAAGATCTGGCCGCGCCCGATGGCAATCAGCGAGTGCGAGAGCTGGTAGCCCCGGCCCAGCGTCAATTTTTCATCCCAGGGATTCAGGTAGGCAAAGATCCGTTCGCGCCGCCATTCGCTCAAGGCGATCATCAGCACGAAGGCGACCGTCAGGATGGACGCGATCAGCAGGAACATGCGGACATTGACGCCCCCGAGGAACAGGATGCCCATCGCAATGACCGCGATCACCATGAAGGCGCCCATGTCGGGTTCGGCCAGCAGCAGCGATCCCACCACCGCCACCGCAACGCCCATGGGCATGACAGCGCGAAAGAAGTGCTCTTTCACATCCATCTTGCGCACCATGTAGTCAGCCGCATAGAGCAGCACCGCGAACTTGGCCAGTTCCGAGGGCTGGAAGTTCATCACGCCCAGTGAAATCCAGCGGCGCGCGCCATTGACGCCCTTGCCCACGAACGGGATCAGCACCGCCATCAGCAACACCAGCGAGGCCACGAACAGCCAGGGCGCGATCTTCTCCCAAGTCGCAATCGGGATCTGGAAGGCGATCAATGCCGCGACAAACCCGATCACCAGCGACAGCATGTGGCGCGAGAGGAAGTGGGTATGCGCGTAGCGCGCGAATTTCGGGTTGTCCGGCATCGCAATGGACGCCGAATAAACCATCACCAGCCCCCATGCCAGCAAGGCCACCGTGACCCAGACCAGGGTGTAGTCAAAGCCCGAGATCCGTGCCGGCATGCTGCTGGTTCCACCCAGGGACGAGCGTCCCAGATGAACCGGCAGGTCGTCCGACGCCGGCGTTGCCAGGCCGCTGAACCAGCCTGTGAAGCGTTGCGCCAGCATGCTCATGATTTGGCCCCCACGCTTGTCGCTTCCCCGGCGTCGTTCGCCAGCGCCGCTACCGCATCGCGGAACACCCGCGCGCGGTGCTCGTAGTTCTCGAACATGTCGAAGCTGGCGCACGCGGGCGACATCAGCACGGCATCCCCCGCATGCGCCTGCTGGCGGGCCAGCGCCACCGCCTGCGCCATCGATGTGGCATCGATCAGGTCCACGCCGCCAGCTTGCAGCGCGGCGCGAATGGCCGGCGCATCGCGTCCGATCAGCACCGCCGCGCGGGCATGGCGTGCGATGGGAGCCGCCAGCGGCGCGAAATCCTGGCCCTTGCCGTCGCCGCCCAGGATGATCACCACTTTGCGCTGCGCACTGCCGGCACCGGGCTCGCCGGCGTCCTCGCCCAGGCCGCGCAACGCCGCCACGGTGGCGCCGACATTGGTGCCTTTGCTGTCGTCAAAATATTCGACCCCGTTGATCACGCCCACGGATTCGACCCGATGCGGCTCGCCGCGGTACTCGCGCAGTCCGTAGAGGATCGGCGCCAGGCCGCAGCCGGCGGCCTGGGCCAGCGCCAGGGCGGCCAGCGCATTGGTTGCGTTGTGGCGCCCGCGAATGCGCAGCGCATCGGCCGGCATCAATCGCTGGATGAAGAGCTCTTCCTCCTCTTCACCTTTTCGTTTCTTCCGTGTTTCGTCCGCCTCCTGGGCCCGCACCAGCCAGGCCATGCCGTTGACCTGCTCGATGCCAAAGTCGCCCGGGCGCTGCGGCATGTCGGCGCCGAAGGTCAGGTGCGCGCGCACCACCCCGGGCTGGAAGGCCTTGCCTTTTTGTGGCGGTGGCAGCATGGCCATCACCAGCGGATCTTCCCGGTTCAGCACCATCAGCCCCTTGTTGCCGAAGATGTGGGCCTTGGCCGCGCCATAGGCTTCCATGCTGCCGTGCCAGTCCAGGTGATCCTGCGTCAGGTTGAGGACCGCAGCGGCTGTCGGCTCGAACTCCTTCACGCCATCGAGCTGGAAACTGGACAGCTCCAGCACCCAGACTTCGGGCAGTTCACCGGCATCGATCCGCTCGCCGAGCGTATCCAGCAGCGTGGGGCCGATATTGCCGGCCACGGCGACCGTCTTGCCGGCACGCTCGACCAGCTGACCGGTGAGCGATGTCACGGTGGTCTTGCCATTGGTGCCGGTGACGGCCAGGATCTTCGGCGCATACCCAACCGGTGCTTCCGGCACAGGCACGAGCACGGGCATGACGGCGGCTTCGTCCTCGTCTTGCGGCGGGGCGTCACCGGCGTCTTCGGCAACCGCCTCCTGCACCGCGTCTGCAACCGCTTCGCCCGGCGCGGACGCGCTATCCGGCGCAGGTGCGGCCTTCATGTCGGCCAGGGCTCGCGCAAACAGATCGAGCTCGCCCCCGGTCCACAAACCCATCGCTTGCGCAGCGGCCCAGAGTGGCGCCACGCTGGCCGGCGTGAGGCCCGGGCTCTTGAAAACGGCCCGGATATCGCTGCCTTCGACCATCGCGGCCGAGAATTCACCACTCATGAACTGGGCGGCCGGCAGTTCGCTCTTGAGCACCGCCAGTTGCGGCGGCGTCTCTCGCGTGTCGGCCACGGTGACGCGCGCACCGCAGCGTGCGCACCAGCGCGCCATCGCCAGCCCGGACGCGCCGAGGCCGAGGATGAGGATGTGCTGGTCTTTCAATTGCTCCACTTCGTGTTCCACTTATCTCAACTTCAAGGTTGACAGGCCCACCAGGCACAGCAGCATGGTGATGATCCAGAAGCGCACCACCACCTGCGTCTCCTTCCAGCCACTTTTCTCGAAATGGTGGTGCAGCGGCGCCATCTTCAGCAGGCGCCGGCCTTCGCCGTATTTCTTGCGGGTGAACTTGAACCAGCTCACCTGCAGCATCACGGACAGGGCTTCGACCACAAAAATGCCCCCCATGATGGCCAGCACGATCTCCTGGCGCACGATGACGGCAATCGTCCCCAGGGCCGCGCCCAGCGCCAGCGCGCCGACGTCGCCCATGAACACCTGCGCCGGATGCGTGTTGAACCACAGGAAAGCCAGGCCGGCCCCCGCCATGGCCGAGCAGAAGATCAGCAGTTCGCCCGAGCCGGGAATGTGCGGGAAAAACAGGTACTTGGAATACACCGAACTGCCGGTGACATAGGCAAACACACCCAGCGAGGAGCCCACCATGACGACCGGCATGATGGCCAGCCCGTCCAGCCCGTCGGTGAGGTTGACCGCATTGCTCGATCCGACGATCACCAGATAGGTCAGGACGACAAAGCCGAACATGCCCAGCGGATAGCTCACGGCCTTGAAGAAGGGCAGCAGCAAGCCGGCCTTGGGCGGCAGGCTGACCTGGAAGCCGGAGTGCACCCAGTTGACGAAGAGCTCGAACACCCGCACGTTGCTGCTCTCCGACACGCTGAACACCAGGTAGAGCGCCGCCAGCAGGCCGATCACCGACTGCCAGAAATATTTCTCGCGCGAACGCATGCCTTCCGGGTCCTTGCTGACGACCTTGCGCCAGTCATCGACCCACCCAATCGCGCCAAAACCCAGCATCACCAGCAGCACGATCCAGACGAAGCGGTTGGACAGGTCGGCCCACAGCAGCGTGGACACGGCAATCGACAGCAGAATGAGCACGCCGCCCATGGTGGGTGTGCCGCTCTTGGAGAGGTGCGTCTCCATGCCGTAGCCGCGCACCGGCTGGCCGATCTTGAGCTCGGCCAGGCGCCGGATCACATAGGGCCCGGCCAGCAACCCCATCAACAGCGCCGTGACGGCGGCCATGACGGCACGCAAAGTCAGGTACTGGAACACCCGGAAAAATCCGAATTCGGGCGACAGGGTCTGCAACCACTGGGCTAGGCTAAGCAGCATGTTTTTCTTCCTTGTCCTGTTGTGCGCGCGCCGTGATGGCCTGCACCACCCGCTCCATCCTCATGAAGCGTGAGCCCTTGACCAGCACGCTGGCCATGCGCGGCACCGTCTCCAGCGTTGCCATGTTCAGGGCGTCGATATCGGCGAAATGGCGTCCGGCACCAAATTGACTGACCGCGGTCAAAGTCATCTCCCCCAACCCGTAGAGCGCGTCGATGCCGCGCTCACGCGCATAGCCGCCCACTTCGGCGTGGAAGCGCGGGCCCTCGTTGCCGACCTCGCCCATGTCGCCCAGCACCAGCAGCCGCGGACCGGGCAGACCGGCCAGCACGTCGATGGCGGCGCGCACGGAGTCCGGGTTGGCGTTGTAGCTGTCGTCCACCAGCGTGAACGGGTGCCCCCCCAGCTCCACGGCCAGTGCGCGCGAGCGCCCCTTGACCGGTTCGAAGGCTTCCAGGCCGCGCGCGATGTCGGCCACTGGCACGCCGACCGCCAGCGCACAGGCGGCGGCGGCCAGCGAGTTCTTGACGTTGTGCAGGCCCGCCACCCGCAGGCTGTAGCGCAGGCCGCCAGCGGGCGTGTGCACTTGCACGGCCCAGGCGCCATTCGTCCAGGCGGGCGCGACGCAGGTCACATCGGCCGCATCCCGCTGCGGCGTGATGGCGAACGTCAGGTGCGGCCGTTGGCCCGCCAGGTCCAGCCACAGCGAGCTGTAGGCATCGTCCGCCGGGAACACCGCCACGCCGCTGCCGCCCAGGGCCTCGATGACCGCGCCGTTTTCACGCGCCACCGCCTCGATCGTGGCCATGAACTCCAGGTGCTCGCGCTGCGCGTTGTTGACCAGCGCCACGGTGGGCTGGGCCATGTTCGAGAGCAGGGCGATTTCGCCCGGATGGTTCATGCCGAGTTCGACCACCGCCACTTCGTGCTGCGCGCGCAGGCGCAGCAGGGTCAGCGGCACGCCGATGTCGTTGTTCAGGTTGCCCTGGGTGGCCAGCGTGGCCTGCGGCTTGAAGGCCGACAGGATGGCGGCGATCATCTGCGTCACCGTGGTCTTGCCGTTGCTGCCGGTCACGGCAATCAAGGGCAGCCTGAATTGCTGGCGCCAGCCGGTGGCGAGTTGTCCCAAGGCCTGCTTGCTGTCCGGCACCACCAGGCCGGGCAGGCCGGCCCGGGCCAGCGCCGCCTGACCCGCCCCCTGGCAAATGGCAGCCACCGCGCCCTTGGCCTTGGCCTCGACCAGAAAGTCGTTGCCGTCAAATCGCTCGCCCTTGAGCGCCACGAACAGGTCGCCCGGCTCCAGGGTCCGGGTGTCGGTGTGCACGCGCCGCACGGCCACGCTGCCGTCACCCACGAGCTGGGCTCCCGCCATCCACAGGGCCGCCTGCGACAAGGTCATCATGGCCGTCATGCGGATCCTCCTGCCAGGGCAGGCGTCGCCCGGGCCAGCAGGGCACGGCGCGCCTCGGCGCGGTCGGAAAACGGCTGGCGTGTGCCGGCAATTTCCTGGTAATCCTCATGGCCCTTGCCGGCCACCAGCACCACATCCTGTGCCCGGGCCTGTTGCAGCGACTGGGCAATGGCCCGGGCCCGATCGGCCTGCACGCTGACGCCCGCAATGCCTTCGAGCCCGAGCAGGATCTGGCTGATGATGACCTCGGCCTTTTCGCTGCGCGGGTTGTCGCTGGTCACGACCACCTGGTCGGCATGCTGGCCGGCCACGGCGCCCATCAGGGGCCGCTTGATCGGATCGCGGTCGCCGCCGCAACCAAACACGCACCAGAGCTGGCCGCCGCGCGCGATGGCCAGCGGCCGCAAGGCCAGCAGGGCCTGGGCCAGTGCGTCGGGCGTGTGCGCATAGTCGATCACCGCCAGAGGCTCGTCCGTTCCACCCAGACACTCCATGCGCCCGGGCACCGGATGCAGGTTGCGGCACGCCGCCACGCAGTCCGCCAGCGGCACGCCCAGGGCTCTCATGGCGCCGATCACGCCCAGCAGATTGGCCACGTTGTATTGGCCGATCACGTGGGTTGCCAAGACCTGCTGTTCAGCCCCCTCGCAGACCCTGAAACGCAGGCCCGGTCCGTCCAGCGTGATGTCGCGTGCGCTCAAACGGGCCGGGCTCCGGCACGACACCGTCCACAGCTCCAGCGGCCGCCCGGCCAGCGAGCGGGCCAGCTCGGCGCCCATCTCATCATCGATGTTGAGCACCGCGGCCCGCAGGCCGGGCCAGTCGAACAAGGCCGCCTTGGCCAGCCCGTAGGCTTGCATGCTGCCGTGGTAATCGAGATGGTCCTGCGTGAAATTGGTGAAGATGGCGACGCGGATCTGCGTGCCGTCCAGCCGCCGTTCTTCGATGCCGATCGAAGACGCCTCGATCGCGCAGGCCTTCAGTCCTTCATCGACAAAGCGGCGCAGGGTCTGCTGCAGCAACACCGGATCGGGTGTGGTCAGGCCGGTGGCCACCACCTCGGCCGTCTCGCCGCCAGCCCCCGGCTGCGGCGCCCGCCCGATCCCCAGCGTGCCCACCAGGCCGCAGGGAAGCGGCGGCTTGAGCGCTGTCAGCGCCTGCGCCAGCCACCAGCTGGTGGACGTCTTGCCGTTGGTGCCGGTGACCGCCAGCACGTCGAGCTGCCGGGAGGGTTCTTCATAGTAGCTGGCGGCAATCGGTCCGCTGGCGTCCTTGAGCTGCGGGTAGGCCGCGACCCGGTCGCTGTTGAAAGAGAAGTCCTCCGCCCCCGCCCTTTCGACCAGGCAGGCGCTCGCGCCCCGCGCCAGGGACGCCGCCACATACTGCCGGCCATCGCTGGCGGCACCCGGCCAGGCGATGAAGCCGTCCCCCGGCTGCACCTTGCGGCTGTCGGTCTGCAGGCTGCCGCTGACCTGGCTGTGCAGCCATTGCGCGGCCTGCCCGGGGGTATGGAGTTCGAGCATCAGAAGTTCTCCTCCACCGCATGGGCCACGATCTGCGGCTTGACCGCCATGTCGGGCTGGATGCCCAGCAGGCGCAGCGTCTGCTGCACCGTCTCGCTGAACACCGGGGCCGCAACCTCGCCACCGAAATACTTGCCATTGGCTGGTTCGTCGATCATCACCGCCACCACGATGCGCGGTTGCTCGATCGGCGCAATGCCGACGAAGAAGCCGCGGTATTTCTTGTCGGCGTAGCCGCGCCCTTCCTGTTTGCGCGCGGTACCGGTCTTGCCGCCCACCGAATAGCCCATGGTCTGCGCCTTGGGCGCCGTGCCGCCCGGCCCCGTCACCAGATGCAGCATGTGGCGCACCGCAATGGCATGGCGCGCATCGATCAGCCGCACGCCGTCGACCGGGCCCTCTTTCTTGAGCAGGGTGACCGGCACAAGCTCGCCATCGCGGGCGAACACGGTGTAGGCATGGGCGAGCTGAAACAGGCTGGCGGACAGGCCGTAGCCGTAGCTCATGGTGGCCTGCTCGATCGGACGCCAACTCTTGTAGGCCCGCAGGCGACCGCTGACCACGCCGGGGAAAGCCACCTGCGGCTTCTGGCCGAAGCCGACCTGGCTGTACATTTCCCACATCTCGCGCGGCTGCATCTGCATGGCCATCTTGACCGTGCCCACGTTGCTCGACTTCTGGATCACTTCGCTGACGGTGAGCAGGCCATTCGCATGGTCGTCATTGATGGTGGAACCGCCGATCATCAGGTGTCCGGACCCGGTCTGGATCTGTGTGTTGGGCGTGACCAGTCCCTTTTCAAGCGCCAGCGCGACGATGAAGGGCTTCATGGTCGACCCCGGCTCGAAGGTGTCGGTCAGCGCCCGGTTGCGCAGTTGCGCGCCGTTCAGGCTCTGGCGCCGGGCGGGCGAATAGCTCGGGTAATTGGCCAGCGCCAGCACCTCGCCGCTGAGCGCGTCCAGCACCACCACGCTGCCGGCCTTGGCCTGGTTTGCAAGCACGGCCTCGCGCAGCTTCTGGTAGGCAAAGAACTGCACCTTGCTGTCGATGCCGAGCTGCAGGTCGCGTCCGTCCACGGGTTTCACTTGCTCGCCCACGATTTCCACGACGTTGCCCAACCGGTCCTTGATCACGCGGCGCGAACCGGGCTTGCCCGCCAGCGACTGGTTGAAAGCCAGCTCCACGCCCTCCTGTCCGTTGTCCTCGACATTGGTGAAGCCCACCACATGCGCGGCCGCCTCGCCCTCGGGGTACTGGCGCTTGTATTCCTTGCGCTGGTAAATGCCCTTGAGGTTGAGGGCCGCGATCTGCTTGGCCACCGGCTCGTCCACCTGGCGCTTGAGCCAGACGAAGGTCTTGTCCTCGTCCTCCAGCTTGCGGTTGAGTTCGGACAGCGGCATGTCGAGCAACCGGGCCAGCCGCTGCAATTGCGCCCTGTCACGCTCCACGTCCTCGGGAATGGCCCAGATGCTGGGTGCCAGCACGCTGGTGGCCAGGATCAGTCCATTGCGGTCCAGGATGCGGCCGCGATTGGCCGGCATTTCCATCGTGCGCGCAAACCGCACCTGCCCCTGCTTCTGGAAGAAGTCGTTGGAAACCACCTGGATATAGGCCGCCCGCGCCGCCAGGCCGACAAAGCTGATGGCAATCGCCGCCACGACGAATTTGCTGCGCCACACCGGCGTGCGGCTGGCCAGCAGCGGACTGGAGGTGAACTGGATGCCGCGACTCATTGGACCCGCCCTCCTGCTGCGGGCCGCGCACTGGGGGCCGCAGCCTCGCCGGCCTGCGATGGCGTGTAGCTCACATAGTGCGTGATGGCCGGCGTGGCCGCGCGCATTTGCAGCTTCTCCCGGGCCAGTTTTTCCACCCGCCGCGGCGTGGCCAGCTCGCCCTTTTCCAACTCCAGACGTTCCCGCTCGGCCTCCAGCTTGCGTGCCTCCAGCCGGCTGTGGTCGATCTCTGCGAACAGCCGGCGCGATTCATACTGCACGCTCACCAGGTACAAGGCACTGGCCAGCACGGCGAGCAGCAGGACAAGGTTCAGTCTGGTCATGCTGCTGTCCTCATCGCCACGCGCATGATGGCGCTGCGGGCGCGCGGATTGGCGGCGACTTCGGCCGCGCCGGGCTTGATGCGCTCGAGGGCGCGCAGCTTCATGACCTGCGGCGCCGCAAACGGCGCGCGCCGGTCATACGCCTCGCGTGAATGTTTCGCGATGAACTGTTTGACAATGCGGTCTTCCAGCGAGTGAAAGCTGATCACCACCAATCGTCCTCCGGGTTGCAGAATGTCCAGGCTGGCCTCTAGCGCTTCTTGCAGTTCCTCAAGCTCGGCGTTGATGAAAATCCGAAAAGCCTGAAATGTGCGCGTTGCAGGGTTCTGGCCCGGCTCGCGGGTTTTGACCGTGTCAGCCACGAGCTCGGCCAGTTCGGTGGTGGTTGAAATTGGGCCCCGAGCCTGTCGGCGCGCAACAATCGCCTTTGCAATTGAGCCAGCAAACCGTTCTTCACCGTAGTCACGTATCACCTCCGCTATTTTGCTGGTTTCGGCGGTTGTCAGCCACTGCGCCACACTCTGGCCGCGTGTGGTGTCCATGCGCATGTCCAGCGGACCTTCGAACCTGAAACTGAAACCCCGGGCGGGTGTGTCGATCTGCGGCGAACTCACCCCCAGATCCATGAGCACGCCCGCGGCGCTGGCCGGCGGCAGTTCGCCCAGATGGGCAAATCCTTCGTGCCGGATGGAAAAGCGCGGATCGTCGATCAGCGCTGCCTGGGCAACGGCCTCGGGATCCTTGTCGAAGGCGATCAACCGCCCTTGGGGCGACAGCCGGGAGAGGATCAGGCGCGAATGACCACCGCGCCCGAAGGTGGCATCCACATAGGTGCCGTCGGCCGGAACCGCTTCGCCCGGCGCGGCATCCGGCTTGTTGAATAAGGCATCGACTGCTTCGTTCAACAAGACGGTGGTATGTGCCCATGAGGATTTTTCCACCGTCCACCTTCAGAAGGAGAAATCCTTGAAGACATCGGGCATCTCGCCCTGCATGGCCCGGGCCTCCTGCGTCTCGTAGGCGGCCTTGTCCCAAAGTTCGAAGTGGTTGCCCATGCCCAGCAGCATGGTGTCTTTCGCAATGCCGGCGGCCTCGCGCAACTCGGGCGAAACCAGGACCCGGCCGGTGCCGTCCATCTCCACATCCATGGCATTGCCCAGGAAGATGCGCTTCCACCACTGGGCCGACATGGGCAGGGCGGCGATGCGCTCACGGAATTTTTCCCACTCCGGGCGCGGAAAGATCATGAGGCAGCCGTGCGGGTGCTTGGTGATGGTGAGCTGCCCCGAGGCGGTGGCGTTCAACACGTCACGATGCCGGGTCGGCACGGACAGCCGCCCCTTGGCATCCAGACTCAGCGACGAAGCCCCTTGAAACACGACAGAACACCCCTGTTGGACAGAAAAGCAATACGGCGGAAATGCAAAGGCACCTTCCACCACTTAATTGCACTTTTTTGCACTGTAGCAGCAAATCACAGAGATGCAACCGGGGTTGGTGAGAAAAATTTCAATGAAATCAAGGACTTAGAACCGGTTTTGCAGAAAGCTCAATAGCAAAAAACGTTCTAAATTAAGCACTTAGCGAATGTTATGAATGTGATGCGTGAAGGACGGCGCCACTTCATGCTTTGCGCACAAAATGTAACGGCAACTGCCCCGACGGTTACAGTGACGGGTGATGCAGGCCGACCCGCTCCGGGACTCAGGCGTTGCGAGGCACCACCCGGGCATGCTCGTTGATGCCGATGACGTTGAAAAAGGCCGCCACAATGCGGTTCACATCGCGGAACTGGACCTGACAGCCCCTGGACTGCTGGGCTGCCACCCAGTTCAGGATGCTGCCGGCCGCTGAAAAGTCCACCCGGATCAACCGGGCACAGGAAACCACCAGGCGGGTGGCGCCCTCCATGCCGGCTTCGAGCTTGACCAGCGCATCCGCCGCATCACCCACGACCTCCCCACTGAGCTCCACCACGGCCGGCGGGTCCCCATCCAGCTCCATGGACGTCGTCATGGCCATACCTGGATCACTCCAGCCGGAGCGGGGGTCATCTTCCATGGCAACCAGGCCCCCTGCACTATCGACGCTGGCCCCTTCCAGTTCGCAACTGCAGCGGACCTCCTGCCAGGAAGGCGGCGAGACCTCGAAAGTCACACAGTATTCCAGGGCGACCAGTTCAAATTCATCCTGCCGGCGCATCACACGCAAGGCATCCATGCGCAACTGCCAGTTCGCGGGGCTGCTGCTGCGGTCACCCGAGGGCGTGATGAGCCTGAGCGTCCGCTCCAGGCTTTCGCTGCCACGAAACACCAGCTCCAGGGGGGCGGAGCACAAGCCGGAAAACAACTGGGCCAGCCCAGACTGGGCTTCGGGGGCGATCACCGCCAGGGCCCGCCAATCCAGCAGCAGGCGGGCCGCACTGCCGCGTTTCATGATCGTCGCCAGTTGTTCCAGCGCCTGCACCGTCAGTTGCGCCGGACTGGACCAAGCCGGTGAACTGGCTGTTCCCAGGGCGTTGTTGCCGGTTTTGGCCGGCTCGGCCCCCTTGCGCTTGAGCAGATCCGGGGTGGAGAACCAGGCCGGTGCCGAACGTCCAAAACGGCTGGCGAATTCAAGCGCCACATTGTCAAAACGCGCCTGCTGGCCGGTGGCCCGATACAGGTCGAACAAGGCCGCCATCCAGGCCTCGGCCGCTTCCGGCCGCAGGCTCTCTCCCTGCAACGCCGCCAGCAGGCCCTCCTCGGCCCCGGCATCGTCACCATTGGCAAAGCGAATGGCGGCTTCTTCCAGATCGGGGTCCGTCAGGCTGTCTGCCAGTTCCACGGCAAACAATCGGTTGGTCGAGAAACCGGCGCCGACCGGCCCATGAGACCCCTGCGCCTGGAGCGGCTGCGGCCGGCTGAGCGGGCGGTACTGGGAGATCGAACTGTCCGGCTGAATCTGTGCGGGCACGGTGATCGCCGCTTCGGCCATCTGCGTTGGCGCATCCATCGGCGGCGAATCTCCCCATTGCGAAGGCGAACTCGGCCGCAAGGCGGAAGCTTCGGTCTGCTCAAACCTGCTCTCGTCCGGCACATTGGCCGAGAAGGCCGAATCGGACTCGGCAACGGGGGCGCGCAACGGCGCCTGGGATGAAGGGCGTATCGAGCCATCTTCCTGCTTGCCCTTCCACCACTGGTGGGACATCTGGGCTTCGATCTCGTCGATCTTCTTCAGGGTCTCGGCCCGCTCATCATGATTGGATGTCAGGCTGCTCTGGAAGAACGAAGGACGCCCGCCCTGGTCAGGGTTGACCGAGGGTTCACGGCGGCGCAGCTTGCGCAGATGGTCGAACTCGCGCTTGCGGACAAAATCGTTTTGCCGCTTGCGCTCGATCATCTCCTTGAGCGCCTCCTTGCTGTAGCCGCCGTCCTGGTCCGGTTCCTTCTGGTCGAGTTCGGACCAATCCTTGGTCGGATTGCGCACGAATTTCGCCACCTTGGACAACAGACCGGGCGGGATATCACCTTGAGCCATGTCGTTATGATAAACGCTCTGAAATACGGCCTGAGCGGGTCAAGGATCAATCCCCGAACATCTTCTGCTTGAGCTCACGGCGCTGCTGGGCTTCCAGCGACAGTGTCGCCGTGGGCCGTGCAAGCAGGCGGCCCACACCGATGGGTTCACCCGTTTCGTCGCAGTAGCCGTAGTCGCCGGCATCGATGCGGCCGATGGACTGCTCGATCTTCTTGAGCAGCTTGCGCTCACGGTCCCGGGTGCGCAACTCCAGCGCGTGCTCTTCCTCGATGGTGGCGCGGTCGGCCGGATCGGGCACGACGACCGTGTCTTCCCGCAGGTGCTCGGTGGTCTCGCCGGCATTGCTCAGGATGTCCTGTTTGAGCTGCACCAGCTTGAAGCGAAACGCCGCCATCTGCTTTTCGTTCATGTATTCACTGTCGGGCATGGCCATCAGTTCGGCATCGCTCAAGGCTTCAGCCGGCTTGGATTTCCAGTTGTTGGCCAGCTTGGCGTCTTTTTTAATCGTCGAGGGCAAAGGGGGGGCTATCAGGGTGGGTGTCATGGTTTGCAGGTAACTGGCTTTGGCGGCGGTGGAAGCCACCGTTTGGGCCATGGAGGGAACGGTCAATTGGGCCAGGCGGGACGATGGGCGTCCAGCCCTGGCGATCGGCGCCGCCAGCCTGGCCGAAGCGGACAGATGCGGCGTGGCCGCCACAACCGCCACAGGTGCCGCTTTGGAGGGCGACTGAACCTTGGGTAGTGTTTTAGCGGGTTTGGCGGGTTTGGCCGCGACCTTGCCCGCCTTCACAGCGGGTTTGGCCGGTTTGGCGGGCTTGGCCGCGACTTTGGCTTTCGGCTTTGCCACCGGTTTGGTGGATGGCTTGGACTTGGCCACGGCTTTGCTCACCGGTTTGGCCGGGGCCTTGGCCGCCGGTTTTGCAACCGGTTTGGCCTTGGGCGCGGGCTTGGGTGCAGGCTTTTTGCTGACACCAGGCTTGGATGTCTTCACTGCGGCTTTGCCGGCAGCAGGTTTGGCTGCCGGCTTGGCTTTGACCACAGCCTTGGCCTTGACTGCTGGCTTGGCGGCAGTTTTGCTGGCCGGCTTGCTCTTGGCCACCACGGGTTTGGCTTTTGAAGACACGGACACCTTTCCTGGTTTGGTTTTCACTTCTGGCCTCCTCGCAGGTTTGGCCTGCGCTACACCTTGTTGCCTGCTGTTATACCCCCGTTGCAGACGCCAAAAGCGCCGGTCCGAGAGTTTGATTCTGGCGCGCGAGTGTACAGGCTTTACGGCCCGGCCAAACGGAAGTTGCTAAACCGCGACAATTTCTGCCTGCCGCCGGATCCGGCCTGGCCCCCACTTCAAACCAGGCTTTGCTCCAGCCCCTGCAGGAAAATGTCCTTGGGCAGATCGATGCCGATGAACACCATCTTGCTGGTCCGCGGCTCGCCTTCGGCCCACTGCGGCCCCAGGTCACTGCCCATCAACTGGTGCACGCCCTGGAAAATCACCTTGCGGTCGGTGCCCTGCATATTGAGCACGCCCTTGTAGCGCAGCATGCGCGGGCCGTAGATGTTGACGATGGCGCCCAGGAAATCTTCCAGCTTGGCGGCATCGAAAGGCCGGTCGGCGCGGAAGACAAAGCTTTTCACATCGTCATCATGGTGATGGTGGTGGCCATGGGCATGCTGGTGCGAGGGGTGATCGCAATGTTCGCCGTGTTCGTGCGCGTGGTCATGGTGCTCGTGTTCCGCCTCTTCCTTGAGGAAGTCGGGGTCGATCTCCAGCTTGGCATTGAGGTTGAAGCCGCGCAGGTCAAACACCTCCGACAGCGCCACCTCGCCGAAATGCACCGCCTTTTGCGGCGCACGCGGGTTCATGTGCTTCAGGCGGTGCATCAGCGCGTCGGTGTCCTCCTTCGAAACCAGATCGGTCTTGCTGATGAAGATCTGGTCGGCAAAGCCCACCTGGCGGCGCGCTTCCTGCCGGTCGTTGAGCTGCTGGGCGGCGTGCTTGGCATCCACCAGGGTCAGGATCGAGTCCAGCAAAAAGCTCTCGGCAATCTCGTCGTCCATGAAGAAGGTCTGCGCCACCGGGCCGGGGTCGGCCAGGCCGGTGGTCTCGATCACCACGCGTTCGAAATCGAGTTCACCCTTGCGCTTTTTCTGGGCCAGGTCCTGCAAGGTGGTGCGCAGGTCTTCCCGGATGGTGCAGCAGATGCAGCCGTTGCTCATCTGGATGATCTGCTCGTTGGTGTCGCTCACCAGGATGTCGTTGTCGATGTTTTCCTCGCCGAACTCGTTTTCGATCACGGCGATCTTCTGGCCATGGGCTTCCTGCAGCACCCGCTTGAGCAGGGTGGTTTTGCCGGAGCCAAGGAAGCCGGTCAGGATGGTGGCGGGGATGAGACTCATGGGATTTGCTTAGCCGTAGGGTGGATTGAACAGGCCAGTGACGCCGAATGTCCGGGCCCGTGAAACTTGTCAGATGGGGGAGTTTAGCGGCTTATCAATGGCGGGCCTGGCTTTGCGGGCGTTCCTCCCTCGCCCCTCTGGGGAGAGGGCTGGGGTGAGGGGCTGGCTGGCGCCACCCGACGACCTGGGCCAGCGCGCCGGGCGTCCGTGCCATGCCGCTTGCGCGCTCGCGGATCGGCGCCCGGGCGAACCGGCGCCCTCGCATCAGGACATTTTGCAGGACGCTGGCGGATGGGCAACCGCGAATTGGCTCCAGCGTCCTGACACAGCCACCCGTCACGCCTGCGAGCAACTTTGAATGAGCGAGGAAGTCCGGACTCCCCAGCACGCCAACACGACCTGTACAAGCCGGGTGGCTGGGGATGCCCGGGCGCAGCCGCCATTCGCGGTGGCCCGCCCCTCGGCACACTGGAGCGGTGTTGACGCAGTAACAGCCGAGCACCAAGAACCGCCGTCCGCGAGCCTCGTTCAGGCTTCAACGAAGCTGAACGACACGCGCCGGAGAACGGGTGACCCCTGCCGCCCGGCGTGCCAACAAAGCAGGCTTGAGTGTAGGCATGCCCCTCCCCCCAGCCCTCTCCCCAAAGGGGCGAGGGAGTGAATTCAGAGCTTGCGCATCACCACCAGCCCCTTGAGGTACTCGCCCTCGGGGAAGTTGATGGTCATCGGGTGGTCGGGGGCGCCGCCCATGCGCTCGTGGATATAGCCGTCCACCCCGGCGTCCAGCCCGGCCGAGGCCACGATCTTGTGGAACAGGTCGGCGCTGATGCCGCCCGAGCAGGAGTAGGTGAACAGCACGCCGCCGGGCTCCAGGATCTTGAAGGCCAGCCGGTTGATGTCCTTGTAGGCGCGCGCCGCGCGCTCGGCATGCGCCACGGTGGGGGCGAACTTCGGTGGATCGAGCACGATGGCATCGAAAGTCCGCCCTTCCTGATGAAACTGCCGCAGGGATGCATTCACGTCCGCATCCATGAAGCTGGCGCGCGCTGCGTCAAAACCGTTCGAGGCCACATTGGCTGCGGCGCGTGCTATCGCCGGGCCGGAGGAATCGATCGACGTGACATGCGCCGCGCCGCCCGAAAGCGCCGCCACCGTGAAGCCACCGGTGTAGCAATAGCAGTTGAGCACGCGCTGGAAATTGAGCCGGCGCGCATAGTCGGCAAAGCGCTTGCGGCTGTCGCGCTGGTCCAGGTAGAAGCCGGTCTTGTGGCCTTCGGCGATATTGAGCGCCAGCCGCCAGTCATGCTCGCGCAGCACCAGTTCCACCGGACCGTCACCACGCAACCAGCCGGTGGCTTCCGGCAAGCCTTCCAGACCACGGGAACTGGCGTCCGAGCGCTCATACAGTCGGGTCAAGCCGGTCTCTGCCAGCAGCGCGTCCGCCAGCACGCCCTTCCAGCGCTCAACGCCGCTGGAGAGGAACTGCGCCACCAGCGTGTCGCCATAGCGGTCCACGATCAGCCCGGGCAGCCCGTCGGATTCACCATGGATCAGCCGCAGGCCATCGCTCTGGATGTCAAATCGGCGCCTGGCCCGGACGGCGTTTTGGATCGCTGCCATGAAAAATGGCGATTCAATGCGCTGCGGTTCATCGAAACTCCAGGCCCGCGCCCGGATTTTTGAGTTGGGGCTGAAGGCCGCCCAGGCCAGGAACTCCCCCTGGTGGGACTCCACGCGCACCGTCTCGCCGGCGTCCGCGCCACCCCGGCCAATGGCGGACTCAAATACCCAGGGATGGCGGCGCAGGAGCGAGCGTTCCTTGCCTTCTTTCAGTCGAATCGTTTTCATGGGCGGAATTGTGGGGCCTTTTTTGGGCTGTCAACTGGCGGGAATTCAGCTAGAGTGTCCAAAAGGGAATATTGAACTCGTTGGAGACTACTCATGAATTTGTCAGACATCAAGATCGGCGCCAAGCTGATGGGAGGATTCGTCCTGGTACTGATTCTTGCCGCCGCGCAAAGCCTGTACGGCGCCTATGCGGTCGGCGAGGTCAACGACCAGTCGAACGAGATCGCCAGCCATTGGTTACCCAGCGTTCAACTCACCGGCGCCATCAGCACCCAGGCCGCCCGCCTGCGCACCGTGCAGTTCCAGCATGTGCTGACCACCGCCGAAGACGAGAAGAACGTGCTTGAAAAGGAGATGGGCAGCCTGCTGACTTCACTCGACAAGGAAAAGCAGGGTTTTCTGGCGCTGATCAAAGACCCCCAGGAACGCAAGCAGTTCGAATCCTTCGATACGGAATGGAAAAAATACCTTTCGCAGAAAACCGAGATCGTCCAGCTGTCGCGGCAGCGCCGCGATGAGGAAGCCCAGGACCTGCTCAAAGGCCCGGCCCGCCAGACTTTCGATGCGGGCATGGCCCACCTCAAATCGCTGGCCGACCTGTCTCAGGCAGGGGCTCAAACGGCCCGCAACGAAGGCGCCACGCTCCAGACCCGGATGAAATACGGGATTCTGCTTGCGTTGGTGATCATGATTGGCAGCGGTCTTTTCATCGCCGTGACACTCAGCCGCATGATTTCCGGCGGTGTCAGCCATGCCGCCCATCTGGCAGGCAAGGTCGCTCAGGGCGATTTGAGTTCGAACATCAAGGCCAATAGCCAGGATGAGATTGGCCTGTTGCTGACTTCCCTGCGCGACATGCAAGCCTCGCTGGGCCAGGTCGTCTCCCGCGTGCGCCAGGGCAGTGAGTCCGTGTCCACCGCCAGCGCCGAAATCGCCCAGGGCAACCATGATTTGTCAGCCCGCACCGAGCAACAGGCCAGCGCACTGGAACAGACAGCGGCCTCGATGGAAGAACTCAGCTCCACCGTCAAGCAGAACGCCGACAACGCCCGCCAGGCCAACCAACTGGCACAAAGTGCTTCGACCGTGGCCGTCAAAGGTGGCGCGGTGGTGGCCCAGGTGGTGGACACCATGAAGGGCATCAACGACTCCAGCAAGAAAATCAGCGACATCATCAGCGTCATCGACGGCATCGCCTTCCAGACC
>Ga0210129_1000024_pt1 | contig 43712 bp, 43 predicted proteins | sample WestPond_Cattail_2_FD_185582 | JGI IMG/M metagenome (GOLD analysis project Ga0210129, IMG submission 185582) | Wetland microbial communities from the San Francisco Bay, California, USA, that impact long-term carbon sequestration -... | ecosystem: Environmental > Aquatic > Marine > Wetlands ... | reverse complement strand
GGTCAAACCATCTCGCGCCAGCCTGTTCGGCGGCGCGCCCAGGGGGTTGCAGCCACCGAAGGACATTGTCGCGCGCCCAGTCGTATCGACACGCACCCCTCGCGAACGGCCGCAGCCCTGGCAGGATGAAGCACCGCGCGTCCGCCCCCCGTCCGCCGAAACCCGCTATGTGGTTCCGCCCGCGCGCCGCGCCGACGATGCGCGCTCCCTGCCACCGCGGCCGCCTTACGGTGTCGAGGCCGGCCCGGAACGGGCGCCACTGCCGTTGCCGCCGCGCTATGGCGAGGTGAAGAAAACGGGGACCCCGCCGTCTACGCTTTCCCCGCACAGCCAGACCCCCACGCACAGCCAGACCCCCACGCGCGAACAGGCCACGGTACGCAGTCAACCCCCGGCCCGCGAGCAGACCACCGAGCGCCGGGAGGCCAAACCTGCGACTCGGCCTGCCGAGCCATCGACGACCGCGCCACCCACCAGTCGCTCGTCTGCGCCGCCGGCCCAGGCGCCCGCAAGAACCCAGATTGCCCCGCCACACGGCGAAGTCCGTAGGGAGGAAAAAGAGCGACCCATGCCGGGACAGCCCGCCAGCCAGACTTACCGGGGGCGTGACCAAGACAACCGTGAAGCGCGTTGAACCGGGTGCAGAGAGCTGGATCACCCCTTGCGGTGATGGCGCAGCAGGTGGTCCAGTGCGTCCTTCAGCGGCCCGTCTTCAATTTCTGCGTTGAGGTGCGCCAGGCTATCCAGCGCAGAGGGCGGAACCCCGGATTTTTCGATTGGGTGGGTGTAGCGCGGCAGCAGTTCGGGATTGACGCTGACCCGCACGCTTGTAACCGCAATCCCGTTGCGGACGAGTCCGGCCATCAAGGCATCGGTCTGGTGGCGCAGGCGGCTGGCGCTGGCGCCGCTGTCGCAGGCGAGACTCAGCACACCCTTGGCCAGTTGCATGACGCGAACATGCCCGGCCAGCGCGGCGGGCAGGGTGCGATCGAGCGCACCCTGCGTGTTGAGCAGTTCGCGGGCGTGTGTGGCGAGGCCCTGCGGCAGTTGGCTGGCGAGCAGGTCGGACAGGCTGGAGGTGCTCATGGCGCTGACACCCAGGCGGCGCGGGAGGTCCGCGCCGCCATCATGAAGGCGTCACGGGAAGACCGTGCCGCTATGTTAAAATTCAAAGATTTACCGCGTTCTGCGGACATTTCGGATTCCTCATGCTGCAATCCCTATTCAAGAAAATCTTCGGCAGCCGCAACGACCGGCTGGTCAAACAATACCTGCAAAAGGTGAAAGCGATCAACGCGCTGGAACCGGCAATGGAGAAATTGTCCGATGCCGAACTGTCCGCCAAGACCGCCGAATTCAGGTCGCGGCTGGAAAACGGCGAAACGCTCGACAAGCTTTTGCCCGAAGCCTTCGCCGTGGTGCGCGAGGCGTCCAAGCGGGTGCTCGGCATGCGTCACTTCGACGTGCAGATGGTGGGGGGCATGGTGCTGCACGATGGCAAGATCGCCGAGATGCGCACCGGCGAGGGCAAGACGCTGATGTCGACGTTGCCCGCCTACCTGAATGCGCTGGCAGGCAAGGGCGTGCACGTGGTGACGGTGAACGATTACCTGGCCAGTCGTGACGCGGAGTTGATGGGCCGGGTATACGGCTTTCTCGGCCTGACCACCGGCGTCAACCTGTCGCAGATGCCGCACGACGCGAAGCAGGCTGCGTACGCCGCCGACATCACCTACGGCACCAACAACGAATACGGCTTCGACTATCTGCGCGACAACATGGTCTACCAGATGAGCGAGAAGGTGCAGCGCCCGCTGGCTTTCGGCATCATCGATGAAGTCGACTCGATCCTGATCGACGAGGCGCGCACCCCGCTGATCATTTCCGGGCAATCGGAAGAAAACATCGCGTTGTATCAGCAGATGAACCTCGTTCCCCCGCGTCTCACGCGGCAAAAGGACGAGGAGTCGGAAGGCGATTATTCGGTCGACGAGAAATCGCGTCAGGTGCTGCTGTCCGAGGCAGGGCACGAAAAGGTCGAGGAAATCCTCACCGAGATGGGATTGCTGCAGCCGGGCGGCAGTCTGTACGATGCGTCCAACATCATGCTGATGCATCATGTGTACGCGGCGCTGCGCGCGCATGCGCTGTACTTCCGCGACCAGCACTACGTGGTGCAGAACGGCGAAGTCACCATCGTCGACGAATTTACCGGGCGCATGATGACCGGCCGCCGCTGGTCCGAAGGTCTGCACCAGGCGGTGGAGGCCAAGGAAGGCGTGGCAATCCAGAAAGAGAACCAGACGCTTGCCTCGATCACCTTCCAGAACTATTTCCGCATGTACCAGAAGCTGTCCGGCATGACCGGCACGGCGGACACCGAAGCCTTCGAATTCCATAGCATCTATGGCCTGGAAACCGTGGTCATCCCGACGCATCGCCCGATGATCCGCAAGGACGAACACGACCAGGTCTACCGCACCGCGGGCGAGCGCGATCAGGCAGTGATCAACGACATCCGCGCGCGCAACGCCAACGGCCAGCCGGTGCTGGTCGGCACCACGTCGATCGAGGCCAACGAACACCTGTCGGCCGAACTGAAGAAGGCCGGTCTGCCGCACAACGTGCTGAACGCCAAGCAGCACGCGCGCGAAGCCGAGGTGATCGCGCAGGCGGGAATGCCGGGCGGCATCACCATCGCCACCAACATGGCGGGCCGCGGCACCGACATCGTGCTGGGCGGCAACATCCAGAAAGACGTTGACGCGATCCAGCATGACGAGGCCTTGAGCGACAGCGACAAGGCCAGCCGCATTGCCGCGCTCAAGAGCGACTGGCAACAGCGCCACGGCTCCGTGATCGCCGCCGGCGGCCTGCACATCATCGGCACCGAACGCCACGAATCGCGCCGCGTCGACAACCAGTTGCGCGGCCGTTCCGGGCGTCAGGGCGACCCGGGCTCCAGCCGCTTTTTCCTGTCGCTGGAAGATCCGTTGCTGCGCATTTTCGCTTCCGACCGCGTGGCCGCGATCATGGATCGCCTGAAGATGCCCGAGGGCGAAGCGATCGAGCATCCCTGGGTGACGCGCGCGATCGAAAACGCGCAGCGCAAGGTCGAACAGCGCAACTTCGACATCCGCAAGCAGCTGCTCGAATACGATGACGTGTCGAACGACCAGCGCAAGGTGATCTACGAGCAGCGCAACGAGCTGCTGGCAAGCGCCGATATCCGCGACACCATCCGCGCGATGCGCGACGACGTGCTGAACGACACCATCAGCCTGCATATCGCGCCGGGCAGCATGGACGAGCAGTGGGACGTGGCGGGCCTGGAAAAGGTCCTGGCCGCGCAGTTCACGCTCGACCTGCCGTTGCAGCAGTGGCTGGACGAAGACAAGACGCTGAACGAGGACGGCCTGCGCAAGAAAATCTGCGAAACAGCCGAAGCGCTGTACCAGGAGAAGGAAGCGCTGGTCGGCGCCGATGGCCTGCACCAGTTCGAGCGCGCGGTGATGCTGCAAAGCATGGATACTCACTGGCGTGAGCATCTGTCGGCGCTGGATCACCTGCGTCAGGGCATCCACCTGCGCGGCTACGCGCAGAAGCAGCCGAAGCAGGAATACAAGCGCGAAGCGTTCGAACTGTTCTCCGCCATGCTGACCGCGATCAAGAGCGAAGTCACCCAGATCACCGTCTCGGTTCAGGTGCGCGCCCCCGAGGACGTGCAGGCGGTCGAGTTGCACGAGGAGTTGTCCAACGTGGAATACCAGCACCCCGGCTACGACGAGGCACAGGACTTCGCCGCAGCCGCCGCAGCCGTGTCGGCGCCCGCTGACGCCTACCCCAAGGTCGGTCGCAACGATCCCTGTCCCTGCGGCTCCGGCAAAAAATTCAAGCACTGCCACGGCAAGCTGAATTGAGAGCCGGCCATGCCCTATTACGTATTCCGTCTGGGAATGTTCAAAGTGCTGGAAAAGCAGGGCGAGTGGGCGACCTTCAAGGAAGCCAAGGCGCATACCAACGAACTGCGCAAGACGCTCGATCCAAAATCCGGCGATAAATACAAGATGATCTTCGCCGAAAATGAAATTGCCGCGCAGGATACGCTAACGGCTGAGCGCGAACTGGATCAACGGTTGTCGGGCGACGACTGGTAGGACAGACGGCTGTTCAAACCATGTCTGGTGTGATGACGCTCCATGGCTGAATACAACGAAGACGCTTACAAACTGGCCCGCAAGGCTTATATCGAATACAGCTGCCCGTTCGAGCGGGCCTTGCTGTCGCGTTGCGTAAACTGCGGCCGCTCGCGCAAGCTCAACCTGGCCGAACGCGAAGCGATTGCCTGCGGCGACCCGGTAGTGCGCGAAGCCTGCCTGTCGTTTTATCAGTCGCTGCATGAAAACGCGCAGTTCGCATTGAAGATCAACCCCGATGCACCGTGGCCGTTCGGCAAGGAAATCCGCGCCCAGTGCGGCGGGGTGCGCGGGTTGTCGACCGCGCTGGCCGGCGCCGGCGATGAAACCACCGATGTGGCCACCGCCGTGCTGCAGGGCAGGGAACGCTTCGCCAGCTGTGACCGGTTTCCCTATTCCGAAATCATGCGTGCGGTGGTGCACTTCGAGCCGCGCAAGCGGCGTCCGTAATGCCGCACAGGCCTGCAGGGAATTCGAACCGCCCTGGAAGGGTCGGCTTTGGCCGAATTTTTTGATTACACTGTCTGTGAGTGCATCATTCGGCACCCGCGCTGCCAACCCTGACCTCATCCGCCGCCCATCCGCAAAGGGAGCATCAAGATGAAAAAGCTGTTTCTGCTGATTGCTGCGCTGACGATCGTCCCGCCGCTCTACGCCCAGCCCGCACCCCCGCCCGCTGCCGGGGCCAGGGTGTTGAGCGATGGCGTGGTACGCAAGATCGACGCGTCCAACGGCAGGATCACCCTCAGCCACGGTCCCATCGCCAACCTCGATATGCCCGGCATGACCATGGTGTTCCGGGTGCAGTCGCCCACACTCCTGAATAGTCTCAAGGTGGGCGATGCGGTGAAGTTCCATGCCGAAAACATCAACGGCGCGCTAACCGTGACGGCGATCCAGGCCGCGAAATAGCCGCTGCGGGCGGTGGCCCGGCAGACTTAACCTGCCGGGCCATTCAAGGTCAATGCCGAAGGAAAGTTCAGTTTAAATGCATTTTCCGGACTAAATTGAATGGCTAGGGCATTGGACGCGCGCGGATACTGGCACGCGGAATATTCCTTCACGCAGGAGGCCTTGATGAAAAACTTGACTCAGTGGGTGCTTGCGCTCGGCATGGCGCTGGCAATTCCAGTGCAGGCGGTCGATCAATCCTGGATTAAGCCGCAGATGAGCCAGCAAGCAGGAGGGTGAGCATGTCTATGGTTCAGAGTTGATGACGCCGCATGAGCGCAGTACCTACCAGAACCACATGCGAGCGCTAAAAACCGAGCAGGAGCGCGAAGCTTACCGCATGGAACACCACAAGAAAATGCAGGAACGTGCCAAGGCCCAGGGCAAGGCCCTTCCCGACATGCCTCCCGCCGGCCGCGGTCCGGGACCGGGTTACTAGCATCCCGGGCGATTGCGGGCTTGCGCCACGGCCTGCGGAACTCAGGCTTGGCCGGGTGCTTCGCTAAAATGCAGCGTGGCGGCAAATCCATGACCGCCGTCCGCGCGCGGCAACCCGTCGCCCAGTTCGAGTTGGGCGTGGGACAGGGCAGCGATGCGGGCGACAATGGAAAGGCCCAGCCCGCAACCTTCATCCTCGACCTCGCCGCGTACGAAGCGGGCGCTCAACTGTGCGCGCAGGGCCGGCGCCACTCCCGGACCGTCGTCCGCGACGGTGATTGAACAACCTGCCCCGCTGGGGGCAAGGCGCACCTGAATGTGCGCGCCTTCGCCTGCGTAACGCAGGGCGTTGTCCACCAGGTTGCGCAGCGCAATCTGCAGCCAGGTAGCGGACACCGCGACGGTGCACCCCAGCCCCCCATCTACGGTCACGGATTGCTTCTGAAGCTGGGCTTGCGGCAATGATTCGGCGCATACAGCCGCGATGATGTCGGCTGGATTCAGTGGCGGCGGCGGACTGGCCTGGTTGGCTGGATCGACACGCGCCAGCGTTAGCAATTGTTCGACCAGATGCGTCATCCGATCGACCCCCGCCATCACTTGCATCAGCGCGCGTTGCCGGCTGTCGGCTGTCTGTGAGCGCAGCGCCACCTGTGCCTGCACTTTCAAGGCTGCCAGGGGCGTGCGCAGCTCGTGCGCGGCATCCGCTGTGAATCGGCGCTCATTGTCGAAGGCCTCGGTGACACGCCGCACCAGCGCATTGAGGGCCGTGCGCAATGGTGCGATTTCATCCGGCAGCGGACCCGATTCGTCGAGCGGCGCCAGCGCCTGGGCGTCCAGCGCACCGACCTGTCGCGCCACGACATCGACTGGTCGCAGGGTGCGGCCAACGACCCACCATACGGCCAGCGCCATCAGCGGCAGCGCCAGCGCGGCAGGCATCAGCAGCGACAAACCGATTTCGCGCGCCAGTTTTTCCCGTGTGGCATGAGCTTGTCCGACCACGACGCGATACTCCGCCTCGTTATCCTGAGCCGCATAGAAACGCCAGCTCGTACCCTGATGCGGGTGTTCGCTGAAGCCCAGCGTCGTACCCGTTTCCAGTTCGGAGTGACCGGGTGACGTCACCAGGCGCTCCGTTGCCCCATCATGGGTGCGCCAAACTTCGAACGTGATGGGTACCGGGTAGCGCCGGGCGTTCTCGTGCAGTTCTTTCACGAAATGGTCGACTTCGCCGCCTGCCACGATGGCCAGCAGCGTCTCCGCCACCTGCGTCAGCTGGCTGTCGAGCAATTCGTCCGCTTCGTGGTGAGCCCGCTGGTAGACCACCAGACTCGTCAGCAGCCAGATCGCCGCCACCGAACTGGTCAGCAGCCATACCAGCCGGCGGCGCAGCGAATAGGTGGGAGTTGCGGTCATGACAGGGAGGACGCGGCCGACGCCGTATAGCCGACGCCGCGCACCGTGCGGATCAGTTCGTTGCCGAGTTTGCGCCGCAGGTGATGGATGTGGACTTCGAGCGCGTTGCTGTCTACCGCGTCATTCCAGGTGTAGAGCTGCTCTTCCAACACGCGCCGAGTCAGCACGCGGTCGGCGTTTTGCAGCAGCAGATGCAGCAGGTCGAATTCGCGCGGGGTGAGTTCAACGGGCTGGCCGGCACGCTTTACCGTGCGGGCTGCCGGGTTGAGCTCGATCTCGCCCACTGTGATGACCGGTTCCGGGCGGCCGTGGGCGCGCCGCACCAATGCGCGCAGTCGCGCAGCAATTTCATCCAGGTCAAATGGCTTCAATACATAATCATCGGCACCCAGATCGAGCCCGCGTACCTTGTCCTCCAGCTGGTCGCGCGCGGTGAGGATCAGCACCGGCGTCGCGTCATGACGCCCGCGCAGCCATTGCAGCACTGACCACCCATCGCGTTTCGGCAGCCCCAGGTCGAGCACCACCGCAGCAAACGATTCGGTCGACAGCGCGGTTACCGCCGCTTCGCCATCGCGCAGCCAGTCGACGGCGTAGCCGGCCTGGGTCAAGCCGGCCTGCAGGCCGTCGCCCAGCAGGCGGTCATCTTCCACCAACAGGATGCGCATCACGCCCTTTCATTTAGGAATCCGGATGTCGTGTTCGTCGAAAACACCCTTCTCCGCCTGCTGGTGGCATGCCGCGCAGTTGGCGGCGGAGCCCACCGACTTGCGCGACCAAGTGGCGCGGGCCACTTCATCGTGCTTGCGCACAAACCAGCGGGTTTCGGTGATGCGCAGCGGTGCCTCGTTCGCGCCCATGCGCTGCATCACCTTGCTCCCCATGCGGCTGGTGCCGCTGTCGGCGGCGTTGGCTTCGAGAAAGCGCAGGATATCAGCCTGGGTTGCCGGATCAAGGCTGGCGTTTTCGCCGAAGTGCCGGTCGAGTCCGCCCATCACGCGCCGCCAGGATGCCTTGGGCAGGAAGGCCGGCGCATAGGCGATATGGCAGCTGGCACATTCCTGCTGCCAGTTCTTGTTTTTCAGTTGTGGCAGGGTGTTGCCACCGCCATCGCCGCGCGCCTCGCCCGACGGCAGCGAGAATGCCAGCAGGCTGACCAGGCCGACCGTCGTCAATACACCGATACCACGCAGTAGATAATTCATGGTGTGCTCCTTATTTATTTGACCTGGCTCAGCCAGGCAATGAAATCGCCCTTTTCCTGCGCGCTGCATTCGCGCTGCAGCACATCCTGGCAATTGCGCCGAAACCACTTTTCGACTTTGGCGGCATCGGTGAAACGCTCGGGGTTCGCCGCCGGTGCCAGCGGCTCGATGCGCTTGCCGACGCGGGTCTGCCCGGGTTGTTTCGGATTGTCGGTGTGGCAACTGGCACAGCGCACCGGCTGACCGTCGCGCCCCGGATGTTCGGTGCGGAAGAGCGCAGCGCCGCGTGCGGCCGACAAGGCCGACACCGGGACGCCGGCTTCCTGCGCGTACCGCGCCATCAGGCTGGCGGGTGTCTCGGCGGCCAGCGCGCCGGCCGATGCCATGGCCAGCAAGGCCAGGCTGCTGAAGAGAAAACGTTCAATCATGCTGCACCCCGCTTTCTGCGTGATGATATTGCTTGCCGGTGAGCATGCTCTGCGCCACCCGCTCGCCGCGCAACTGGTGAAAGACCAGCGCCGCCATGTGCAGGCCGATAAAGCCCAGCATCAGGGCGAAGCCGGCTTCATGTGGTTCGCCCAGGATATCCTCCAGCCAGGCCGCGCTGCCGAGCCAGCCGGCGAGCGGGCCGGTCTGGAACTCGCTGGCGGCGAGCCCCAGCCCGGTGACGACCATCAGCGCCATGACGCCATAGGCAAACAGATACGCCAGGCTGGCGACGGGATCGTGGCCGAGCCGGCGGGCATCCGGCAAGCGCAGGTTTGCGAGGCTGTCTTTCCACAGGGCGGGGTGCCACAGATCGCGCCAGCGTGCACTGGCAGGCCCCACCAGGCCCCACAGAATGCGGGTCAGCAATCCAGCAGACAGAACATAGCCGCTGAGAATGTGCAGATTCCACAGGGCTTTTTCGTAGGGGCCGTGCTCAAACCAGTCTGCCAGCTGGCTGGTGATGATGAGCGCGACGATGGACAAGGCGATCGTGGCGTGCAGCAGCCGCAGCAGCGGGTCGTACACCCGGCGGGCCTGAGTACTTGATTGCGACATGGGGGTCTCCTCTGAATGCGATGAGACCACTTTAGGCGGGTTGTCTTAGCGCAACCTTAAGTTGCCATCACGGCGCGGCTTGCATGACCTCGTGCTGCAGCAGACCGTCGCGCGCCCGGGTCGCGGCTTCCTGATAGGCGCCGATCGCGCGCGCCACCATGGGATCCGGCTGGCGCACCGGCGCCACGATTTCCATTTTTGCGTTCAGCCGCCAGTCCTCGATCTTGCGTCCGGGGCGCAGCACCACCAGCTGGTGGGGGGTCAGATAGCCCAGCATCTGATAGGTGGCGATGAAGGCGCGTCCGGCGTCGGGATAGGCGCGCAGCACGCTGCGGCCCATGAAGCGCGTGTGCTCGGGCAGGCCCAGCAGGTCGAGCACGGTGGGCACCAGGTCGATCTGGCTGGCGAGCCGGGAGTCGGTATGCGGCGCCAGATGCGCGGGGGAATAGAGGATCGCGGGGATGTGGTAGTTCTCCGGCGGCAGGCTGGTGCGGCCCTTGCTCGATGCGCAATGGTCGGCCACCAGCACGAACAGCGTATCCTTGAACCAGGGTTTGCTGCGCGCCATTTCGATGAAACGCCCGACCGCATAGTCGGAATATTTCACCGCACCCTGGCGGCTGCGATGCAGGTCGATGCGGCCATCGGGGAAAGTGAACGGCGTGTGGTTGGAGGTCGTCATCAGGTGCATCAGGAAGGGCTTGCCGCTGGCGGCATCGCGATCCATCTGCTCCAGCGCGTAGTCGTACAGGTACTCGTCGGCCAGCCCCCAGATATTGCCGAAACCGCGATGCTGTTTGGGGAACTGGCTGCGGTCGATGGTCTGGTAATGGTTGTTGCCGAAATAGACGTCCATGTTGTCGAAGCGTGCGTAGCCGCCGTACATGAAGCGGTTGACGTAGCCATGATCGGCCAGCACCGCGCCCAGCGTTTCCAGGTTGTCGTTATTCGCGCGCCACATCATCGAGTGGCCCGGCAGGGGCGGAATCGCAAGCGACAGCGCCTCCAGCCCGCGCACCGTGCGGTTGCCGGTTGCCCGCAGATTGGCGAGGAACAGGCCCTGGCTGGCCAGCCGGTCGAGATGGGGGGTGATGTTCTGGGTGTCGCCGCCATATGCCATGTAGCTGGCTGACATGCTTTCCATGGTGACGATGACGACATTCTTGGGTGCGGTCGAAGGGACGATGCGCGGCATCGTCACAGTCTGCGCCGCCGGCAGGTGCGGCAGCGTGGCATAAAATTCGAAATAGTCGATTTCGTTGTTTCTGAACGCATAGCCGAAGCTGTACAGGCCGTTGGCGGAGAGTTCCATCTGGTATTCGTTGGCGCCGTGGCGTGCGTCCATCGACCACCCCCAGGACAACCCGATGGCGACCACCACACTCGCCAGCCAAGCGGCGACACGGCTGCGGCGCGGTGCGGTGGGTGTCGCCGCGCGCACCAGCCAATTGCGGCTGAGCCACACCAGCGCCAGGGTGAGGGCGGCGAGCGTACTCAGCAGGGTGACGACCGGGAAGCTCTCGCGGATGTTGCCGACCACTTCATTCGTGTAGATCAGATAATCCACGGCGATGAAGTTGAAGCGCACGCCGAACTCGTCCCAGAAGAACCATTCCGCCATCACGCCGAAGCCCATTGCATACAGGCCGAATGCGGCGGCCGCCAGGATCAGCCCGCGCCGGATGCGCCCGGGTCCGGTTAGCTTGCGCGAACCGAGCGCGCATTCCAGCAGCAGGATGGCGGGCAGAGCCAGTGAGAGCGTTACCAGGTCGAAAGCCAGGCCGACACCCAGCACGGCGGCGGCCGAGGCAAGGTCAAACTGCGCTGCGTGCCAGGTTTCGCCCATCAACACCAGGCGCAGGCCGGTGTGAAGAAGCAGAAATACGGCAGCCAGCCAGGTCGTGAGCGGATAAATCGTGGCAAGCGCGGCTATTGAACGAATGCGCGAACGCGTGGTGAAATGCATGAAGTTCCCTATTTAGCTGCGGCAGGATCGCATTCCGAACTTAAGACAAGCTTAAGGATTGACAGGCATGATGCAGCTTTCTCTTGTCAGGGCGGCAGTCCTGAACAGCAATCGGTAATTTTACCCGTAAATATTTTCAGCCTGACAGTGTCGCACCGAATCGTCCGCTTCCTGATGCTCGGGTTGTTCGTCGCCCTGCAGGCGATGACGCCTTTCATCCACGCCCATGCAGGCGCAGTACAGCTTGATCATGCGGGATTCCTGCATCTCCATCAAGGCGTGCAGGGCGATGCTGGCTACCATGCGCTTGCGGCCGATGAACACGGTGCGGAGATTGACGTGGCGCAAGGCATGCCGCTTCGGGGCGATACGCTGCGCACGGCCAACGATATACCGCCTGCGGTGACGTTGTCGCTGCCCCGTGCCGATTGTGCCCCTCAGTCCGGCACGGGTCTGCCAGCGCCGCCCCAGCCACAGCGTGTTCCGCCCAATCACACCCATCCCCACGCCCTGGCCCCACCTTCAGTCTGATCCCCCTCGCGGCGCGAGGCTTTGCGCGCGCCTGCCTGTAGTTTTTGCTTATGGAGATCAAACATGACCGCTGGCTTTTCTGCCGCCCGTATTATTGCCCCCCCCATTTTGGTGTCGGCGCTGTTTGGCGCGGCGTCTGCTTTCGCCGCCGATGTTCTGCCGCTGACTGCGGCGCAGAAAGCCAATCTCGGCATTGCCACCGTAGCGGCTGTTACGCAAACCGCCAGCCCGGCGCTCACTTATCCGGCGCGGGTGACGCTGCCACCTGCCAGCGTGCGCGTCATCGCCGCAGCCGGGGCGGGGCTGGTCACGCAACTCCATGTGCAGGCGGGCGACACGGTCAGGCGCGGTGCACCGCTGGTCACGCTGTCGATGCCGGGATTGGCCGACGCACAGAATGCCTTGACGCAGGCAAGGCTGAAATTGCAGCTGGCGGCGAGCAATGCCGCGCGTGACGAAAAACTGTTCGCCGAAGGCCTGATCGCCGAGTCGCGCCTGCGCGCGACGCAATCCGAGGCGCAGTCGGCGCGCGCCGGCCTGGCGGCGGCACAGACTACATTGTCGATGCTGGGTGCGGGTCCTTCGACGTCGCTCAGGACAGGCGGCGCGTCGGCTGGCACCCTCACGCTGACCGCGCCGATCGCCGGTGTGGTGACGGAAAGTTCCGCCGAGCCGGGCGAACGTGTGGATGCCGGCATGGCACTGATGAAAGTGGCGGATCTGGCCAGGCTGGCGCTGGAAATCCCGCTGTCGACGGCACAGGCGCGTCAGGTTGCCGTCGGGCAGACGGTTACGGTGGCGGACAGCCAGGCCAGTGGCCGCGTCACCGCCCTGCTGCCCCAGCTCAACGCATCGCAAAGTGTGCTGGCGCGCGCCAGCCTCGTTGACCCGCACAAGCTGCTGCGTCCCGGCCAGTCGGTGCAGGTCGCCCTTGCGGGTGTGCAGTCGGCGCAGAGTCTGGCCGTGCCCGCCACCGCGCTGGTGTGGAAAGCCAATATGCCGTATGTCTTTGTCGAAACCGTTCAGGGCTTCACGCCCACGCCGGTGCAACTGGTTCGCCAGAATGCCAGCCAGGCCGAGGTCACCGGCCTGGCCTCCGGCAGCCGCGTCGCCGCCAAAGGCGTGGCGGCGCTCAAAGCGCAATGGCTGGGAGAGTAGTTCATGCTCAATATCCTGATCGAATTCGCGCTGGCGCGACGCTGGCCGGTGCTGGTTCTGGCGCTGGTATTGGCGGGGCTGGGCGTGCGCGCGTATCAACTGATCCCCATCGACGCCTTTCCCGATGTCTCGACCACCCAGGTGAAGCTGATCCTGAAAGCGCCCGGCATGACGCCGGAAGAAGTGGAAGCGCGCATCACCCAGCCGGTTGAAACCGAGCTGCTCGGCATTCCGCACCAGACCATCCTCCGCAGCCAGTCGAAGAATGCGCTGGTCGACATCACCATCGACTTCGAGGAAGGCACCGACATCTACTGGGCGCGTCAGCAGGTCTCGGAACGCTTCGCCAACGTGAAGGGCGATCTGCCCGCAAACGTTTCGGGCGGGCTGGCGCCGATCTCCACGCCGCTGTCCGAGCTGTTCATGTTCACCATCGAGGGGCCACTGTCGCTGGCGGAAAAGCGCACCCTGCTCGACTGGACCGTGCGGCCGCAACTGCGGGCCTTGCCCGGCGTGGCCGACGTCAACTCGCTCGGCGGCCGCGTCGCGACCTTCTCCGTGAGCCCCGATCCGGCGGCGCTCGCCGCGCGCGGCGTCACCTATGACGATTTGCGCGGGGCGCTGGAAAGCAACACCCGCAACGACGGCGCCGGGCGCGTCAACGAAGGCGAGGAGACCTGGGTGGTGCGCATCAACGGCGGGGTCGCCACGCTGGATGACCTGCGCCGCATCGGCGTCAAGCATGTGGGAGGCGTGGTCGTCACCGTCGGCGATGTGGCGCGGGTAGAAATGGATTCCATGACCCGCTACGGCGCGGTGACGCAGAACGGCCGCGGCGAGGCGGTGGAGGGTCTGGTGATCGGGCTGAGAGGCGTGAACGCGGGCGAGCTCATCAGGAACGTCAAGGCCAAAATCGCCGAGATTCAGGCCACCCTGCCCAAAGGGGTGACGATCTCGCCGTTCTACGATCGCTCGCAGCTGGTCGACCGTGCCGTCGGCACCGTCAGCCACGCCCTGCTCGAAGCCGCGGTGCTGGTGGTGATCCTGCTGCTGCTGTTTCTCGGCAACCTGCGCGCGGCGATCGTGGTGGCGCTGATACTGCCGCTGTCGGTGCTGGCGACGTTCGTGCTGATGCGCCAGTTTGGCCTGTCGGCCAACCTGATGAGCCTGGGCGGACTGGCGATTGCGATCGGCCTGCTGGTCGATGCGGCGGTGGTGGTGGTGGAGAACGTCGTCGCCCATCTGGCGCACGATCCCGAAAACACCAGCGAAACGCCGCTGCAACGCGTGCTGTGGGCGACCCAGGAAGTCGCCAGGCCGGTGACCTCGGGCATCGCTATCATCGCCATTGTCTTTCTGCCGCTGCTGACGCTGCAAGGGCTGGAGGGCAAGCTGTTCGCTCCGGTCGCACTGACCATCGTGTTTGCCCTGGCGGCGTCCCTGCTGCTGGCGCTCACCGTGATCCCGGTGCTGGCCTCGTTTCTGTTGAAGCAGAGCGCGCACGCCGATCCGTGGCTGTTGCGCAAGGCGCAGGGCATCTACACGCCGCTGCTCGATCGCGCGCTGGCGCGGCCGAAAATCGTCTACGTTTCAGCAGGTGTGCTGATGCTGGCGGCGGTCGGCGTCTATCCCCTGATCGGCAAGACTTTCATGCCGGTGATGGACGAAGGCGACATCCTGCTGCAGCTGGAAAAGCTGCCATCGATCAGCCTGGAGCAGTCGGTCGCGCAGGATACGCGCGTGCAGCAGGCGCTGTTGAAGAACGTGCCGGAAATCCGCCGCATCGTCGGCCGGGTCGGCGCCGACGAATTGGGGCTCGACCCGATGGGACTCAACGACACCGATACCTTCCTTGTGCTGAAGCCGATGGCCGAATGGCGCCGCCACGACAAGGAATGGCTGATCGGCGAGATCCGCAAGGTGGTCGAGGGCTTCCCGGGCATCGCCTACAACTTCACCCAGCCGATCGACATGCGGGTCTCGGAAATGCTCACCGGTTCGCGCGGCGACGTGGCGATCAAGATTTACGGCCCCGACCTTCCCACGCTCAACCGGCTGGCCGGCGAGATTTTCAGCGTGGTCGAAAAAGTCCCCGGCGCGTCCGACGTCTACACCCAGCAGAACGCCGGCGTGCAGTACCTGCAGGCGGAGATCGACCGCGATGCCGCAGCCCGCTTCGGCCTGTCCGCCGACGCCATTGCGGTGCTGCTGAGAACGCAGCTCGAGGGCGAGGTCATCGGGGTGGTCCAGCAGCAGGGTCGGCGCGTGCCGCTGCAACTGCGCGGCCCGGCCGGCCTGCGCGAATCCCCCGACGCCCTGCAGGCGCTGCGCCTGACCCTGCCGGACGGCCGCGAGATCAGCCTCGACCAGGTGGCGCATCTCACACGCACCAATGGGCCGGTGGCGGTGAAGCGCGAAAACGCCACGCGCTTCACCGTGGTTCAGAGCAACGTCGCCGGGCGCGACCTGGTCAGCTTTGTCGCCGACGCGAAAGCCGCCGTCGCCGCGCAGGTCAAGCTGCCGCCCGGTTACCGCCTGGCCTGGGGTGGCCAGTTCGAGAACCAGCAGCGCGCCGCGCAGCGCCTGATGATCGTGGTGCCGGTGGCACTGCTGCTGATCGGCTTTTTGCTTTACGTCACCTTCGGCGATTTCCGCCAGGCGGTGCTGGTGATGATGAACGTGCCGCTGGCGCTGATCGGCGGCATCTTCGCGCTGGCGGCATCGGGTGAGTACCTGTCGGTGCCCGCGTCGGTCGGCCTCATCGCGCTCCTGGGCATTGCGGTGCTGAACGGTGTGGTGCTGGTGAGCTATTTCAACCAGTTGCGCAGTCAGGGCCTGCGAGGCAATGCCGTGGTACGCGACGGCGCGTTGCGCCGGCTGCGTCCGGTGCTGATGACCGCCAGCATCGCCGCTTTCGGTCTGGTGCCGTTGTTGTTTGCGACTGGCCCCGGCTCCGAAATCCAGCGGCCACTCGCCATCGTCGTCATCGGCGGGCTGGTCAGCGCCACCTTGCTGACGCTGGTGATGCTGCCGCTGTTGTACCGCCAGTTCATTCTGAAAGGAGCACGTGTATGAATGCCGTTCATCCATTGAGCATGGCGAACGCCGTTCGCACATTGAGCCTGGCTCTGGCGTGGGCGTTCGCCACGCCCGTGCAGGCTGATTATTTACCCGACCCCGCTGCCGCCGAAGCCGCATTGTGGGCATCACCCATGGTGGCACAGGCGCGTGGCGATTTCGCTGCGCAATCGCTGCGCAGTCAGAGCCTGCAACAAGGGCGCGCCGAGTGGAAGGTGGATGCTGAGATGAACCAGCGACGTATCCAGACCGCACCTTCTGACAACTTCTCTGAGTGGGGATTGGCGCTGTCGCGGCCGATCCGGATGCCCGCGCGCGCCGAGGCCGATCGCACCCTGGCCGGGACGCTGACGGCGCACGCAGAAGCGAGTCTGGGGGAAGCCTTACACGAGTCCGGGCGGCAATTGCTGGCGTTGTGGTTCGATTGGCTGAGTCAAGCCAGTCAATCGAACCTGTGGCAGGCACAACTCCAGCTTGCCGAGCAGCAACTCGCTACAGTGAATGCGCGCATCCATCTGGGCGAAGCGCCGCGCGCCGAACGCGTCAACGCCGAAGCCGCGCTGGCGCAGCTTCGTTTGCAACAGCAGCAGGCGGCCACGCGGTTGCAGCAGGCGCGTGGCCGCCTGCGGGCACAGTTTCCCGGCCTGCTGATGACGGCGGAAGCAACGCTGCCGCCACCGGCGCCGCCGGTCGGGTCAGCGGACGACTATGCCAACGTGGTGCTCGAACACAATCATGAGTTGTTCCGCGCGCTTCGCCAGGCCGATGTCCTGCAAGCCGAAGCGCGACAACTCGCCCAACACCGCAGCGTCGATCCCACCGTCGGCATGTTCTATCGAAATGAAATGGGCGGCAACGAGCATGTGTTGGGGCTGGGCGTGGGGTTGACCCTGCCGGGCGCGGCGCGGCGCACCGACCAGCAGGCTGCCGAGCAGCTCGCCGCTACCGCCCAGGACGCGGCTATTCGCCTGGAACAGCGTTTACGTCAGGAAGCGCGCGCGGATTTCGAAACGGCCGTGGCCCAGGCGGCGAACTGGCAACAGGCCAAACAGGCCGCGCAGGCGCTGGCGGAAGCCGCACGGCTGGCGGCGCGCGCCTACAGTCTGGGCGAAGGCAGTCTGGATCAGGTGCTGGTCAATCGCCGGCTGGCGCTGGAGGGAGAACTGATGGCGCAGCAAACGCAACTGGACGCTTTGTCAGCGCTCGCCCGCCTGAAGCTGGACGCGCACCAGTTGTGGCCGCTGGACGTGGATGCGGACAGCGCGCACGCGCATCCGTAAGGGCGGGAAAAAAGCATCCTGATGGCATAAAGGGCAGGCCGTGGTTGTTAAGCCAACAAGTAGCAACTACCACCCGCTCAAGCCGTTGAAGCCTTGCAGGACGCCGTTCCACTATGGGCTCTTGTTCCCGTCAGAGTCTAAGCCCGTGTGGAATCGTATGCGGCAAAACAACCACGCTCAGGGCTTGACAGTGGGAGCTGCTGCTGCGGGTTGTGTTGGGGTCGGGGCGGTCGTGGACGCAGCAGGGCTCATGCGTCGCGCTTCTTCCTGCATGGCGGTGACCTGCTCGGGCTTCAGTTGCCACACCAGGTTGTCGCGGGCCTTGGCGGCTGCTTCCACGCCCTGCGCCGCCGCAAGGTTGAACCACAGGTAGGCGCGTGCCTTGTCGATTGCCGTGCCGGTGCCGTAGCGGTAAAGCTCACCCAGGCTGTATTGCGCCTTGGCATACCCTTGCTGTGCGGGCTTCTCGATCCAGCTGAACGCTGCGTGGTAATCCTGTACCACCCCGCGCCCCTTCAACAACATCAGACCATAGTGATATTGCGCTTCTGCCAGGCCCTGCTTGGCGGCCAGCGCAAACCACTTGGCAGCTTCCTTGTCATTCTGGATAACGCCATCGCCTTCGGCGTAACGCAACCCTAGTCGTAATTGGGCTTCGGCATCGCCCTGCGCGGCCCGGGCCTGAGGCAGTTGTTCGGGAATTTGAGGGGCTGGAAAGACTGCGCGCTGATCCAGCGCAAGCCAGGCGGTCATGCCGATCAACGCACCGATCGCGGTCAGCAGCAATAGGGGCTTGATCGGGTTGAACACCCAGAAGCGATGATGGCAATCGCGACAGCGCAGCGGCCTGCTCAGCAGAATATGGCGAATGCCATCGGGGGCGTGCAGCGAAGCGCTGCGGATTCGATCGCTTCCGCAATGTGGGCAGACAAGCGACATGGTTGGGTCTTAGCGCGACTGCGAGACGATGAAATCAACCGCGGCTCTGACGTCGACATCCGCCAGTGAAGGGTTGCCGCCTTTGGCCGGCATGGCGTTCTTGCCATGCAATGCGCTGGCATACAGCGTGTCCACCCCCTGCGCCACGCGTGCGCTCCACGCAGCGGCATCACCGAGCTTCGGCGCACCTGCAATCCCCTTGTCGTGGCAGAAGGCGCATGCCTGGCGATAGGTTTGTTGGCCAAGGGCAGGGTCGGGCTTGGTGGGAGGCGGCACGTTCGTTGGTGCGGCTGCAGGCGTTTGAGATGCCGGACGGGCAGCGGGACGGGGTGGCTCGGCGGCGACGACTTCAGGCGGGGCTGTGGGCGTGCCGGTCAGCACCGCTACCGGCTCTGCGGGCGCCACGGACTCCGCCTCCGCCTGGCGGGGCTTCTCCATCGCAGGGGGGGTGACAACGGGGTCTTCGGACTTGCCACAGCCGAGGAGCGAGGCCGCTGCGAACATGGCCGGGAAGAGCGTGCGCTTCATCATGGCTTCCCTTGCTTGAGTAGAAGGCATTTACAGCTTGCCGCCCGCCTCTACGACCAGATAGCCGACTGCATTGGCCAGATCGGCATCCGACAGGCCGGCATTGCCGCCCTTGGCGGGCATGCCGCGAATGCCCTTGAGCGCATGGTCATACAGCGTCGGGTAGCCCTGATTCACCCGTGCCGCCCAGGCAGTCTTGTCGCCCAATTTGGGTGCGCCCGCAACGCCTGTCGCGTGACAAGCGGCGCAATTGCTTTCAAATACCTGTTTACCCTTGGCCGGATCGGCCTTGGCTGCCGGAGCGGCTGAAGCTGCCGCTGCGGGAGGAGCCGCTTCCGGCGGCTTGAAGCTCGCACCGGCGGCGTTGGCCATATAGGCGACTGCGCGCCCTACTTCGACGTCAGACAAATCGCCGTCGCCGCCGCGCGGAGGCATCTGGCGGATGCCCTCGGTCGCATGCTTGATCAGGGTGTCGTAGCCCTGGCCGATACGCGGCCCCCAGTCGCCCTTGTTGCCGAACTTGGGTGCGCCCAGGGCACCCGCAGCGTGGCACGAGGTGCATACAGCGTCATAGACTTCCTGGCCGGATTTTTCCACCTTGGGCGCATTGGCATCGACTGCGGCCAACTGGGCAAAAGGCTTGATGCGGGCAAGGGTCGCCTTTTGTGCGGCCTCGCTGGAGACGTCCGGTTTATGGCTGTCCTGAATGCCGAGCACCAATTGGACGACCAGAAATATGGCCAGCAGGGGGGCTAACAGCCCGGCGACAACGGAAATAATGACTTCCTGCGGGTTGGCTTGGGTCATCTTGGCGTGCGAATCGGCCATGAGAAATTATCCTTGGGGGGAGGTATCAAAAGCACGGATTATAGGGAAAGCCACCCCGGCAGGAAAGGGCGGCGCATCGGCCGCAGATAGACGTCACGCGGCAAACCGGCTATGCTTCGCCGTCCCAAGGAGCCCATCAAACTCCAGGCGCCCGTAGCTCAGCTGGATAGAGTACTGCCCTCCGAAGGCAGGGGTCGTGCGTTCGAATCGCGCCGGGCGCGCCAGTTTTCAGGTCACAATCAGCTTCAGTCCCTTGTCCCGCCGTGGTTTAATCTTCGTGGTGCGGGTTTACACTTGGGGCAGAGTTCATTTTGAGTGTTTCAGTCATGGCCCTTCCCTCTCCTACCGAAATCAAGCTCCATCAGGCATCGCACAAGCTGGAAATTGCTTTTTCTGACGGTTCGCGTTTCGAATTGCCGTTTGAATTTCTGCGTGTCTATTCGCCCTCCGCAGAAGTACGTGGCCACGGTCCCGGCCAGGAAGTGCTGCAGGTCGGCAAGCGCGATGTGCTGATCAACGCGGCCGAGCCTGTGGGACTGTACGGCATCAATTTCACCTTCTCTGACGGCCACGACACCGGGATCTATTCCTGGGAATATCTCCATGATCTGGGCGTGAATCAGGCCGCGCTGTGGGATGAATACCTGCGCCGCATGCAAGCCGCCGGCGCTTCGCGCGACCCCGGTATCGCCAAGATGTTCGAGCAGCGCCCCAAGGGCAAGTAATTTTCCGCCGATGCGCATGCGTTCGGTTCTGCTCAACGCGCCCTGCGGGGCGCGTTTTGTTTGCGCGCGTGCCGTAGGTTGCACATGACGCTGGTCTCCGCCATTTCGGGCGCCATCGGTGCCGCCACCGGCGAGTTATTCGCCGCCGACACGCTGCACCCCATCGGCGGCGGCGACATCAATCAGGCCTTCGGTGTGGGCAACGGGGCGCGCCGCTACTTCGTCAAAACGAATGGCGCCGAACGCCTGCCAATGTTCGAAGCCGAGGCTGCAGCGCTGCACGCGCTCGCCGCCACCCACAGCGTGCGCGTACCGCAGCCGGTGTGTTGCGGTACGGCGGCGGGGTGGGCGTTTCTGGTGCTGGACTATCTGGACCTGCGCGGCGGCGGCCACGCCGCGCGACTGGGCGAACAGTTGGCAGCGCTGCATCGCGTGCCGCAGGCACGATTCGGTTGGACGCACGATAACTGGATCGGCAGCACGCCGCAGCCCAATGGCTGGCGGGAGGACTGGATCGCGTTCTGGCGCGACCAGCGGCTAGGTTTTCAGTTGTCGCTTGCTGCGCACAATGGGTTTGGCGGCGCGCTGCAACGCAACGGTGAAGTGCTGCTTGCCCACCTTGACGCTTTCTTCGATGGTTATGCGCCGTTTCCTTCGCTACTGCACGGCGATCTGTGGGCTGGCAACCACGGCTATCTCGGCGACGGCGAACCGGTGATTTTCGACCCCGCCGTTTATGTTGGCGACCGCGAATGCGATCTCGCGATGAGCGAACTGTTCGGCGGCTTTGCGCCGGCGTTTCATGCGGCCTACCGTGAAGCCTGGCCGCTCGACGCCGGCTATGCGGTGCGCAAAACGCTCTACAATCTTTATCACATCCTCAACCACGCCAACCTGTTCGGCGGTGGCTACGTGGCGCAGGCCACGCGCATGGCCGCTCAGTTGCTGGCACAGATTCGATAGGCTTGCCATGTTGCAGCGACTGTTCGTCCTTCTCCTCGCACTCGGCCTCACTGCCTGTTCCAGTCTGCCGTTCGGAGCGCTGGCGCCCAAGATGAGTGTGACCGATATCGAGATCAAGCGACTCGGTCTGTTCGAGCAGCATTTCGATGTGGGTATCAGGCTCGGCAATCCGAACGATTTCGACCTGACAATCGAAGCGCTGGAATTCGAGCTGGAGGTGAACGGGCGGCCGTTTGCCAAGGGTGAGGGGCACACGGCGACGCTGATCCCGGCGCTTTCCAGCACCGTGCTGCGGGTTGACGCGATCATGCAGTCACAAAACCTGATCCAGCAGATCAGAACCCTGCCGCCGGAAACGCTGAAGGAGGGTGTGCCCTATCGCATCAGGGGGCGCGTCAAGACCGGCAAGTTGCCGGTCTGGCTGCCGTTCGACCATCCCGGCATCTATGGTGGCGATGAGAAAAAGCCCGCGGGAAAATCAGTCTGACCGTCTACTCGCAACGCATGCCGTCTTTCACCCAGGCCTCGACATCGCGTTTCCATTCAACGTAACCGCCCGGCACCGCCGCTTTCGGCCCGCCCGGCGTCATGCCGGAATCGAGTCCCCAGCGGACGCGGCCATCGGTCAGCAGGTGCTGGACGAGTTTCCGGCCATCGGGGTCGACGCCCGTTCCCTGCTTGATCAGGCGACAGGTGGCGGATGCGGAGAAACCCGTGTAGTCCAAGTTGTTCGGCGCCATCCATTCGGTGTTCGGGGGCAGGCCGATGACTGCCGGGCGGTGGCATTGCGCACACAAATAGCGGCCGCGGTGCGAGTTGAAGGCTCGCCCCTGGTGCTCCCGACTATTGAACTGGTGGCACGACAGGCAACGCTCGTGATGGAACTTGGCATACAGGCTGGTCGCGAAGATGACGGGTTCGGCCGCGGCCGGCATCGCCCAGGCCAGCATGATCAGGAGTGCAAATACCTTACGCATGGGATCAACCCGCCAGCGACCGCAGCGTGGGCACGGTCAGCCTGAATTCATCGGCGTGCCGGATGGCCCGTGCCAGTCGGGCCGGCGCCGAGCGTCCGGTGCAGCCGTGCGCGGGATCGCCGTCGAAGGCTTCCAGCATGCCGCCGATGAGTTGGTCGCGATTGTGTGGAACGCCGGTCAGCGCGTCCTGGATGTCCATCACCTCGTTCGCTACCTGGCGCGCGAAGGCTTCATGCTGCACCCACAGCTGCGCCACCGTGCCGCCGGTTTTGAGGCCGGCGATATTGGTGGTGAGGATATAGACGTTCTTCCTCACCAGTTCGAACAGCAGTTCATCCCCCGCGGCAACTTCGCGGCACGGCAGGTCGATGGCGCCCAGGGCGCGGCACAGCAGCGCGGCACCGGCGCCGGCCACGGGCGAGGGAATCAGCGGCCTGGCGTCGATGCCCTGCTTTTTTTCGAACCACACCGAGATCACCGTGGGATCAACGTAGCCGTGCGCCTGCCAGTCGCGCGGCAGCAGTTCGTTCTGGATCAGTGCGACGCGCGGTTTCCAGACTTCCGGCAAGGCTGCCAGCACGGCGTGCAGGTTGTTCTCGGCGACCGCGACCAGCACCAGCTCCGGCGCGGGATGGACGTGTGCCAGCGCCGCCATGTCGTCGCCGCGGTTGACCGGGACGACGCTGCGGCCGACGCGCAGCAGTCCGCCGGCGAACACGCGGCCTAATTGCCCCAGCCCGATGACGACGACTTCGTTCATTGCCGCCAGCCCTTATTCCAGCCCTTTGGAATGCAGGTATTCGTCGTAGGTGCCCATGTAGAACTCGACGCCCTCGGAGGTGATTTCGAGAACGCGGGTGGCGAGGCTGCTGACGAATTGGCGGTCGTGCGAGACGAAGATCAGCGTGCCCTTGAACAGGTCGAGTGCGAGGTTGAGCGACTCGATCGATTCCATGTCCATGTGGTTGGTCGGTTCGTCCATCACCAGCACGTTGTGGCGGCCGAGCATCAGCTTGCCGTACAGCATGCGGCCTTTTTCGCCGCCGGAAAGCACGCGTACCGATTTCTTGACGTCGTCGCCGGAGAACAGGAGGCGCCCGAGAATGCCGCGCAGCACCTGCTCGTCGTCACCCGGCTGCGTCCACTGGTGCATCCAGTCGGTGAGGTTCAAATCCATGTCGAAGTCGGCGACGTGATCCTGCGAGAAGTAGCCGACGCTGGCGTTTTCGCTCCAGCGCACTTCGCCGTAACCCGGTGCCAGTTCGCCCATCAGCAGTTTCATCAGCGTCGATTTGCCGACGCCGTTGCCGCCGATGACGGCCATTTTCTCGCCGGCTTCGAGCGAGAAGCCGAGGTTGCTGAACAGCGGCGTATCGCCGTAGCCGAACTTCAGATTCTCGACCTCGAGCGCGCGGCGATGCAGCGCCTTCTCCGGTTCGAAGCGGATATAGGGGTTCTGCCGCGAGCTGGGCTTGAAGTCCTCGATCTTGATCTTGTCGATCATCTTCATGCGGCTGGTGGCCTGGCGCGCCTTCGACTTGTTGGCCGAGAAGCGGCGCACGAACTCCTGCAGCTCGGCCACCCTGTCCTTGGCCTTGGCGTTGGCCGACGCCTGGCGTTCCTTGGCCTGCGTCGAGGCCAGCATGTAGTCGTCGTAATTGCCCGGATAGACCTTGATGGTGCCGAAATCGAGATCGGCCATGTGGGTACAGACCTGGTTCAAAAAGTGGCGGTCGTGCGAGATGACGATGATGGTGGCGTTGCTCTCGTTCAACACATTTTCCAGCCAGCGGATGGTGTTGATGTCGAGGTTGTTGGTCGGTTCGTCGAGCAGCAGGATGTCGGGATTGGAGAACAGCGCCTGGGTCAGCAGCACGCGCAGCTTGAAGCCCGGCGCGATCTGGCTCATGGGGCCGATGTGCTGTTCGGTCGGGATGCCGACGCCAAGCAATAATTGGCCGGCGCGCGCCTCGGCGTCGTAGCCGCCCATCTCGCCGAATCTGGCTTCCAGTTCGGCGGCGTGCAGGTAGTCTTCCTCGCTCGCCTCCGGGTTCATGTAGATGGCGTCCTTTTCCTGCATCACCCGCCACATCTCGGCGTGGCCCTGCAGCACCACGTCGAGCACGCGCTGCTCTTCGTAGCCGAACTGGTCCTGGCGAAGCCAGGCCATGCGCTCGCCGGGATCGAGCGAGACGTTGCCGGCGCTCGGTTCCAGTTCGCCGGCGAGAATTTTCATAAAGGTCGATTTGCCGCAACCGTTGGCGCCGATCAGGCCATAGCGGTTGCCGTCGCCGAACTTGACGTTGACGTTCTCGAACAGGGGTTTGGCGGCGAATTGCAGGGTGATGCTGGAAGCGGTGAGCACGGCGGATTCCCGGAAATGCTTGAAAAACCGGGAATTTTAGCAGTTTTTGGCGTACTTCCCGTTACCCCGGGCGGGTCGGCCCGCGCTCGAGAAGGCGCAGGCCGGGTGTGACAGCGTGAATCAGCGCAGGGTGCTCAGATAGGCGATGACATCGGCCCGGTCTTTTTCTTCTTCCAGCCCGTCGTATTTCATCTTGCCGCCGGGCACCACCTGCCTGGGATGCGCGATGTAGGCATCGATCTTGTCGGCGCTCCAGCTGATGGCGCTTTGTTTCATCGGCTCGGAGTAGACGAAATCGGCAATGCTGCCCGCCTTGCGGCCGACGACGGCGAACAATGAGGGACCCTTCTTGTTCTTGCCTTCCTTGACGCTGTGACATTCGGAGCATTCCTGAGCAAACATGTCGGCTCCGAGTTTGGGGTCGCCCGCGGCGTGTGAAGTCGAATTCCCCAACAAAAGCCCGGTAATCGTCAGGGAGATGAGCCCTTTCCAGATTGACTGTCGTCCATGCATGTTGATGTCCTTCTTGAAGTTTAGAAAGCTAACCAGGCAAACAGGTAGGTGGTGTCGTTATCACCCGCATTGCTGCTTGTCCCATCGAACTTGTTGTACATCGTGTATTGCAAACCCAGTCGAAGATTGGCCCAGGGTGCATGCCACGAGGATTCCTTGCCGAACGGCGTCCAGTCGGCCTGGAAGATGTACCCGGAAGAATCCGGGGATCCCGATGGCCCATACAATGTCGGGTCGCTGCTTCCAGTGGTCGAAAAATAGCCACCCGTTAGCCCCCAGGTCTGGTCGTAGTAATAAGACGCATTGAAATTCAGTTCGTTGAGAGAACCTTTCAGATTGGTTGCCTCGCCAGCATCAAAGGAAGCGTTACGTGTTTGATATTCGTGGATATAACGGGCATTGACCGTGCCGACATGCTGACGTGTACCCAGGAACTGATATGAGGCATCCACGCCGATATCGTTGTATTTATTCGATGGACCACCATTCCTGTCCGGTTGCAACGACGCATTCAGACCAACCAGACCAACCGACCAGTTCTGTTTCTTCATGTCGTTGAAGAAACCCAGCCGCCAGTATGTCGCGGGATGGCTGAGTTCGCCCGCATCGTCGGAAATCCCCATCCAGTTGAGCGTGCCGGAAGAAAGTGAGTTGTACGCACCCACCTCCGCATAAATCGAATCATTCCAGAATCCGTATGCCGTCAATCCGGCCACTTGCCCTGCCAGACCGCCGTTGAGCAGCGGCGCAGCGGCTGGAGTGGGTGCGAGATCCGATGAGGCGTACGGGAACCCCCAGGCAGGCAGGGTGTTGAATGGATCCTGAATCGCCGGATTGTTGTTCAAAGATATGCCGATCGTGGTGTCCTTGCCGCCAAGCGTCAGTTGGCGCGCGTAGCGTATGTCCGTGTTGTCGAGCGAGGTCGCGCGATCAACGCCGGAATACGTGGTCTGAACAAAAGCTCCAAAATTGTCGGCAAGCCTGCCGGCAATAAAAATAGACGCTTCGTCCAGCGTGGCATTGTCGTTCGACCCGTAATGCGGTGCTGCGCCGCCGGCCTGATCCGTGCGGGTATGTGTCCACGAACCGCGAAGCATGGCGGAAAGTGGAACGTGACCATCCTTGCCGTCGCTGTCGCTGTAGCCTCCCAATTTGAAGCGGATGCCGTAGGGCGTGAGTTGCGGGCCGAATGCACCCACATGGCAGGCGGCGCAGTCCTGCCCCGTCTGCCGGGCGAAGCTCGGCAAGGCGTGCGCGGGTTGCACCGCCGTCCCAAACAACAGCAGTGAAAAAACAGCTGTCAATCCGTGTCGGACAATGCCGGCCTGCCTGCAGCCGTAATTGGGCCCTGAGAGCATGGTGTGTTTCCCTGTTAACTGGTTGAATATGGTCTTGTGAGTCGCTGCGTCAATTCGAACGCAGGTCAACGTGTGTTCCGGCGTTTGGGCAACATGGAGGTCAGCACCTGGTCGCGCCGCATGTGGTGGTGCCACAGCGCCGCTCCAGCGTGTGCGATCACCAGCGCCAGGAGTGTCCAGGATGCCCACACGTGGAAGTTGGCAAGCGTGTCGGCCAAATCAGGGTCGCCAGACGTGAGAGGCGGCAACGGAATCAGGCCGAACAGACTGGCGCGCTGGCCGTGCGCGCTGGTCAGTGCCCATCCCAGGACAGGCAAGACAAGCAGCAGCAGATACAGCGCACCGTGGGAGATCGTCGCTATGAGGCGCATCACGCGAGGGGTGCCGTGTGCCGGCGCAGGACGTCCGACATTCTTACGCAGTGCCAGGCGGGCACCTGACACCAGCAGAACCAGCAAGCCGACGCTACGATGCAGGTTAAGCAATTCCAGGCGCAGCAATCTGCCTTCGGCGATTTCGCGTAACAGGATAGCGGCCACCCCCATCACCAGCGCAGCCAGGGTGAACCAGTGCAGTGCGATGATCAGCGGATGATGCATGGAATCGGTCTGGCGTATCAGCGGCGCATGCGATCGTGTTGCGTGGTTTTGCATGGGAAATTCGACAGGGTTCATGATGAGTCCGGTTCGCGCGTTAGAGGCGGAGCGAAGCCTAACCGGCTTGCCTTAAATCAGCCTTAAAGCCTGGCAATTTGTTCAATGATGCGAATCACGTCTGGTGCATGGCCGCAGTGATTGGTACATTGAGGCATGCGGATTTTCCTGGTTGAAGACGACCCCCTGCTGGGTGACGGCCTGTTGGTCGGGCTGAAGATCGCGGGTTACGCCGTGGACTGGGTGCAGGACGGGGAACATGCGCGGCAGGCGTTGCGGGATCAGACCTATGGCCTGTGCATCCTGGACCTGGAACTTCCACGTTATGACGGCTTGAGCATTCTTAGAGAGTTGCGAGCCCGCAAGGACCATACCCCCGTTCTGATTCTCACCGCACGTGATGCTTCCTCAGACCGGGTCAGCGGTCTGGATGCCGGGGCGGACGATTATCTGACCAAGCCATTCGACCTGCCCGAACTCCTGGCGCGTGTCCGTGCGCTCGCGCGGCGGGCAGCCGGGAACGCTGCACCGACCTTGACGCATGGCGCGATCGAATTGGACCCAATCAATAAGCGGATCACGCGGGATGGCGTGCCTGTCGCGCTGTCAGCGCGGGAATATGCGCTGCTGCATGACTTGCTCGCCAATCAGGGACGCATCCGAACCAAGGTCGAGCTGGAGGAAGGCTTATATGCGTGGGGCGACGAAGTGGAAAGCAATACGGTGGAAGTGTATGTCCATCATCTGCGCAAAAAACTGGGGCCAAGCTTGATACGGACGGTGCGGGGACAAGGGTATGTCATTGGTGACGATGAATGAACTCATCGAAATCGCTGCGCAGACGGCTTCTGGCTTCGGTGATGGGCGCCGTTCTACTGTTGTGGGTCGCATTTGGTGTGGTTGCCTATCATGTAGCGCGTATCGAGGCAGGCGAGATGCTGGATGGACAGCTTGCCCAGACTGCGCACCTCATTATTTCCCAGATCGGTTATGCGCAAATCGAACAGCGCGGCTTGCGCCAATCGATCAAGCTCATCAATGGCAGCGATGTCCACCCGTACGAGCAGTCACTGGAGTTTCAGGTTTGGGACGCGCAGGGCCGGCTCTGGCTGCATTCGGACAACGCACCGACCACACCGATTGCACGCCATGATGGTTACGCGGATTTTTACCACGCAAGCCAGCCTTGGCGCATGTTGGCACTGTGGTCACCTGACCATCGCTTCCAGGTACAGGTGGCCGAGCCAGTCAAAGATCGCGAAGAGGTAGCTATCGACTTGGCGACACACAGTGTATTTCCGATGTTTCTCGCCTTGCCTTTACTGGCAGGCTTGATTTATTTGGCTGTGAAACGGTCCATGCGGCCATTGGATGTCGTGGCGCTCAGCGTCAGCGCACGCAGTCAGAACAATCTCGATCCCATCGAGACCGCTGCTACGCCCCGCGAAGTGCGCCCACTCGTTATTGCCCTGAACAGGCTGCTTGAGCGGCTCTCCTCGGCGCTTGAGTTCGAGCGTCGGTTTACTGCCGACGCAGCACATGAATTGCGCACACCGCTGGCCGCGATCAAGGTGCAGGCACAGGTTTGTCAGGTCAGTCCGGACGATGCCACGCGTTCCCATGCATTATTGCAAGTGGCATGTGGGGTGGATCGCGCCAGTCACCTGATCGAACAGTTATTGCGGTTGGCGCGTCTCGACCCACTGTACGGCATGTCGGAGGCTATGCCATTTGACCTTGGCCGTCTGGGGCAAGAAGCTGTGGACGAGGTGCGTCCAACTGCCCAGGAAAAAAACCAGGATCTGAATTTTGTTCCGCCAGCGGTCCCGTTGCAGTTGCATGGCGACCCCGAGATGATGGGTATGGCAATGCGCAATCTGCTGGAAAATGCGATTCGCTACACCCCGCGGGATGGAAGCGTAACGGCCGGGGTCGACCATGGGCCAACCTCTGCCCGTTTCTGGGTACGGGACTCTGGCCCGGGTGCCCCGGCTGAGGATCTTCCGCATCTGACTAAGCGTTTTTACCGTGGACGTAATGTTGCCGCAGGGGGAAGCGGCCTTGGGCTGCCAATCGTCAAGCGGGTGGCTGAGTTGAACAATGCACGGCTGATTTTATGCAACATGCCAGAGGGTGGCCTGGAAGCCGCTCTGGAATGGACTCTTCCGGAAAATCTCAACACAAAATTGCAGGGTGATTGGTAACCGGCCGGTCGGGATGATAGCCCGGCATGGCGACCGACAGATTCGTGCCAGCCACATGTTTTAATGATGCGGCCCGGTTGACCCAACCGCAGTGCAATCAAACGCAATGTCTCTGTACCTTATTGTTGTTTACAGAGATTTTTGCAGGACCTTGGATTTCCGCTTGTAGTTGTAGAGGGCCTGTTTGCTTTTTGGCAGATGGTCGGGGCTGCTATCGACAAAGCCGCGCTCCTCGAACCAGTGCTCGGTGCGGGTAGTCAGCACGAATAGTTGTTTGAAGCCTGCTTTTTTGCCTTTCTTCTCGGCTTCTCCCAGCAACAGGTCGCCGAAGCCGCGCCCGCGGAATTCCCTGGATACCGCCAGACAGGCGAGTTCGGCTGCCTGCTCTTCGGGGAAGGGATAAAGCGCAGCACAGCCGGCGATGACGCCATCGGATTCGAGCACCAGAAAGCGCTCGACCTCCATTTCCAGCAGCTCGCGCGAGCGCCGGACCAGGATGCCTTCGCGCTCCAATGGCTCGATCAGGCCGAGGATGCCGCCGACATCGTCGATGGTGGCGGGACGCAGGGTTTCCAGCGGCGCGGGCGTGATCAGGGTACCGACGCCCTCGCGGGTGAACAGCTCGGACAGGAGCGCACCGTCACGGTGGCGACTGATGAGGTGCGCGCGCTTGACCCCCTGGGTGCAGGCAGTGATCGCGCAGGGCAGATAGTAAGCCACGTCTTCCGGCAGCTTGCGTGTTTTGCCCCCCGCCTTTCTTTCGAGTACCTGCCGCGCCTCGTTGACGGTAAGGGCATTGTGGATCGTGCGCCCCTTGTCCGGAACGCCTTCGGTATCCATCAGGAAAATCAGCTTGTCGGCCGCCAGTTCGATTGCCGCCTGGGTCGCGACATCTTCCAGGCTGAGATTGAAAATCTCGCCGGTCGGCGAATAGCCGATGGGGGAGAGCAGCACGATGTCGTGCTGGTCGAGGCGGCGCCGGATCGCGGCGGCGTCGATCTTGCGTACTTCGCCGGTGTGCAGCAGGTCCACGCCGTCGCGCACCCCCAGCGGCTGGGCGGTGACAAAGTTGCCCGAGGCGACCCGGATGTCCGCGCCGGCCATGGGCGTGTTGGCGATGCCCAGCGAGAGCAGCGCCTCGATTTCAACCCTCACCGTGCCGGCGGCTTCCTTCACGCATGCCAGGGCGGTGTCGTCGGTGACACGCAGGCCGTTCACATAGCGAATCGCGGTGCCGCTTTCAGTCAGCCGTGCTTCCACCTGTGGCCGCACGCCGTGGATCAGTACCAGCCGCACCCCCAGGCTGTTAAGCAGGTTGACGTCATGGGCCAACTGCACAAATCCGCCGTCCGCCACCAATTCACCGCCAAAGGCGATGACAAAGGTCTTGCCGCGAAAGCCGTGAATATACGGTGCGGCGGAGCGGAACCAGTGAACGAAATTGGCAGTGTCTTTCAATGGAATGGCCTGGGCGGGTTGTTTGACATGAAGGATACAGAAAAGGCTCGCGAAACGCAGGGGACCCTTATGCGATTTGGGAAATAAACGGAAATATTTGGGTAGGCTTTACGGCCTATTTACGCCCAGCAAGCATTCGTCCATACTTTCCGCCATGACCTGCCCTGAAGGAGATTTAGAAATGAAATGCATGAACAAGAGGATGGGCGCCCTGTTGGGCGGCGCCATGATGCTGGGGGCACTCGCGCTACCGGCCGCCGCGCTGGCCGCCGACAAGTCTAAAGTGGTGATTCAGGTCAGCGTCAACGATCCGGCAACCTGGAATCTGGCGTTGAACAACGCCAAAAACATCCAGAAGGACGTGGGCAAGGACAATGTCGATGTCGAAATCGTCAGCTTTGGTCCCGGCATCACCATGCTGAAAGCCGAATCCGAGGTGGCCAATCGCATCAATGAAGCGGTTGATTCCGGGGTGCAGGTGATGGCGTGCCAGAACACCATGCGCAGCCAGAAGCTCAACAAGGAAGACATGAATTCCAGGATTGGCTATGTTCCGTCTGGCGTGGTGGAAATCATGCAGCGCCAGCAGCAGGGGTACGCCTATCTGCGGCCCTAAACCGGACTGAATCAGAAGCCGGGCGAATGCCCGGCTTTTTTACGCCTGTTCGGGTTGCAGGATCAGAAATCGCCCCACAGGGTTTGCATGGCGGCCAGCGCGGCCAGCGCTGCGGTCTCGGTGCGCAGCACGCGCGGTCCCAGTCGAACCGCGATGGCGCCTGCTGCGTGGAGCGCGGCGATCTCGTCTGCCTCGAATCCGCCTTCGGGGCCAGCTACCAGGCAGTCGGTGGCGGAGGAGGCGGGCAGGTCGGCCAGCCGGGCATCAGCCAGCGGCGACAGGAACAGCAGCCGTCCGCTAGGGTATTTGCCCAGCCAACTGGCCAATCCCAGCGGTGCGGCCACTGGAGGCACCAGATTGCGCCCGCATTGTTCGCAGGCGCTGGCCACCACCCCCTGCCAGTGCGCGACACGACGGTCGGCGCGCTCGCCGGCCAACTTGACCACACTGCGCTTGGCGGCAATCGGCTGAATGGCCGCCACGCCGAGTTCGACCGCTTTCTGCAGTGTGTAGTCCATGCGTTCGCCGCTTGAAATTCCCTGCGCCAGGATGACGCGCAAGCCGGATTCCCGCTCGATGTCGGCAAAGCCTGTGATGCTGATTGCCACCTCGTCCTTGTGGATCCATTCGATGCGCGCGCTGTATTCGCCGCCCCGGCCATTGAACAGCGTGACAACATCGCCCTCTGCCAGCCGCAGTGCGCGGGCGGCGTGACGTGCGGGGCCGGCCGGCAGGCTGAAACGGGCGCCGGGTGCGAGAAGCTGGTCGAGATAAAAGCGGGGAGCGGACATCTTGGTATTATGCCGGGGTTGTCCAGAGTTTCTGCGGAGCGCGTCATGGTTTCCCTCACTACCCCCGTGTGTGATTTGGGCTGGAAGGCCTCAGATTTCAGTCTGCCCGGTGTCGATGGCAGGCGGTGGACGCTGCATGACGCGATGGGGCCGAACGGCCTGCTGGTCATGTTCATCTGCAACCATTGTCCGTATGTGAAGGCCATCCGCCCGCGCCTGGTGCGCGATCTGGCCGAACTCAAAAAATTCGGCGTTCACGCCATCGCCATCATGTCGAACGACCCGGCCGAGTACGCCGAGGATTCCTTCGACAATATGAAAAAGTTGGCTGCCGAATTTGGCTTCCCCTTTCCCTATGTGATCGACGAAACTCAGCGGGTGGCCAAGGACTACGGTGCGGTGTGCACGCCGGATTTTTTCGGCTTCAACCGCGATTTCGAACTGCAGTATCGCGGCCGTTTCGACGAATCGCGCAAGGAAACCGCACCCGAGGGTGCGCGCCGCGACCTGTTCGAGGCGATGAAGACAATCGCTGCCACCCAGCGCGGCCCCGCCGAGCAGATTCCCAGCATGGGCTGCTCGATCAAGTGGAAAGGGGAATGACATGGTCGACCGTCGGCAACATTGGGAGTCTGTTTACGGCAACAAGGCAGTCGATGAGGTCAGCTGGTTTCAGCAGCATGCCGCGTCATCGCTGCGCCTGATCAAGGACTGCGCGGATGCGAATGCGCATATCATCGACGTCGGCGGGGGTGCCTCGGTGCTGGTGGATGGCCTGCTTGACGCCGGTTATCGCAATCTGACCGTGCTCGATCTGGCTGAATCGGCGCTGGCAGCCAGCCTTAAGCGGCTAGGCGCACGCGCGCAGTCGGTGCAGTGGATTGCCGGCGATATTACCCAAGTCGAGTTGCCGGCGGCGCACTACGACGTCTGGCACGATCGGGCGGTATTTCATTTCCTGACCGACCCCGCCGACCGTGCGCGTTATGTGGCGCAGGTGCTGAAAAGCGTGAAGCCAGGCGGCCATGTCATCGTCGCCGCATTTGGCTCCGGCGGGCCCCTGCAATGCTCGGGGCTGGATGTGGTGCGCTACACTCCCGATGGGCTGCACGCCGAATTCGGTGCGCCGTTCCGCCTGCTCGGCCACGAAACCGAGATCCATCACACCCCGACAGGCAAGGAGCAGGAATTTGTTTATTGTTATTGCGTGCGTGCCTGATCATGCTTGAACAGGTCAAGGCGCTGGTTCGGGAGGTCGCGCAACGTGAGGTGACGACACGCTTCCTCAAGGTGGCGCACAGCCACAAGGTCGACGGCAGCCTGTTCACCGAGGCGGATGCATCGACGCAGGCCGCGCTGGAGGCTGCGCTGCCCTTGATCAGAAACGTGCCGGTGCTGGGCGAGGAGATGACCGAGCAGCAGCAGCACGATGCCTGGGATGCCGGGCGCGACGGGCTGTGGTGTGTCGACCCCATCGACGGCACTTCCAATTTTGTCGCGGGCGTGCCCTATTTCGCCGTATCGGTGGCCTATCTCTACAAGGGCGAGCGTCAGCTCGGCGTGGTGTACGACCCCATCGCCGACGAACTGTTCAGCGCCGAACGCGGGCGCGGCGCGCACCTGAACGGCACGCCCCTGCCTTTGCGCCCCCCTGTTTCTGAACTGCGGCGCGCACTGGCGGGGGTGGAGATGAAGCGCATCGACCGCGAACTCGCCGGGCGGCTGGCATCGTGGCCGCCGTATGCCTCGCAGCGCAATTTCGGCGCGTCCACGCTGGACTGGTGCTATACCGCGGCCGGTCGGTTCGATATCTATGTACACGGTGGACAGAAGCTGTGGGATTACGCCGCCGGCGCGCTGATCCTGGAAGAGGCGGGCGGGCGGCTGGCCAGCCTGTCGGGCAGTTTCGACATCGCCAACGTGTGGGAGCGTTCGGTGGTGGCCTCGGCCAGTCCAGATCTGTTCGAACTGTGGCGCGACTGGCTGAAGGCGGCGGGCGCATAAACCGCCACATCGGACAAATAAAAAGATTTTAGTGTCCAAATTCTGAGCCGACGCTTGAGCTTGTCGGTTTAAACCATTGTCGCAGCACTCCTTTTGCCCGCTTTGGGCGCGGCTTGCGAAAGCCTGCCCTGCTGACGGATAATCAGGGTTTTTGCATATTCTGCCCAAGTTGTCGCAGCACAGTTTTTCGGGTGGAGTGCGACGGTTTTTTACTTAGCTGAAGGGAACGCAATGCCTACCCGTAACGACCTGGCCAATGCCATCCGCGCACTTGCGATGGATGCGGTTGAAAAAGCCAAATCCGGCCACCCCGGTGCCCCCATGGGCATGGCGGAAATCGCTGAAACGCTGTGGAATCACCATATGCGCCACAATCCAACCAACCCCAAGTGGGCAGACCGCGACCGCTTCGTGCTGTCGAACGGCCACGGCTCGATGCTGATCTACGCCTTGCTGCATCTGACCGGCTACGACCTGTCGATGGACGATCTGAAGCAGTTCCGTCAGTTGCATTCCAAGACCCCGGGCCATCCCGAGTACGGCTACGCGCCCGGTATTGAAACCACCACCGGCCCGCTCGGCCAGGGCATCACCAATGCCGTCGGCATGGCAATGGCGGAGAAAATCCTCGCCGCCGAATTCAACAAGCCCGACCACGCCATCGTCGACCACCACACCTATGTATTCATGGGCGACGGTTGCATGATGGAAGGCATCTCGCACGAAGCCTGCGCGCTGGCCGGCACCTGGAAGCTCGGCAAGTTGATCGCGTTCTGGGACGACAACGGCATCTCGATCGACGGCCACATCGAGCACTGGTACACCGACGACACTGCCAAGCGCTTTGAAGCCTACGGCTGGCAGGTGATTCCGAATGTCGACGGCCATGACGTCGTTGCGCTCGAGGCGGCGATCCAGAAGGCCAAGGCCGAAACCGGCAAGCCCACCCTGGTCTGCTGCAAGACCATCATCGGCAAGGGCTCGCCCAACAAGGCCGGCACCCACGACGTGCACGGCGCAGCGCTGGGTGCGGCTGAAGTGGAGGCCACCCGTCAGCACATGGGCTGGAACCACCCAGCGTTCGAAGTGCCTGCCGACATCTACGCTGGCTGGGACGCCAAGACCAAGGGCCAGGGGCTGGAAACGCTGTGGAACAACAAGTTCGTCGAATACAAGAAGGCCTACCCGAAAGAGGCCGCCGAGTTCGAGCGCCGCATGAAGGGCGAACTGCCCACCAACTGGAAGGCGCACGTCGCCGACAAGCTGGCGGCGATCAATGCCAAGGCCGAAACCGTCGCCACCCGCAAGGCGAGCCAGATCGCGATCAACGCCCTGGCGTCCGCGCTGCCCGAGTTCCTCGGCGGCTCGGCCGACCTGACCGGTTCCAACCTGACCAACTGGGAAGGCTGCCATCCGGTGCGCCACGGCAACCCCGGCAACTACATCAGCTACGGCGTGCGTGAATTCGGCATGGCCGCGATCATGAACGGCATGGCGCTGCACGGCGGCCTGCTGCCCTTCGGTGGTACCTTCCTGATGTTCTCCGAATACTCGCGCAACGCCATCCGCATGGCTGCGCTGATGAAGCAGCGCGTGATCCACGTGTTCACCCATGATTCCATCGGCCTCGGCGAAGACGGCCCGACCCACCAGCCGGTCGAGCAGACTGCCACCCTGCGCATGATCCCCAACATCGACGTCTGGCGTCCGTGCGACACGGTCGAAACGCTGGTTGGCTGGGTGGCCTCGGTCGAGCGTCACACCGGCCCCACCTGCCACATTCTCAGCCGCCAGAACCTGCCGTTCATGGCACGTGACGCAGCCACCCTGGCCAATATTGCCAAGGGCGGCTATGTGCTGAAGGATGCCGCCGGCGCCAAGGCCATCATCATCGCCACCGGCTCCGAAGTCGAACTGGCCGTCAAGGCCCAGGAAGCGCTGGCCGCCGAAGGCATCGCGGTGCGCGTGGTGTCGATGCCGTCGACCAACACCTTCGACCGCCAGGACGCCGCCTACAAGGCTGGCGTGCTGCCCAAGGGTCTGCCGCGCGTGGCTGTCGAAGCCGGTGTCACCGATTTCTGGCGCAAGTACGTGGGTCTGGAAGGCGCCGTGATCGGCATCGACACCTTTGGCGAATCCGCCCCGGCTCCGGCACTGTTCAAGGAGTTCGGCATCACGACCGAGGCCGTCGTGGCTGCGGTTAAGGGCGTTCTGTAAAACTAGGGGCTAGGAACTGGGATCTAGGGAAAAATAGGCGCGGGCGCAGCCCGCCCCGCCCCTAGCCCCTAAATCCTAGCCCCTAAATCCCAATAAAGATTTTCAACTCACTGGAGACTGCAAATGGCAATCAAAGTTGGCATCAATGGTTTTGGCCGCATCGGCCGCATGGTGTTCCGCGCTGTGGCGAAGGATTTCCCCAACATCGAAATCGTCGCGATCAACGACCTGCTCGACCCCGAGTATCTGGCTTACATGCTGAAGTACGACTCGGTGCATGGTCGCTTCAATGGCGACATCGCCGTGAACGGCGGCAACATGGTCGTGAATGGCAAGACGATCCGTCTGACCGCCGAGCGTGATCCTGCCAACCTGAAGTGGAACGAAGTGGGCGCCGACCTGGTGATCGACTGCACCGGCTTCTTCCTGACCACCGAGTCCTGCGAAGCGCACCTCAAGGCCGGCGCGAAGAAAGTGGTTCAATCGGCTCCCGCCAAGGATTCCACCCCGATGTTCGTCTATGGCGTGAACCACACGACCTATGCGGGTGAGGCCATCGTTTCTGCTGCGTCCTGCACCACCAACTGCCTGGCGCCTGTGGCCAAGGTGTTGAATGACAACTGGGGCATCAAGCGCGGCCTGATGACCACCGTGCATGCGGCTACCGCAACGCAAAAAACCGTGGATGGCCCGTCTGCCAAAGACTGGCGCGGCGGTCGCGGCATTCTGGAAAACATCATTCCGTCGTCCACCGGTGCTGCCAAAGCCGTTGGCGTGGTGCTGCCGGCCCTGAAGGGCAAGCTGACCGGCATGGCTTTCCGCGTTCCCACCTCGGACGTGTCCGTGGTTGACCTGACCGTTGAGCTGAACAAGCCTGCCACCTACGCTGAAATCTGTGCTGCCATGAAGGCCGCCTCCGCAGGCGCCATGAAGGGCGTGCTGGGTTACACCGAAGAGAAAGTGGTTTCCACCGATTTCGTCGGCAACAGCGCGCCCTCCACTTTTGATGTGGATGCCGGCATCGCGCTGGACGACACCTTCGTCAAGGTCGTGTCCTGGTACGACAACGAGTACGGCTACACCTGCAACATGCTGCGTCTGGTTGAACACGTGGCGAAGTAAGGATCTAGGAGCTAGGAGCTAGGAGCTAGGAGCTAGGAGCTAGGATTTAGGGGGGTTGTGCGGGCTGTGCCCGCTCATTGAAAACGCGCGGCCTTGGCCGGCAACCACCCCCTAGATCCTAGTCCCTAACCCCTAATTGAGCTTTAAGGTCTGGCGCGGCTAACTCCCGCGCCAACCCTTAAAACTTACTTTCAGGAGAAACAGCAATGGCATTCATCCGCGTCACCGATCTCGATCTGGCAGGCAAGCGCGTGTTCATCCGCGCCGACATGAACGTTCCGGTCAAGGACGGCAAGGTCACCTCCGACGCACGCATCACCGCATCGATGCGCACCATCGAGCATTGCCTCAAGGCCGGCGCCAAGGTGATGGTTACTTCGCATCTCGGCCGCCCGACCGAAGGCGAATTCAAGGAAGAGGATTCGCTGAAGCCGGTGGTCGACGTGATCGCGCAGAAGCTCGGCAAGAACATCCGCCTGATCCGTGAATGGACCGAGGGCGGCTTCAATGTCGCCGACGGCGAACTGGTGGTGCTGGAAAATTGCCGCGTCAACAAAGGTGAAAAGAAGAACGTCGACGAGACCGCGAAGAAATACGCCGCGCTGTGTGATGTCTTTGTGATGGATGCCTTCGGCACCGCGCACCGCGCCGAAGCCTCGACCCACGGCATCGCCAAGTTCGCCCCGACCGCTGCGGCCGGCATTTTGCTCACCGAAGAACTCGACGCACTGGACAAGGCGCTGGCCAACCCGTCCCGTCCGATGGTCGCTATCGTCGGCGGCTCCAAGGTTTCGACCAAGCTGACCGTGCTCGAAGCGCTGGCCGAGAAATGCGAACAGCTGGTGGTTGGTGGCGGCATCGCCAACACCTTCCTCAAGGCCACCGGCCACAATGTCGGCAAGTCCCTGTGCGAGGATGATCTGGTGCCCACCGCACAGGCGCTGATCGAGAAGATGACCGCGCGCGGCGCGACCATCCCCATCGCCGTCGACGTGGTGTGCGGCAAGAAATTCGACGCCAACGAGCCTGCCGTGCTGAAGGATGCCGGCGACGTCGCCGACGACGACATGATTTTCGACATCGGCCCGAAGAGTGCGCAGGAACTCGCCGATATCATCATGAAGGCCGGCACTGTGGTGTGGAACGGCCCGGTCGGGGTGTTCGAGTTCGACCAGTTCGGCGAAGGCACCAAGACCATCGCCATGGCGATCGCCAACACCAATGCCTTCACCCTGGCCGGCGGCGGCGACACCATCGCCGCGATCCAGAAGTACGACATCTACGACAAGGTCAGCTACATTTCGACCGCCGGCGGCGCTTTCCTTGAATACCTCGAAGGCAAGGTTCTGCCTGCCGTCGCGATCCTGGAGGAACGGGCTCAGTAAGGAATTAGGAGCTAGGGGCTAGGATTCAGGGGGAACAGCGCGGGCGCAGCCCGCTCCACCCCTAGCCCCTAAATCCTGGTTCCTAGATCCTGTAATTTAACGCCTCACCCCTTACGCCTCACCCACATAATGATTCGCAGAACCAAAATCGTCGCCACCCTCGGCCCCGCCTGTTCCGATGCCAAAACCCTGGATCGGATGATGGAAGCCGGGCTGGATGTGGTGCGCCTCAATTTTTCGCACGGCACCGCGCAGGATCACATCGACCGAGCCGAACTGGTGCGCTCGCTGGCGCGCGCGCGCGGCCGCGCGGTCGGCGTGCTGGTTGACCTGCAGGGCCCCAAAATTCGCATCGGCAAGTTCAAGGACAGCAAGATCACTCTGGCCAAGGGCGACACCTTCATCCTCGACGCGGCGTGCGCGCTGGGCGACCAGACCCGCGTCGGCCTGGATTACAAAGAGCTGCCGAATGATGTGAAGCGTGGCGTAACGCTGTTGCTGGACGATGGCCGCATCGAGTTCTGGGTCGAAGAGGTCAAGGGCACGGAGATCATTTGCAAGGTGGTGCAGGGCGGCGTGCTGTCCAACAACAAGGGCATCAATCGCAAGGGCGGTGGCCTGTCGGCTGCTGCGCTGACCGAAAAGGATATCGAGGACATCAAGACCGCCGCTGCACTGAAAGCGGATTACCTGGCGGTGTCGTTCCCGCGTTCCGGCGCCGACATGAGGCAGGCACGCGAACTGTTGCGAGCGGCCGGCGGCAAGAGCCAGCTGGTGGCCAAGATCGAGCGCACCGAGGCGATCGAGCATCTGGAAGAAATCCTCGAAGCCTCGGACGCCATCATGGTGGCGCGCGGCGACTTGGGCGTGGAAGTCGGCGACGCAGCGGTACCCGCATTGCAGAAGCGCATGATCCGCATGGCAATCGAGCGCAACAAGGTGGTGATCACCGCTACCCAGATGATGGAGTCGATGATCTCCAGCCCGATTCCCACCCGCGCCGAGGTGTCCGACGTCGCCAACGCCGTGCTTGACGGCACCGATGCGGTGATGTTGTCGGCGGAAACGGCGGCGGGCCAGTTTCCGGTCGAGGCGATCCAGGCAATGGACCGCGTCTGCCTGGAAGCGGAAAAGGAAGCCGAGCCCGGCTTCTCCAACGACCGGCTGATGAAAAGCTTTTTGCGCGCCGACGAGGCGATTGCGATGTCGGCGGTGTTCACTTCGGTGCATCTCAACATCAAGGCTATTGCCGCGCTGACCGAATCGGGCAATACCTGTCTGTGGATGAGCCGGCTGTCGACCCGCGTGCCGATCTATGCCTTGACACCTCAGGTCGAAACCCGTAGAAAAGTCACTCTTTTCCGCGGCGTGTATCCCATCAACCTGAAAACGTCCAGCAAGGATCGCGATGTCCTGCTGGCGGAAGCCGAGGAAGAGTTGCGGCGCCGCGGCGCGGTGCGAGAGGGCGACCTGATCCTGCTGACCATCGGCGAGCCGATCGGCCAGTCCGGCGGCACCAACACCATGAAAATCGTCCGCGTGGGCGGCTCGAAAAAATCCTGATATTCAGCTGCAAATTTTTAAACTAGGAGAGTGTAAATGGCCCTGATTTCCCTTCGTCAATTGCTCGACCATGCCGCCGAGAACGGCTATGGCCTGCCCGCGTTCAACGTCAACAACATGGAACAGGTTCAGGCCATCATGCAGGCCGCCGCCGCCGTCGATTCCCCGGTGATCCTGCAAGGTTCCGCGGGCGCCCGTTCCTACGCCGGCGAGCCTTTCCTGCGGCACCTGATCCTGGCCGCCATCGAAATGTATCCGCAGATTCCGGTGTGCATGCACCAGGACCACGGCGCCTCCCCCAGCATCTGCTTCCGCTCCATCCAGTCCGGCTTTTCGTCGGTGATGATGGACGGCTCCCTCGGTACCGACGGCAAGACGCCCTCCACCTATGAGTACAACGTCGCCACTACGTCCAAAGTGTCCGAACTGGCGCATGCCTGCGGCGTGTCGGTCGAGGGCGAACTGGGCTGCCTCGGCTCGCTGGAAACCGGTATGGCCGGTGAAGAAGACGGCCACGGCGCCGAAGGCGCGCTGGATCACAGCCAGTTGCTGACCGACCCCGACGAAGCCGCCGATTTTGTGACCAAGACTCACGTTGACGCGCTGGCCATCGCCATCGGCACTTCTCACGGCGCCTACAAGTTCACCCAGAAGCCCACCGGCAAGGTGCTGCGCATCGACCGCGTGAAGGAAATCCACGCCCGCATCCCCAACGTCCACCTGGTGATGCACGGCTCTTCTTCCGTGCCGGAAGACTGGCTCGCCATCATCAACAGCTACGGCGGCGACATGGGGCAGACCTATGGCGTGCCGGTCAGCGAAATTGTCGAGGGCATCAAGAACGGCGTGCGCAAGGTCAACATCGACACCGACCTGCGCATGGCGTCCACCGGCGCCATCCGCAAGCACCTGGCGGAAAACAAGTCCAACTTCGATCCGCGCAAATTCCTCAAGGAAGCCACCAAGGGCATGAGCGACATTTGCAAGAACCGCTACGAAGCCTTCGGTGCTGCGGGTCAGGCGAGCAAGATCAAAAAGGTCTTCAACCTGGAAGACATGCAGAAGCGCTACGACAAGGGCGAACTGGATCCCAAGGTCAACTGATCGCCTGGATCCAAATCAAAAGGGGACGCTGCGGCGTCCCTTTTTTGCGAGCAACGCATGAAATCGGGTAGGGTGGACAAGGCTGACTGGAATAAATATAATTATTTAACGATGTTCTTATCTTATTTGTCTGTTTGCGGAGAATAGTAATGAAACAGTTTGTTGCCCTGATCGCCCTGGCTCTGCCCTTTTACGCGGTTCCCGCGCACGCCAGCCTGGAACTGGCCACCAAGAGCAAATGCACGACTTGCCACCAGGTCGACAAGAAGTTGCTCGGTCCGTCCTTCAAGCAGGTCGCCGCCAAATACAAGGGGCAGAAAACTGCCGAGACCATGCTGGCAGACAGCATGCTCAAAGGCTCCAAGAACAAATGGGGCAAGGTGCCGATGCCGCCGCAGAAGATTGCGCCCGCAGACGCGCAGAAACTATCGAAGTGGATTCTGTCGCTATAAACGCCTGAGCCGGGCTGCGCGGGTAATCCACCCGTGCAGGTTGCCGCAGGGTAGTTAACCGAGCATTGCCTTCAATGCGGCCAAACGGTCGCTGCCACTGGCTTTGGCGTCGGCATCGGCTGCCTTGTCCGGCTGCCGCACGTCATCTCCGAGTTCGTCGATGAAGCGCGATGGATCGCAGGCCACCGTTTCACGCGCGCGTTTGCGCCGCGCGCAGTAGGATAGGGTGAGCGACTTCTTCGCGCGGGTGACGCCGACGTACATCAGACGGCGTTCCTCTTCCAGCCGGCCTTCATCCACCGCGTCGCGATGCGGCAGAATATTTTCCTCGACACCCACCAGGAACACATGGCCGAATTCCAGCCCCTTGGCGGCGTGCAGGGTGGACAGCCGCACCGCGTTGGGCTCTTCTTCCTCGCGACCTTCCAGCAGAGTGATCAGGGCGATGGTCTGCGTCAGTTGCAGCAAGTCCTTGTCGTCTTCCTCGCCTTTCTTGGCAATCCAGGCGGCGAATTCCAGCACGTTGTTCCACTTGTTCTGCGCGGCACGGTCGTCGTCCTGATCGAACAGGAAGATTTCGTAGTCGATGGTTTTCAGCAGGTCGTTCAATACTTCACCCGCAGGTTCGCGGGTCACCCTGGCCTCAAAGCGGTTGATGAAGTTGCAGAACTCAATCAGTGGCGACAACTGACGCTCGCCGATTTGTGCCGCGGCGGCGGCTGAAAAAACGGCCTCGAACAGGCTCCCATGCAGTGTGGCGGCGACCTGGCCGAGCTTTTCGAGCGTGGCAGCGCCGATGCCACGTTTCGGCGTAGTGACCGCGCGGATGAAGGCCGGGTCGTCGTCGCTATTGGCGATCAGGCGCAGGTAAGCGATCACATCCTTGATTTCGGTGCGATCGAAGAAAGACTGTCCACCGGACAGTTGGTACGGCACCTTCTCGTTGCGCAGCGCCTGTTCGAACACGCGCGCCTGGTAATTGCCGCGATACAGGATCGCGTAATCGCGCCACTCAGTGCGATGCTGAAATTTGTGCGACAGCAGCCGCATCACCACCGATTCGGCCTCGTGCTCATCGTCCTTCGTCGGCATCACCTGGATCGCGTCGCCGTAGCCGAGGTCGCTCCACAGGCGCTTGTCGAACAGCTTGGGGTTGTTGGCAATCAGGCTGTTGGCGGCCTTGAGGATGCGCACGGTGGAGCGGTAATTCTGTTCCAGCTTCACCACCTGCAGGTGCGGGTAATCCTCACGCAATTGCTTCAAATTATCGGCCGACGCGCCGCGCCAGCCGTAAATCGCCTGGTCGTCGTCGCCCACCGCAGTGAACGCCGCGCGCACCCCGGTGAGCTTCTGCAGCAGCCGGTATTGGGCAATGTTGGTGTCCTGATATTCATCCACCAGAATGTGGCGCAGGCGGTTCTGCCACTTCTCGCGCAGCTCGGCGTGGGTGTCGAGCAGTTCGGCCGGCAGGCGGATCAGGTCGTCGAAGTCGACCGCCTGATAGGCGTGCAGGGTGGCGTTGTAGCGATCATAGATTTTGGCGTAGGCGCGCGTGTTGTCGTCTTCGGCGGTTTGCAGCGCAGCGGCGGGCGACTTCAGTTCGTTTTTCCACAGCGAAATGCGCGACACCGCGCGGCGGATTTCCTGCTTGTCGGTGGTCTTGAGGATTTCCGAAATGATC
>Ga0210129_1000023_pt1 | contig 43966 bp, 42 predicted proteins | sample WestPond_Cattail_2_FD_185582 | JGI IMG/M metagenome (GOLD analysis project Ga0210129, IMG submission 185582) | Wetland microbial communities from the San Francisco Bay, California, USA, that impact long-term carbon sequestration -... | ecosystem: Environmental > Aquatic > Marine > Wetlands ... | reverse complement strand
CCCGGGGGAACACCCCCGCCTGCGCCCCGTTCCCGCCCGGGCGGGGCACACTGGCGCCGGTGATGCGCAGGTAGGGGTAGCTCTTGTCGTCCCGAAACAGGATGTTGTACTTGGGATGCTGGGTCTTGATCAGGTTGTTTTCCAGCAGCAGGGCCTCGGCCTCCGAGCGGACCACCGTCGTCTCCATGCGGACGATCTTGCCCACCATGTGGCCGATGCGCGTGCCGCCATGGTCTTTCTGGAAGTAGCTGGAGACCCGCTTTTTGAGGTTGCGCGCCTTGCCCACATACAGCAGCACACCGTCGGCATCGAAGTAGCGGTAAACCCCGGGCAGGCCCGGCAGGGCCGCCACTTCGCTCAGCAACTGTTCGGAATGTGCGTCTGTCATGGGGGCAGCTCCGGCGCAATCGCCTCCGCATAGTCATGCAGCGCACCCAGAATCTCCTCACCTCCCGCATCCGCCGTCTCCGACAAGGTGTCCAACTCGGCCAGGAACACGTCCACACTGCGGGCACCGCCCTCGCCTTCCAGCAGCCGCGCCGCCCGGTGCGCTTCCCAGCGCTGCGCTTCTTCTGGCGCAAGGGTTTCAGCAAAGTTGCGGGCACGGTAGCGAAACAGCAATTCGCCGAGCCGGTCATCGTCAAAGCCGGCGCGGCTATGGGCCAGTTCGGCAGCAGGCCGCGCACGCAACTGATTCAGCCGCCGACGATCTGCGTTGCCAATGAAGCCGCCATAGAGGTCTTCGTCCACGTCGGGCGTGGCTTCTTTGGGGCGGCTGAAAACCTCAGGCCAGATGGCGCTCATGTCGGGCAGGTCGCGCGCCTTCTCGGCATTGACAAGCGCCGCCTCCATGTCCACCCCCCACTTGGCCGCCATTTGGGGGCTCAAGGTCTGCAGCTTGCGCACCACCATGGGCGATTTGTTGAGGTGCACCGACTTGAGCGGCAGACGCTGCACGCCTTCGGGCAGGTCAGCCGGTTTGCTGAACAAGCGCTGGCGCAGCGTGGCCACATCGAGCAGCGCCAACTCGCCGGGGTCATGCGCCAGGTCCCACGCCAGTAGCTCGTTCTTGTTGGTCGGATGGGTCGCCAGCGGCCACATGATGGCGAGGCAACCGCGCTCGGGCGGGAACCTGCCCGACACATGCAAAAACGGCTGGGCCAGCTTCGGACTGGTTGGCAAACCCAGCTCCGCCGCAACCCGGTCTTTTTTGTGCAGGCCCAGGCAGAAATCGAAAAGCTTGGGTTGTGCGCTGCGAATCAGCCGCGCCAGGGCGATGGTGGCGCGCACGTCGGACAAGGCATCGTGCGCAGCCTCATGCAGCAAGCCGTTGCTGCGCGCCAGGTCTTCGAGCTTGAAGCTGGGCTTGCCGTCAACTTTGAGCGGCCATCGGATGCCCTCGGGCCGCAGCGCGTAGGCCATGCGCACGACGTCGAGCAAGTCCCAGCGGCCGCAATCGTTTTGCCATTCGCGTGCGTAGGGGTCGATCAGGTTGCGCCAGAACATGAAGCGCGTCACTTCATCGTCAAAACGGATGGTGTTGTAGCCCACGCCTATGGTGCCGGGCTGGGCCAGCAGGTGTTCGATTTGCGCGGCAAAGGCGTGCTCGGGCAGGCCGCGCGCCAGGCACTGCTGGGGGGTGATGCCGGTGAGCAGGCACGAGGCGGGGTCGGGCAAATAGTCGTTGGCCGGCTGGCAGTAAATCATCACGGGCTCGCCCACCTCGTTCAGTTCGGCATCGGTACGGATGCCGGCAAACTGCGCGGGCCGGTCACGGCGCGGGTTGAGACCAAAGGTTTCGTAGTCGTGCCAGAGAAAGGTATGGGAGGAATTCGGCGGCATGGCGTGATTGTGCCCGGCACTCTGCAGCATGGGCAATGTAGGCACAATCCACGGCATGACTGCCCCACCCGCCCCGGCCCTGCGCTGGGACATCTTCTGCCAGGTGATCGACAACTTTGGCGATCTCGGCGTGAGCTGGCGCCTGAGCCGGGGGCTGGCCGCGCGTGGCCAGCGGGTGCGGCTGTGGGTGGACGATGCCAGCGCCCTGCGCTGGATGGCGCCCCAGGGCTGCCCGGGGGTGGAAGTCCGGGCCTGGACCCAGCCGCTGCCGCTGCAGGGCGTGGCCGCCGGTGATGTGCTGGTGGAAGCCTTCGGCTGCGAGGTCGCGCCTGAATTCATGGCTGTCTACGCTCATCAGGCCAGGGCCGAGGGCAAAAAAACGGCCTGGATCAACCTGGAGTACCTGTCCGCCGAACCCTATGTGGAGCGCAGCCATGGCCTGCCCTCGCCGGTCATGCGCGGCCCCGGTGCCGGGCTGACCAGGCATTTTTTCTACCCCGGTTTCACGCCGCGCACCGGCGGGCTGTTGCGCGAGCCGGACCTGCTGCAGCGCCAGGCCGGTTTTGACCGCGCGGCCTGGCTGCGCCGACACGGCATCGAATGGCAGCCCGCAGAACTGCTGGTTTCGCTGTTCTGCTACGAACCGAACGCCCTGCCCCAACTGCTGGAGCAGCTCGCCAGCCAGCCCGCGCCGGCCCGCTTGCTGGTGGCCTCCGGGCGTGCCGCAGCCGCCGTGCAGGCCGCGCTGGCGGAAAAAACCAGGCTGCAGCCTTCCTGGAACGGGCGTGGGGCGCTATCGATCTCCTACCTGCCGCTGTTCGACCAGATCGACTTCGACCATCTGCTGTGGAGTTGCGACCTCAATTTCGTGCGCGGCGAGGATTCGCTGGTCCGGGCCCTGTGGGCCGGCCGACCGCTGGTCTGGCAGATCTACCCGCAGCGCGACGACGCCCACCACGGCAAGCTCGAAGCCTTTCTGGACGTGATCGAGGCCCCCGCCTCGCTGCGCCGGTTTCACCGCACCTGGAATGGCGCGGACCAGGCGCCGCTGGAGCCCCTGGCGCTGCAACCTTGGGGCGAAACCATCCGGGCGGCCCGCGCCCGGCTGCTGCAACAGCCCGATCTGGTCAGCCAGCTGCTTGAATTTGTGGATTCCGTCCGTACTTGATGCACGGACCGGACCAAAAAGCATTAAAATTCAAGGCTTTGCGGGAATAAACCGGATTTTTTGGCCACCCCGCCGTACTGCCGCGCGAACCTGCGTACCCACGCTTTGAGCGGCCCCTGAATGGAACCATTATTACTATGAAGATCGCTCAAGAAATTCGCGCCGGCAACGTCATCATGCACGGCAAGGACCCGATGGTCGTGCTCAAGACCGAATACAGCCGCGGCGGCCGCAACTCGGCCACCGTGCGCATGAAGCTCAAAAGCCTGATCGCCAACTTCGGCACCGAAGTCGTGTTCAAGGCCGACGACAAGATGGACCAGGTCATCCTGGACAAGAAGGACTGCACCTACTCCTACTTCGCCGACCCGATGTACGTCTGCATGGACACCGAGTTCAACCAGTACGAAGTCGAAGCCGAGAACATGGGCGACACCCTGAACTACCTCGAAGACGGCATGCCCCTGGAAGTCGTGTTCTACGACGGCAAGGCCATCTCGGTCGAACTGCCCACCAGCGTCGTGCGCGAAATCACCTGGACCGAACCGGCCGTCAAGGGCGATACCTCCGGCAAGGTGCTCAAGCCCGCCAAGATCGCCACCGGCTTCGAAGTCGGCGTGCCGATTTTCGTGGCCCAGGGCGACAAGGTCGAGATCGATACCCGCACCGGGGAATACCGCAAGCGCGTCTGAGCGGTTTTCTCGCGCCAACCAACAAAGCTCCTTCGGGGGCTTTTTTGTTGTCCGGTTAATTATCCGAGGTGATGAAATTCTAGGAAAAAACTCCCTATGTTTCGGAGCACGATGGTCGAGGCGTTTCCAACTCAACTTAATAGGTGTCAACATAAGCTTCGAGAAAACTGCAGGCAAAGTCAAAAAATTTATCGAGCCGCGCCGCGGATTTGGTTTGGGCGATTGGATTTCCCCTGACGACGATGACCACTCTCCCACCGCTCAAATCACGCGTCAGTGCCTCAATAACGCGTATGTGATCCTGCGGGAAGGCGAACACGGTCAATCTACCGTGTTAGACCTGTCGAGCGAAGAGCGTGAACTGTTATCTCGGGAACCAGAGGGACAGGAGACCCTGCGATTCCATGCCGCTATCCAAGAACTGGCGGCTGCACGAAAGAGCGCGCCCTAACGCCAACGTTGAAGATATTGATTCAAGAAGGAATACACGTCTTCACTTCCCAAGCGATCACAAGTACGCGCCATGGCGCGTACTTGTTTGGCTGTTGGCTGTTCTGACTGCCCCGCCGTTATGAGGAGGCGAGTCGCGCAGGGGCAGACGGATCAGGGCTGGCGTTGTTTGAGCGCAGCGAGTTTAGCCAGACCCCGGCTGACCCGAGCAACGCAGCTTACCCGCGCGTAGCGCGGGGCGACGAATCCGGCTCGCCTTCTTTTGCTTACTTTTCTTGGCGAAGCAAGAAAAGTGAGTGCGCAGCCGGGCGCACATCCCGGCGCCGTTGCCCCACCGGGGCAAAACCCGGCACAGCACCCGTCGGCCATACCCGACATACAAATTTCGGTGTAGGCTACCCCCATGAACCCCGAGATCACCGAACCATCCACCACTGTCCCGCCCCCCGGCAACAACGCCGCCAGCCCCGCCAGCCTGGCCCTGCGCAGAGTGCTGATCGACACCTACCACGAGAACGTGGCCTACATGCACCGCGAGTGTGAGGTCTATCGGGCCGAGGGCTTCAAGGCCCTCTCCAAGGTGGAGGTCCGGGCCAATGGCCAGCGCGTTCTGGCTTCGCTCAATGTGGTGGATGACGAGGCCATCGTGGCCTGCGGCCAGTTGGGTCTGTCCCAGTCCGCCTTTGCCCAGATCGGCGTGGAAGAAGGCCACACGGTGACGGTCTCCCAGGCCGAGCCGCCTGAATCGATCGGCGCGCTGCACCGCAAGCTCGGCGGCGAACGTCTGGGGCTCGACGATTTCCGCGCCATCGTGCAAGACATTACCGAACACCATTATTCGAAAATCGAGCTCACCGCCTTCGTCGTCGCCACCAACCGCGACGAACTGGACCGCGAGGAGGTCTATTTTTTGACCGAAGCCATGATCGAGGCCGGACGGCGCCTGGACTGGCATGAACCGCTGGTGGTGGACAAGCACTGCATTGGCGGCCTGCCCGGCAACCGCACCTCCATGCTGGTGGTGCCGATCGTCGCCGCGCACGGCATGCTGTGCCCCAAGACGTCCTCGCGCGCCATCACCTCGCCGGCCGGCACCGCCGATACCATGGAAGTACTGGCCCAGGTGGAACTGCCGATCGAGAAGATGCATGACATCGTGCGCAATCACCGCGGCTGTCTGGCCTGGGGCGGCAGCGCCAATCTCTCCCCGGCCGATGATGTACTGATCTCGGTGGAGCGCCCGCTGGCGCTCGACTCGCCGGGCCAGATGGTGGCCTCGATCCTGTCGAAGAAGATCGCCGCCGGCTCCACCCACCTGGTGCTCGACATTCCCATCGGCCCCACGGCCAAGGTGCGTTCCATGCCGGATGCGCAGCGCCTGCGCCGGCTGTTCGAATACGTGGCCTCCCGCATGAAGATTGCGCTCGACGTGGTGATCACCGACGGGCGCCAGCCGATCGGTTTTGGCATCGGCCCCGTGATGGAGGCCCGCGACGTGATGCGGGTGCTGGAAAACGATCCGCGCGCGCCCATCGACCTGCGGCAAAAAGCCCTGCGCCTGGCCGGCCGCCTGATCGAGGCCGACCCGGACGTGCGCGGCGGCGACGGCTTTGCGATTGCGCGCGACATCCTCGACTCCGGCCGCGCGCTGGCCAAGATGAACAACCTCATCCAGGCCCAGGGCAGCAAACACTTCGACCACAACCAGGCCGAACTCGGCGCGCTGACTTTCGAGATCCGGGCGGCACAGGCCGGCGTGGTCTGCGGCATCGACAACCTGCAGCTCGCGCGCATCGCCCGCTTTGCCGGCGCGCCCAAGGTCAAAAACGCAGGCGTCGATTTGCAGTTCAAGCTCGGCGATGCGGTGCCGGCCGGCGCCGTGCTGTACCGGGTGCATGCCAGCTTTCCCGCCGACCTGGAATTCGCCCGCCAGGCCTGCCGCAAGTCCACCGGCTACACGATCGGCCGCGCCGAGGATGTGCCGCACGTGTTCGTGGAGTTCTGATGAAGCCGCCCGAACTGCTGCTGTACTTCGAGGAAGAGCGGCTGAACGCCGCGCGCATCGCGCAAGCGGCCGGTATCGCCCTGCAGGCCATCCAGCGCCACCATTTCCCCGATGACGAGGTCAAGCTGCGCCTGCCCGCCGTACTGCCGGCGCGGGTGGTGCTGCTGCGCACCCTGGATCACCCGAACGACAAGCTGATCGAACTGCTGCTGGCAGCCCGCACCGCCCGGACGCTGGGAGCGCAGCACCTGACCCTGGTCGCGCCCTACCTGGCCTACATGCGCCAGGACATCGCCTTCACGCCCGGCGAAGCGGTCAGCCAGCGCATCGTCGGCGACTTTCTCGCCGCTCTGTTCGATGCCGTCATCACGGTGGACCCGCACCTGCACCGCGTCGCCACTTTGAAAGAGGCGGTGCCGGTGCCCCAGGCCATCGCACTCAGCGGTGCGCCCCTGCTGTCGGACCTGATCGCCCAACACCGCCCCAAGGCCTTGCTGGTCGGCCCGGATGACGAGTCCGCGCAATGGATCGCCCAGGCCGCCGTGCGCCATGGCTTCGAGCATGCGGTGTGCCACAAGGTTCGCAACGGCGACCGCTCGGTGGACATCGAGTTGCCCGCCGTCCAAGTGACAGGGCGCGCCGTGGTGCTGCTCGACGACGTGGCCAGCACCGGCCACACGCTGGCACGCGCCGCCCAACTGCTGCTGGCGGCGGGCGCGGCTTCGGTCGATGTTGCCGTCACGCACGCCCTGTTCGCGGGCGACGCCCTGCAGCTCATCCAGCAGGCGGGCGTGAATACCATCTGGAGCACCGACTGCATCGAACACCCGAGCAACGCCGTGAGCATGGCGCCCCCGATTGCCGCGGCCCTCCTCAGCTTGCCCCCTTGACAACGCCATCATGAAAACCCCGCACGATCTCAACGAACGCACCCTGGCCGACGCCTGGGCCGACCTCAAGGCCCATGCCGATGCCGGCCTGCCGCTGCAGGCGGACGCCTACCGGCTGGCCTTTGCCGACCCCGAATTTTTGTTGCGGCGCGAAACGCGCGGCATCCGCTTCCAGTTGGAGATGCTCAAGCCCGACCTCGACCAGCAGGCCCAGGGCATCGAGAACACCATCGTGGTCTTTGGCAGCGCGCGCTTTCCCGACCCGCAAGCCGCCCAGGCCCAATTGGCGCAGGCGCGCCGCGGCGGCGACGCGAAAGCGCTGGCTAAGGCCGAACGGGATATTCGTAACGCCGGCCATTACGAGCAGGCACGATTGTTCGGCCGGCTGGTGGCCGAGCACAGCAGCCGGCTGCCGGAAAAAGAGCGCCTGTACATCTGCACCGGTGGCGGACCCGGCGTCATGGAAGCGGCCAACCGGGGCGCCCACGAGATGGGCGCGCCCACCGTGGGCCTGAACATCGCCCTGCCGCATGAGCAGCAGGGCAACCCCTATATCTCGCCCTCGCTGAGCTTCAAGTTCCACTACTTCGCGCTGCGCAAGATGCACTTCATGATTCGGGCCAAGGCACTGGTGGCCTTTCCCGGCGGCTTCGGCACCCTGGACGAACTGTTCGAGATCCTGACGCTGGTGCAGACGGGCAAGTCCGAGCCGGTGCCCGTGGTGCTGTTCGGCTCCGCTTTCTGGAAGCGCCTGATCAACTTCGACGTGCTGGTCGAGGAAGGCGTGATCGCCGCCGCGGATATGGACCTGTTCAGCTTCGTGGATACGCCGCAAGCGGCGTGGGAAGCGATCCAGTCGTTCTACCGGCTGGAGAATGGGGCGCGCCGCCCCTGAGCCGCTACCCCGGAGGCGGCGACTACACGGAGTGAGCGAGCGCGGGGGCCCTGAGTCCCCAGGCGGCGCGGCTGCCGAGGCCCACCATCGCACCGACGACCCAGAACACCACGGCAACACCCACCGCCGCGCCCAGGGTGCCGAACAGCATGGGCATGAGCACGCTCGATCCGTTGAGCGACATCAGACGCAGGCCCAGCGCCTCGCCATGCCGATCCCTCGGCGTGATCTGGTGCAGCGTGCTCATGATCATGGGCTGAACCGACCCCAGCACCAGCCCCAGCAGCACCGAGCACACGCCCATGCTCCAGGCCGAGGCCATGAAGGGATAGAGGCCGAACAGCCCGGCCGTGAGCAGCATGGCCGCGGAAACAACCACCCACTCCCGCAAATGGGCCGCCAGCCAGGGCATGGAAAGCCGGACCAGGGCCGCAGCAACGGCAAACGACCCCAGCAAGGTGCCTATGACCGAGGCACTCAGGCCGCGCTCATGTCCGAGCACCGGCAGCACGAAGGTGTGCACGTCCCAGCAGGAGGAGAGCAGCCAGTTCACCAGCAGCAAGCGGCGCATCATGGGTTCGCGCAGCAAGTCCCAGGTCCGGCGGATTCCACTGTCCTGGCTCACGGCCACCGCCGGCATGTCCGGCGTGCGCCGTACCCACCACCAGGTCAGCAAGGGCAGCAAGGCCAGCAGCAGGAAGGCGGCCCGAAAGCCCGTCAGATCGCCGGCCTGTCCGCCGATGAGTTCGCCCACATGGTCGATCAGCAGGCCCGCGGCCAAGGGACCGATAAAGTTCGAGCTTGCCGGACCGATGGACAGCCAGCTGAACACCTGTTTGAGCTCGGTCGCATCCCGGGCGGCGCGCCCTGCGTGCCGCTGCAGGGCGATGGAAGCGGTGCCCGTAGCTCCGCCCGTTAGCAACGCAGCGAGGCACAACACCGGGAACACCGGTAAAGCCACCGCCAGTCCTGCCCCCATGACAGCGGCCATCACACTCCAACCGATGGGCCGCTTCAGGCCATGCCGGTCGGCATAACGACCGGCCGGCAACGCGAGAAAGACCTGCGAGAGGGCAAAGAGCGCCATCAGAAAGCCGACGGCCAGCGCACTGTAGCCCTGGCTGAGTGCCAACAGCGGGGCTGCCATGCGCATGCCGGACATGCAGGCATGCAGACAGACCTGTCCCATGATCAGGCGCGCCAGGCCATGGCGCGGTGCGTCGGGTTGCGCTGAGGGCACGTTCACCCCTCGTCGGCGTCTTTGTCCACCGGCAACAGGGCCTGCGCCTGCGCCTCGGGCAGGGCCTCGACCTGGCGCAACACGCGGCCCATGGCCCGGCTGCGCGTTTCGGCGCTGCTCAGGGTGTTGAGCACGGTCTCGGTCTGCGACTTGACCTTGGCCAGCACGTCGCCGAACCTGCCGAACTCGGTCTTGACCGCGCCCAGCACCTGCCACACCTCGCTGGAGCGTTTCTCCAGCGCCAGGGTGCGAAAGCCCATCTGCAGCGAGCTGAGCATGGCCAGCAGCGTGGTGGGCCCGGCCAGCGTGATGCGGTGCTCCCGCTGCAGGCCTTCCATCAGGCCGGGGCGGCGCAGCACCTCGGCGTACAGGCCTTCGGTCGGCAGGAACAGGATGGCGAAGTCGGTGGTGTACGGCGGCTCCACATACTTCTCTGAAATCGACTTGGCCTCCAGCCGGATGCGCGCTTCCAGCGCCTTGGCAGCCAGCTCGGCCGCCACGGCATCGGCACGCTGCTGGGCGTCGAGCAGGCGCTCGTAATCCTCGTTCGGGAACTTGGCGTCGATCGGCAGCCACAGCGGCTCGCCGTTGTCGGATTTGCCCGGCAGCTTGATGGCGAAATCGACCAGGTTCTTGCTGCCGGGCCGGGTGGCGATTTGCGCCGCGTACTGGTCGGGCACGAACACCTGCTCCAGCAGGGCCGCGAGCTGCGCTTCGCCAAACATGCCGCGCGTCTTGACATTGGTCAGCAGGTGCTTGAGGTCGCCCACGCCCTGCGCCAGCGTCTGCATCTCGCCCAGACCCTTGTGCACCTGCTCCAGCCGGTCGGCCACCTGCTTGAAGCTCTCGCCCAGGCGGGCGTGCAGCGTGGTCTGCAACTTCTCGTCCACCGTGGCGCGCATCTCGTCGAGCTTGGCGGCGTTGCTCAACTGCAGTTGCGCCAGTTGGGCTTCCAGCGTTTGCCGCACCTCGGCCAGGCGCCGGGCGTTGGATTCGCTCAAATTGGAGAGCTGCAGCGTCAGCGTGTCCGACAGGGTCTTCTGCAACAGCGCCAACTGCTGGCCGAAGGCGTCGATCTGGGTGTTCTGGGTGCGGGTGGCTTCGCCCCCCTGCTTGAGCAGGGTCTGCTGGAAGGTGGCCAGGTTTTGCGCCAGCTCCAGCCGGCCGTTGCGCGACGACTCGCCGATCTCATGGCGCAGTTCGCGCGCCAGCCGCTCGCTGCTGGCCTGCAAGGCTGCCAGCATCTCGGCCTTGGCCCTTTCTGCGACCGGGTCGGCGACCGCATCAGCACGCCGCAAGCCCAGCCAGAGCAGCAGCATCACATTCAACAGCCCCAACGCCAGCAGGGTCCAAAGCACCACATTGTTCAAACCAGTCTCCTCATGACCCCCTATTGTTGTTCAAAACATCCCGGTTGGTGCCCGCAGCCACAGACTGATCGAGCCGGGGTGGCCGGCCTCTCGATTACATTTGACCAAATATAATGAAATTTCTTCCCCCACCCCATGCGTCGATTCCCATGCGGACGACCGCCACTTCAAACAGCGTCATGAACCCCGCCCGCAAGACATCCCATTCTCACCCGCCCCGCCCGGCGCAGGACAGCAGCGACGTGGAGCCTGCCGTGCAGGCCCTGCGGCGATTTCGCGTCATATTCAATGCCGTACGCACCCACTTTCAACAGGTCGAGAAAATCACCGGGACCGGTGCGGCCCAGTTGCGGGCCATGAGCATCCTGCGCGAGCAGCCCGGCATCCGCCTGAGCGAACTGGCGCGGGTCATGGACATCCATCAAACGACCGCCAGCAATCTGGTCAAAACACTGATCGGGCGCAAGATGGTGGCCGCAAGCAGGGATGGCGCCGACCGCCGGGTCCAGCACCTGCACCTCCTGCCGGCCGGCGACCAGGTTCTGCAACGGATGAAAGCGCCCTACATCGGCGTCCTGCCCAAGGCCCTGCAGTCCATGCCGCCGTCCACATTGCGCCGCCTCAACAGCCACCTGGACCTGCTGATTGAGCAAATGCAGACGGACTCAACAGCCGCGTTGACCCCGCTGGTGCATCTGTAGCAGCGGCCCGGCCCTGAAGCCCCAGACAACCGGACAAAGGACGCCCCATGACCGATTTGATACTGACCTGGCCTGAATGGATCAAGCCTTCCGCCGGGCTGCCCATTGTGCAATGGTCCATCCTGCTGGCGCTGGCAGCAGCGGCCGGGCACATGCTGCAGCGCCACCTGGGACTGCCCAAAGTGCTGGGCTACTCGGCCATTGGTGCGCTGGCGGGGTTCTCCGGCTTCACCGGGGCCACCTGGCCGCTGCAGGGCATTGGCCTGTTCATGGTGGAGTTGGGCTTGTCAGTCATGCTGTTCGAGGCCGGCGGACGCCTCACGCTGCGCTGGTTCCGCCACAACCCCATGCTGCTGGTGCAGAGCCTGGCTGAATCCAGCATCACCTTTGCCGCCGTTTACTGGGTGCTCGGCCTGCTCGATGTCAGCGCGGACCTGCTCGCTCCGCTGGCCTTGCTGAGCGTGGCGGCTTCGCCGGCCGTGCTGATGCGCGTGACCATCGACATCCGGGCGGCCGGACCGGTCACCGATCGCTCGATTGCCCTGGCGGCGCTCAACACCCTGTATGTGCTGACTCTGGGCGGAGTCATGGCCCGCTACCTCGGCCAGGCGGAATTCTCCCTCGTGGGCGTGGCCTACCCGGTGGCGGTATTGCTTGGCATTTCGGTCGTGTTCGGATCTCTTCTTGCGCTGGCCTTGCGCAGCACCCTGCGCATCATGAGCCCTACCAGCGAAAGCACCTCGGTCGTGCTGCTGGCACTGGTGGCCGCCTGCACCACACTGGCCGCCAACTATGGCGGTTCGGCGCCGCTGACCGCGCTTCTGGCGGGCATTATGCTCAAGGCCCTGCACCCCAAACCCTGGGCATGGCCACGCCAGTTCGGCACGGCCGCGTCAATTCTGGCCATTTTGATGTTTGTGCTGGTCTCGCTGGTCGCGGCCCAGGCGCCATGGAACTCCCACGTATTCGGCATCGTGCTGGTGCTGGCGCTGGTGCGCACACTGGCCAAATTTGCCGCCATCGGATTAGGCAACTACGGCAGCGGGGCCAGCCTCAAGCAGTCCCTGTGGACAGCCTGCGCGATGTGGCCCATGTCGGCGGTCGCCCTGTTGCTGGCCTCCCAGTTCTGGCTTTTCGCCCCCTGGCTGGGTGTCCAAATCAGCGGCATCGCACTGCCGCTGATCCTGTTGATGGAACTACTGGGAGCATTCATGTCCACGCTGGCGCTGCAGCGTTCTGGCGAAGCGTCCGAAACCATGACCCTTCGCCGGGTTCGCCCCTCCAAGGAGAAATCCCATGACGCTTGAAGCTTTCAAAAAATCAGCCGCCCTGTCGCTCGGCGTCGAGCTGGAGTTGCAGTTGGTCAACACCCATGACTACGATCTGGCGCCTTATGCCGACGACATGCTGCGCCTGATGCGCAAGCACAAGCTGCCCGGCAGCGTCGTGCCGGAGATCACTTCGAGCATGATCGAGGTGTCGACCGGCGTGTGCCAATCGTCAGCGGAAGTCCTGGGCCAGCTCAGCCAGATCCGCGACGCCCTGGTGCAGTGCGCCGACAAGCTCAATATCGCCGTGGTCGGCGGCGGAACGCATCCATTTCAGCAATGGCACGAGCGGCGCATCTACGACAAGCCGCGATTTCGACAAGTCTCCGAACTCTACGGCTATCTGTCCAAGCAGTTCACCATCTTTGGCCAGCACGTCCACCTGGGTTGTCCGGATGCCGACAGCGCACTGCTGATGCTGCATCGCATGTCGCGCTACATTCCCCATTTCATTGCCCTGTCGGCCTCGTCGCCTTATGTGCAAGGCCATGACACGGCATTTGACTCCGCGCGGCTGAATTCTGTATTTGCCTTCCCGTTGTCCGGACGGGCGCCATTTGCGCTGACCTGGGATGAGTTCACGGTCTACTTCAACAAGATGTCCCGCACCGGCGTGGTCAACAGCATGAAGGATTTCTATTGGGACATCCGGCCCAAGCCCGAGTTCGGGACGATCGAAATCCGGGTGTTCGACACGCCGCTGACCATCGAGCGCGCCGCCGCCCTGGCCGCTTATGTGCAGGCGTTGGGGGCCTGGTTCCTGCAGGAGCAGCCCTTCATGCCGGCCGAGGACGACTACCTCGTGTACACCTACAACCGTTTCCAGGCCTGCCGCTTCGGGCTGGATGCCGTGTATGTCGATCCGGCAACCGGCGAGCACCTGCCGCTGCGCGAGCATATCCTGCAGACGATGGACCGGATTGACCTTCATGGCGTGTCCCTGGGAGCCCAGTCCGGCATCGATTTGCTGCGCAGGAGTGCTGACGGCAGTCACAACGAAGCCCGCTGGCTGAGGGAGCGACAGGCGCAGGAGCATCTGCTGGCGGAAGTGACTCGCCAGGCGGGCGAGCGCTTCCGCGGCCAATGCCCTAGCGCTTCGTCAGCACCTGCGGATTGAGTGGCGTCAAGGCCTTGCTGTTGGCGAAAAACTCGATCAGATTGTCCGCCGCCAGGTTCGCCATGGCCAGGCGCGTGGGCACGCTGGAACTGGCAATGTGCGGCGTCAGCACCACGTTGGGTACGGTGAGTAGATCCGGGTGCACCTTGGGCTCGCCCTCGAACACATCGAGACCGGCGGCGGCGATGCGCTTCTCGCGCAGCGCCATGGCCAGCGCCGCATCGTCGACAATGCCGCCGCGCGCGATGTTGACCAGCGTGGCCGTCGGCTTCATCTGCGCCAGCTCGGCCGCGCCGATGGTGTGGTGCGCGGCAGGCGAGTACGGCAGCACCAGCACCAGATGGTCGGCGGTCTTCAGCAGCTCTTCCTTGCTGACGTAACGCGCCTTGCATTCCGCTTCAGTGGCCGCATCGAGACGCGAGCGGTTGTGATAGATCACGTTCATGCCGAAGCCGTGCGCGCCACGCCGGGCGATGCCCTGGCCGATGCGGCCCATGCCCAGGATGCCGAGCGTGGCACCGTGGATGTCGGAGCCGGCGAACATGTCGTAGCTCCACTTGGTCCATTTGCCGGCGCGCAGGTAATGCTCGCTCTCGGTCATGCGGCGCGCGGTGGCCATCATCAGGGCGAAGCCGAAGTCGGCGGTGGTCTCGGTCAGCACGTCGGGGGTGTTGGTACCGAGCACGCCGCGCGCGGTCATGGCGTCGAGATCGAAGTTGTTGTAGCCCACCGCCATGTTGGCGCAGATCTTGAGCTGCGGGCAGGCGGCCAGCACTTCGGCATCGATGCGGTCGGTGCCGGTGGTGAAGGCGCCGGCCTTGTCGCGCAGCTTGTCGGTCAACTGTGCCTTGGACCAGGTTTCATCGGCCTGGTTGACTTCGACTTCAAAGTGCTGCGACAGGCGCGCGATGACTTCGGGAAAAACAGCGCGGGCCACAAGAATCTTGGGTTTCATCAAAATACCTCAGTACAGTCAATCGGATGCTTTTCGATGGCGGTCAAGGGAACAACCGGTACTCGACAATGTAGAAGATCGCGCCGGCCAGGTAGCCGATCAGCGCCAGGCCGCTGATCCTGCGCACGTACCAGAAGAAGTCGATTTTCTCCAGCCCCATGGCCGCCACGCCGGCCGCCGAGCCGATGATGAGGATGGAGCCGCCCGTGCCGGCGCAATAGGCCATGAACTCCCACAGGAAGCTGTCGGCCGGGTACTGCGTCAGGTTGTACATGCCCATGGAGGCGGCCACCAGCGGCACGTTATCGACGACGGCACTGACCAGGCCGATGATCATGACGATGATGTCCAGGCGGCCAATCTTCTGGTCCAGCCATTGCGCGATGGACGACAGGATATGGGTGTGCTCCAGGATGGCCACCGCCAGCAGGATGCCGATGAAGAAGACGATCGAGCTCATGTCGATGCGCGTGAGCGCCCGGGCCAGGGTCAGGCGCTGCTTGTGGAGATCATCTTCCTTGTGACGGTGCACCAGATCGCCGACCGCCCACAAGATGCCCAGCCCGAACAGGATGCCCATGAAGGGCGGCAGATGCGTCACGGTCTTGAACACCGGCACCGCCACCAGAATACCCAGCCCCAGGTAGAACATCAGGTTGCGCTCGAAGGCGGTCGTCTCCGGCCCTTCCGCGGCATGCCCCTGCTGCGGCGACACCACCGGACGCGCGCCCAGCAGATAGCTGGTCACCGCCAACGGCACCAGCAGGTTGATCATCGACGGAATGAACAGCCCTTTCATGATCGCCACCGTCGTGATCTGGCCGCCGATCCACAGCATGGTGGTGGTGACGTCGCCGATCGGCGTCCAGGCGCCGCCCGCGTTGGCGGCAATGACGATGATGCCGGCGAAGAACAGGCGGTCTTCGCGCTTGTCGAGCAGCTTCTTCATGAGCGAGACCATGACGATGGTCGTGGTCAGATTGTCCAGGATCGAACTGAGGAAGAAGGTCACGAAGCCGACCAGCCACATCAGCGTAGAAAGCCGCGTGGTCTTGATGCGCGAGGTGATCACCTCGAAGCCGTTGTGCGCGTCCACCACCTCGACGATGGTCATGGCGCCCATGAGGAAAAAGACGATCTGAGCCGTGCCCATGAGCGACTCGGCCAGTTGCCCGCCCACGGCGCGGGGGTCGCCGCTGGACAGCGCATAAATCGTCCACAGCAGGCCCGCACCGATCAGGGCCGAGGCCGATTTATTGATCTTGAGGGGATGTTCCAGGGCAATGGCCGCGTAGGCCAGGACGAAGACAAGAACTAGCAGGGTAAGCATGGAGCGACACCTTGGCCGTGGGTTTTAATAATGGGAAAAGCGCTGCCGATTATCGTGTATGGGCCATGGAAAAACGGCCTTGCACAGGCAGGCAAGGGTTTTCCTCAACACAAAAACCTGGATGGCAGATGGCCCGGGCCTGGACCCCCCAGTCACTCCAGCCAGTGCGTGAATTCGCCCACCGGCACACGCGGTGTGCGGAAGGTGTTCACGATATCCGATGCATCGGCATAGCCCAGCGCCATGCCGCACACCAGCATCTCATCCGCTCCGGCGCCAATATGCGGCAGGATGATTTTGGCAAAGCCGTTCCAGGCGGCCTGCGGGCAGGTGTCCAGGCCACGGCCCCGAGCCGCCAGCATGATGTTCTGCAAAAACATGCCGTAGTCCACCAGCGAGCCGCGGCCCATGACGCGGTCCAGCGTGAACATGAGCCCCACCGGTGCATCGAAGAACTTGAAGTTGCGCAGGTGCTGGGCGTGCATCCTGTCCTTGTCGCCCTTGACGATGCCCAGCAGGCCGTACAGGCCCCAGCCGTTTTCGCGCCGGCGGTCGATGTAGGGGCTGACCCATTTTTCCGGATAGTAGTCGTACTCCTCGCGGTACTCCGCGGCCAGCGCCGGGTTGGCACGCAGGGCCTCGTAAGCGGCACACACCTTGCCCACCAACGTGTCGCGGCTGGCGCCCTGCAGCACGTACACCTTCCAGGGCTGGGTGTTGGTGCCGGAGGGCGCGCGGCTGGCCACTTGCAGCAGATCAGCGATCAGCTCGCGCGGCACCGCCTGCGGGGTAAAGGCACGGATCGACATGCGCGAGTTGATCGCCTCATCCACGGACATGTCGGTCATGCAAGCGTCTCCAATACGGTTCTGAGTTTTTCGGGCAAAGGCACGGGACGGCGGTCTTTCCGGTCCACATAGACATGGATGAAATGCCCCTGGGCGGCCGCAAATTCAGAGCCTTGGGCAAACAGACCGACTTCGTAGCGGACGCTGGATTTGCCCAGCTTGGCCACACGGATGCCGGCCTCCACCGTCTGGGGAAAAGCCAGCGGGGCAAAGTAGTTGCACTGGGTCTCTATCACCAGCCCGATGGCTTCGCCCTGGTGAATGTCCAGCACCCCCTGCTCGATCAGATAAGCGTTCACCGCCGTGTCGAACCAGCTGTAATAGACGACGTTGTTGACGTGGCCATAGACATCGTTGTCCATCCAGCGCGTGCCGATGGGACGAAAGACCTTGTAGGCGCTGCGCGCTTCAGCTAGGGGTTTGTCAGTTTTGGCATTCATCGTTGCCCTGATTTTGCCAGCCCGGGAGCTTCAAGCCGCGCGGGTTTGCCAGCGCATCGTCCGTCTCCTGGCCCCGACCGGCCCAAGCCCGGATTTAGATCGGCGCCCCTAATGTGCTGCAATGCAGCAAAATAAGCTTGCATTGCAGCCCCGCGTCCTTATAATTTGTTTTATGTTGCATCGCAGCATAAGCTTTTCAGCCTACCCTTTTAGGAGAATTTCATGCTGACCATCGAACAAGTCATGTCCGCCAACAAGGCCAACGTCGAAACCCTGTTTGGCCTGACCAGCAAAGCCTTCGAAGGCGTTGAAAAGCTGGTTGAACTGAACCTGGCCGCTTCCAAAGCCGTTCTGGCTGACGTAGCCAGCCAGACGCAGTCTGTCCTGGGCGTCAAGGATGCGCAGGAACTGCTGGCCCTGCAATCCAGCCTGCTCCAGCCGCTGGCCGAGAAAAGCGCCGCCTACACCCGCAATGTGTATGACATCGCCACGGGCACGAGTGCTGAATTTGGCAAGGCTTTTGAAGCCCAGACGACGGAAAGCCAGCAAAAATTCATGAATCTGGTGGAGAACACCGCCAAGAACGCCCCCGCCGGCTCCGAAACCGCCGTGGCTTTCATGAAAGGCGCCGTGGCAGCTGCCAACAATGCCCTGGAATCGGTGCAAAAGTCGGTGAAACAGGCTACTGAACTGGCGGAATCCAATTTCAATGCGGTGGCCGCAAATGCCGTTAGCGCCAGCAAGCCTGCAGCGAAAAAGCGTTAATTTGATTTTCAGGGTTAACCCCTAATTTTTTAGGGAAATCCCTAGACATCAAGGGAAAACCCTGAGATAATTTACTTATTCAGAAACAAATCGTTGTTTCTACCGGTTGTCTCCTCGGGTCCTTTCGAAACCTTCGGGTTCAGGGATCCCTTCAAGGCCTCGTCTCTGACGGGGCCTTTTTTTTATCTGCTCCCGGCTTCAATAGCCAGTTTGAGTTGCGGCATAACCAGCAGCATGGCCGCCCGCCCAGCCTGGATGGCACGCCGACGGGCTCCGAAATCAGCACTGGCCACGCCGTTGAGCGTTGGGCGCACCACCACTTCGGCATCCCTCAATTCCAGGCTGTTGATACTTTTGCCCATGATGGTGAAGGTCTGCATGAGGATCTGCAACGAGTCTGTGGCTGGGTTGGCTTCCGGTGCACTGGAGATATCCACGGCGATCACCAATTCAGCCCCCATCTGGCGGGCATAGCGCACCGGCACGGGAGATACCAGTCCGCCGTCCACATATTCCCGACCGGAAATCCGCACCGGCTGGAAGACGGCTGGCACCGCACTGGAAGCCCGCACGGCAGTCGCCGTATCCCCACGCTGGAACAACACACCCTGCCCGCTGTTCAGATCGGTGGCCAGAATGCCCAGCGGCAATGGCATGTTCTCGATCAGGCGCCCCCCGACTTGGGCGTGCACATAGCGGGCCAGTGCGTCCCCCTTCAAAATACCGCGGTTGAAAATCGGCAGGGTCCAGTCGGCAAAGGTCCCCTCGTCCATGGTTTCTGCCATCTGCTGCAACTGGGGGCCCGTCTTGCCACTGGCATAAAGGGCCGCAACCAGACTGCCGGCAGAAGTACCGGCCACCACCGCCGGCCGAATTCCCGCTTCTTCCAGCACCTGAATCACCCCGATATGCGCAAATCCACGCGCCGCGCCTCCGCCAAGGGCCAGACCTATTTTGGGAGGACGCTTGACGGGCGCAGGCAGCTCCGTGACTGCCGGCGGAGCAGGCTCACCTGGCGGCACCGAGGTGCAGCCGGCCAGCCAGACCGCCAGCAGCAGGGCAGGCAAGCCCACGATGTGCCGGCTTGGTATTGAACGCCATCCATTCCGAATTATTTTTGTTTGCTTTGCCATCAAGCGATGCTTTCTGAAAAGTTGGACTTCATGAAACCGGTATTTTTCCGGTGGCCGCCACTATTTTGCTGGCTGGCTGCTTGCGCCCAGAAGCATTGCAGCCGCTGCCGGAGCGCGGTCGGATTCAGACAAGAAGAAAAGCCTGCACGGAAGCAACCGTGCAGGCTTGTATTGAAAGGTCGGCCTGCGACTTGCGCCAGCCGGGAGTCAGCTGGCAGTCGCTTCCTCCGGCTTGGCCTTGCCCTCTTTTTTCGGCAAGGGCTGGATATCCAGCAGCACCTCGGTCTTGCTTTCATCCTTGTCATCCAGATCCACGGTCAGGCGGCCGCCTTCCTTGAGTTGGCCGAAAAGCAGCTCGTCGGCCAGGGCGCGACGGATCGTGTCCTGGATCAGGCGCTGCATCGGGCGCGCACCCATGAGCGGATCGAAGCCCTTCTTGGCCAGATGCTTGCGCAGCTTGTCGGTGAAGGTGACCTCCACTTTCTTCTCGGCCAGTTGGGTTTCCAGTTGTAGCAGGAACTTGTCCACCACCCGCATGATGACCTGCTCATCCAGCGCCTTGAAGCTCACGATGGCATCCAGCCGGTTGCGGAACTCGGGCGTGAACAGGCGTTTGATGTCGCCCATCTCGTCGCCGGCCTGGCGCGGATTGGTGAAGCCGATGGTCGCCTTGTTCATGGTCTCGGCGCCCGCATTCGTCGTCATGATGATGATGACGTTGCGGAAGTCGGCCTTGCGTCCGTTGTTGTCGGTCAGCGTGCCGTGGTCCATGACCTGCAGCAGCACGTTGAAGATGTCCGGATGCGCCTTCTCGATTTCGTCGAGCAGCAGCACCGCGTGCGGCTTCTTGGTGATGGCCTCGGTCAGCAGGCCACCCTGGTCAAAGCCCACATAACCCGGGGGCGCACCGATCAGGCGGCTCACGGCATGGCGTTCCATGTATTCCGACATGTCGAAACGGATCAGGTCGATCCCCATGATGTAGGCCAGTTGCTTGGCCGCTTCGGTCTTGCCCACGCCGGTGGGACCGCTGAACAGGAAAGAGCCAATCGGCTTGTCGCCCTTGCCCAGGCCCGAACGCGCCATCTTCACGGCCGAGGCCAGCACTTCGATGGCCTTGTCCTGGCCGAAGACCACGCTCTTGAGATCCCGCTCCAGCGTCTGCAATTTGCTGCGGTCATCGTTGGAGACGTTGGCCGGCGGAATACGGGCGATCTTGGCGACGATGTCCTCGACCTCGGCCTTGCCGATGATCTTCTTGCGCTTGGAAGGCGTCAGGATGCGCTGGGCCGCGCCTGCTTCGTCGATCACGTCGATCGCCTTGTCGGGCAAATGGCGGTCGTTGATGTACTTGGCCGACAACTCGGCCGCGGCCTGCAAGGCGGCTGCGGCGTACTTGACGCTGTGGTGCTCCTCGAAACGGGACTTGAGTCCCTTGAGGATTTCCACGGTTTCCTGCACCGTCGGCTCGACCACATCCACCTTCTGGAAGCGGCGTGACAGCGCGGCATCCTTCTCGAAGATGCCACGGTACTCGGTAAAGGTCGTCGCGCCAATGCACTTGAGATTGCCACTGGACAGCGCCGGCTTGAGCAGATTGGAGGCGTCCAGCGTGCCGCCCGAAGCAGCCCCCGCGCCAATCAGGGTATGGATCTCGTCGATGAACAGAATCGCATTGGGCTTGTCCTTGAGCGACTTGAGCACGCCCTTGAGCCGCTGTTCGAAGTCCCCCCGGTATTTGGTACCCGCCAGCAAGGCCCCCATGTCCAGCGAATACACCATGGAATCCGCCAGAATCTCGGGCACTTCCTTTTGCGTGATGCGCCAGGCCAGCCCTTCGGCGATAGCTGTCTTGCCCACGCCGGCCTCGCCCACCAGCAGCGGGTTGTTCTTGCGCCGCCGGCACAGGATCTGGATCACCCGCTCGACCTCGTACTCGCGTCCGATCAGGGGGTCTATCTTGCCCTCTCGGGCCAACTGGTTGAGATTCTGGGTGTACTGCTCCAGCGGAGAGGCCTTGTCGCTCTTCTCGGCGCCGCCCTCTTCGGCTTCAGCCTGGCCCTCGCTGGCCTTGGACTGCTCCGGAGGGTCGCTCTTCTTGATGCCATGGGCAATGAAGTTCACCACGTCCAGGCGCGTCACACCCTGCTGGTGCAGGTAGTACACGGCATGCGAATCCTTTTCACCGAAGATGGCCACCAGCACATTGGCGCCGGTCACTTCCTTCTTGCCGCTGCCGGTGGACTGCACGTGCATGATGGCGCGCTGGATCACCCGCTGAAAGCCCAAGGTGGGCTGGGTGTCCACTTCGTCGGTACCGGCCACCTGGGGGGTGTTGTCCTTGATGAAATTGGACAGGGATTTTCGCAAATCATCAATATTGGCCGAGCAGGCTCGCAGCACTTCGGCGGCACTGGGATTGTCCAGCAAGGCCAAAAGCAAATGCTCCACCGTGATGAACTCATGGCGTTGCTGGCGTGCTTCGACAAACGCCATGTGCAAACTAACTTCCAATTCCTGGGCAATCATGTGGTTTCCTTTTGCCTTGCTTTCATGTTCAACTTTAATCCGATTTGCCCAACAGTTCCAGACCAGCCCGATTTCTCTACAATTCGACAGGTTCGCTGATACATTTCAACGGATGCCCCGCCTTGTGCGCTGCATCCAGCACCTGATCGACCTTGGTCGCGGCCACGTCCTTGCTATAGACACCGCAAACACCTTTGCCATCCAGGTGGATTTTGAGCATGATCTGGGTCGCCGATTCCAGGTCCTTACTAAAAAACTCCTGAATCACAAGCACCACGAATTCCATCGGGGTGTAATCATCGTTGAGCATGACCACCTGGTACATCTGCGGTGGTTTGACCTTTTGAGCCCGACGCTCAAGCACGACCGAGCCGCCATCATCCCGTGCTGGTTGACGAATGGACGGCAAGGATGGATTGGACGGTTTCGTAGCCATAAGTTCATTTTACCGAGCACACCAACTTGTTGCCGCATGAAGGTGAATTGGAGGCGGAATACCAACATTCAAGGTCGGGAGGCTCTGTATAACTCCCGCCATGCGCGGCGGGAGTTATACAGAGCCCCCTTGCCCGCCGCGAAAAAAGAAAAACCGCCCAGGCCCGGGCCCATGGCGGTTTTCGGATGGCTGCACTGCCGAAAGCACCGGCAGACAGCAGTTCCCTGACTTACATGTGGTCGATCATGACCTGGCCGAAACCCGAGCAGCTGACCTGGGTGGCCCCTTCCATCAGACGGGCAAAGTCGTAGGTCACTTTCTTGCTGGCAATGGATTTCTCGATCGAACTGATGATCAGGTCGGCCGCTTCCTTCCAGCCCATGTGGCGCAACATCATCTCGGCCGACAGGATCTCGGAGCCGGGGTTCACGTAGTCCTTGCCGGCGTACTTCGGCGCCGTGCCGTGCGTGGCTTCGAACATGGCCACGGTGTCGGACAGGTTGGCGCCGGGCGCGATGCCGATGCCACCGACCTGGGCCGCCAGGGCGTCGGAGATGTAGTCGCCGTTCAGGTTCAGGGTGGCCACCACGCTGTATTCGGCGGGACGCAGCAGGATCTGCTGCAGGAAGGCGTCGGCGATCACGTCCTTGACGATGATGTCCTTGCCGGTCTTCGGGTTCTTGAACTTGCACCACGGGCCGCCGTCGATCAACTGGGCGCCGAACTCCTTTTGCGCCAGGGCATAGGCCCAATCGCGGAAGCCGCCTTCGGTGAACTTCATGATGTTGCCTTTGTGCACGATGGTCACGCTCGGCTTGTCGTTGTCGATGGCGTATTGAATCGCCTTGCGCACCAGGCGCTCGGTGCCTTCAATGGACACGGGCTTGATGCCGATGCCGGAGGTGTTGGGGAAACGGATTTTCTTGACCCCCATCTCCTCAATCAGGAACTTGATCAGTTTCTTGGCCTTGTCGGACTGGGCTTCGAACTCGACACCAGCGTAGATGTCTTCCGAGTTCTCGCGGAAGATCACCATATTGGTCTTTTCCGGTTCCTTGACCGGCGAAGGCACGCCCTTGAAGTACTGAATGGGGCGCAGGCAGACATACAGGTCGAGCTCCTGGCGCAGGGCCACGTTAAGCGAGCGGATGCCGCCACCCACGGGGGTGGTCAGCGGGCCCTTGATGGAGACTACATATTCGCGCACCACGTCCAGGGTTTCCTGGGGCAGCCAGACATCGGGGCCGTAGATCTTGGTGGACTTTTCGCCGGCATAGACCTCCATCCAGTGGATCTGGCGCTTGCCGCCATAGGCCTTGGCCACTGCTGCATCCACTACCTTGAGCATCACCGGCGTGATGTCCAAGCCGGTTCCGTCGCCTTCAATATAGGGAATGATGGGCTGGTCAGGCACCTTGAGCGACATGTCGGCATTGACGGTGATTTTTTGGCCTTTTGAGGGCACCTTGATGTGCTGGTACATGGGGAAGCTTCTCCGTAAATAGATGCAAATGCAGATTCCTGGCGGCCCGGAACGCCGCAGAACGAGCGGGCTGGATGGGACTTATGAATTCTAGTCCCAAAATTTATGTGAACTTCCTGTCAACCCATGCCAAATCAGTGCCGTTACTGAATGACCTCCTGCTTGTACGGGGGGATTTTTTTGCCCCAACCTAGGAAATTTAAAATGAACAAACTCCTCGCCGCTCTGATCGCCGGTCTTTTCGCCGCTGGTGCTTTCGCCCAAGCTGCTGCCCCGGCAGCTCCCGCCGCCCCCGCTGCCCCGGCCGCTGTTGCTGCCAAGCCTGCTGATGCCAAGGCTGAGAAAGCTGCTGCCGCTGCTGCCAAGAAAGAAGCCGCCAAGAAGGCCAAGGAAGAGAAAGCCGCTGCCGCTGCTGCCAAGAAAGAGGCTGCCAAGAAGGCCAAGGCTGAGAAAGCTGCTGCCGCTGCTGCCAAGAAAGAAGCTGCCAAGAAGGCCAAGGCTGAGAAAGCTGCTGCCGCTGCTGCTGCTAAGAAAGAAGCCGCCAAGAAGTAATTCTTGTCGAGATGGAAGAAAATGCCCGCTCTTGCGGGCATTTTTATTTGTTGAACCCATTTCATCCATGAAACATTTCGTCCTCCAAATCACGCTGTTCTTCCTGAGTCTTAGCGGCGGTGTCCAGGCGCAAGAGACGCCACAATTCAATCTGCCACGCATCAAACTGTCGGCCGGCATCCATCTGATCGATGTTCAACTCGCCGTGACACCCCAGCAGCAAGCCCGAGGCCTGATGTTCCGCCGCGAAATGCGCCAAAACGAGGGCATGCTGTTTGTATTCGAGCAGCCTTCCAAGCAGTGCTTCTGGATGAAGAACACCCTGCTGCCGCTCACTGCCGCCTTTGTGGCCGATGATGGAACGATCATCAATCTGGAAAACATGGCACCCCAAACAACCAACCCGCACTGTTCGGCCAAGCCGGTTCGCTATGTGCTGGAGATGAACCAGGGCTGGTTTGCCAAGCAGGGCATCAAGGCTGGCTTCAAATTGGGTGGCAAGCCGTTTGAGATCGCAAGGTAAGTCCTTCCCCTTTTCTGCTTCATGAAAAAAGCCGACCCGCGGGTCGGCTTTTTACAGGCGCAAAGCTTTCGGGCTCAGGCGAAGTTCTTCGCGACGAAGTCCCAGTTCACCAGCTTGTCCAGGAAGGTCTCGACAAACTTCTGGCGCAGGTTACGGTAGTCGATGTAGTAGGCGTGTTCCCACACGTCCACGGTCAGCAGGGCCTTATCGGCAGTGGTCAGCGGCGTGCCAGCAGCACCCATATTGACGATCTCCACCGAACCGTCGGCCTTCTTCACCAGCCAGGTCCAGCCGGAACCAAAGTTGCCAACCGCCGATTTGACGAAGGCTTCCTTGAAGGCCGCGTAGCTGCCCCACTTGGCGTTGATGGCTGCAGCCAGGGCGCCCGTGGGCTCGCCACCGCCGTTGGGCTTCATGCAGTTCCAGAAGAAGGTGTGGTTCCAGATCTGAGCGGAGTTGTTGTAAACGCCACCGCTGGACTTCTTGATGATGGACTCCAGGTCCATATTTTCGAACTCGGTGCCCTTTTGCAGGTTGTTCAGGTTCACCACATAGGCGTTGTGGTGCTTGCCATGGTGAAACTCCAGGGTTTCCTTGGAGTAATGGGGGACCAGGGCGTCAATCGCGAAGGGCAATGCGGGCAGGGTATGTTCCATGGTTTCCTCGTGGGTTTGTTGTTCGAAAGCGCTGATTGTAGAAACTAATTTCCGCGTGTTGGGGAAACGGTCAGATCAACCTTGCCGTCGGCAAGGGTGGCCTGCACGGCCTGCCCGGCAAAGGTCTGGCTGACGCGGGTGATGGCATGCCCTTTCTCATCCGCCAGCCAGGCGTAGCCGCGCTGCAGGACCAGGGACGGATCCAGCAGCCCCAGCCGCAGGGCAGCGCGATCCAGCCGCTGGCGCGCTCCGTCCCGGCCGCGCAGAACCTGCCGGGGCAGGTTGGTTTCCAACAGCTGCACGTCCCGCTCCTGCTGGCGCATGGCATGGGAAACAGCAAAACGCAGGCGCTGGGCATGGGAGGCCAGGGTCAGCCGCTGCCGCGCTGCCATCGCCGACGGACGCCCGAGCCGTGCTGCCAGGGCATCAAGCCGCTGGCTCTGACTGTCCAGCCGGCGGGTCAGGGCCTCACGCAGGCGGACCTGCACCAGTTCAAGCGCCCCCAGCCAGACTGATCGAGGCTGGGCCACGAGTTCGGCGGCAGCGGTCGGCGTGGGCGCGCGCAAGTCGGCCACAAAGTCGGCGATGGTGAAATCGGTCTCATGGCCAACGCCGCAGACGATCGGCACCGGACTTTGCACCAGGGTGCGCGCCAGGCGCTCGTCGTTGAAGGCCCACAGGTCTTCCATGGAGCCGCCACCCCGCACCAGCAGGATCACGTCCACCACAGGGCGCGGCAACCGCCCCGAATCCATGGCCAAACCAACCGCCTGCCCTTGTCCAGCGGGCGCCAACTGATACAAATCTGAGAGCGCCCGGACCAGTTCCGCCGGTGCGCTGGCGCCTTGCACCGAAGCTGGCGCCACGACCACCGGAATGTGCGGCACGCGTCGCTGCAACGCCGTCACGACATCATGCAGGGCGGCGGCGCCGAGCGAGGTGACCACGCCGATGCCGCGCGGCATGACTGGCAGGGACCGCTTGCGTGCCGCATCGAACAGGCCCTCGCCTTCGAGCCGCGCCTTGAGATTGAGGAACTGTTCGAACAGCGCCCCCTGCCCGGCGCGCCCCATGGATTCAACGATCAGTTGCAGGTCGCCGCGCGGCTCGTACACGCCCAGGCGGCCGCGTACTTCGACCAGTTCTCCGTCGCGGGGACTGAAGTCGAGCAAGCTGGCCGCCCGTTTGAACATGGCGCAGCGAATCTGCCCGGTTTCGTCCTTCAGCGAGAAGTAACAATGCCCGCTGGATGCGCGCGAGAAGCCCGAAATCTCGCCGCGCACCGCGACCGGATTGAAGCGGGCTTCCAGCGCATCAGCAATGGCGCGGCAAAGTGCACCAACCTGCCAGATTCGCAGCGTGCTTACAGGGTATTCAGAATCAGACATCAATAAAAACGGGGCTTCCCGAGGGATGGTGACATGCATTACTCACAATATTGGCGACTGAAGCCGCAACGGACCGGAAATGTCGGCCAAGCACGATTTTTCGTTGCAAGCCATTGAATTCATTCAGTTTTTATCTGCCTTTTTTGTCATCGTTTTGTCGCAATCCCGCATGGATGCGCCCTGAGGGCAGATAAGCAGCCTGTTCTGCACAAAGTTATCCACAAGTTCTGTGGGATGCAACATAGCAATCCCTTCTGCGGGAAAACCGCGTCCAGGAGAGGCGCGAATCGCGACTGGACGTGGGTCATAATCGCATGGCTTCAAACTGAGCGGAGGGTTCCTTTGTTTTCCATCATACAAGCCGCCGGCTGGCCAATCTGGCCCCTGATTGCCTGCTCTATCCTGGCACTTGCACTCGTCATCGAGCGTTTCCTCAGCCTCAAGACCGACAAGATTGCCCCGCCCAAACTGCTCGACGAAGCGATGAGCGCGTCGCGCACCGCCGTTCCCACGCCTGAAGTGGTGGAGCAGCTGGAGAAAAATTCCGCCCTGGGCGAGGTGTTGGCCAGCGGGTTCCGGGCTCTCCAGGCCAACCCGAACAGCAGTGAAGAAGACGTGCGAGCCGCCATGGAAAGCACTGGCCGCGAGGTGGCCCACCGACTGGAACGCTACCTGAGCGCCCTGGCCACCATCGCCTCGGCCGCGCCGTTGATGGGCCTGTTCGGTACGGTGATCGGGATGATCGATATTTTCGGATCGCAGTCCCCGACCGGCGGCGCCACAGGCGGCAACCCGGCGCTACTGGCCCACGGCATCTCGGTCGCCCTGTACAACACGGCCTTCGGCCTGATCGTGGCCATTCCTTCCCTGATTTTCTGGCGCTATTTCCGCGCCCGGGTCGATGACTACCTGCTCACGCTGGAGTTGTCCGCCGAGCGGCTGCTGCGCCATATCAAGGCCCTGACCAAGGCATGAGCATGCATTTCCGCCGCCCATCCAGGGAAGAACCGGAGATCAACCTGATCCCCTTCATCGACGTACTGCTGGTGGTGCTGATCTTCCTGATGCTCTCCACCACCTACAGCAAGTTCACCGAGATGCAGTTGCGGCTGCCCGTGGCCGATACCGATGCCCAGCGCGACTACCCGAAGGAAGTCGTGGTGGCCGTCAGCAGTGACGGCGCCTATGCGGTCAACAAGATCCCGGTGGACGGCCGCAGCCTGGACACACTGGCCATTGCCCTGCAGCAGGCTGCCCGGGCCGGCAAGGACACGGTCGTGATCATCAGCGCGGACGCCAACGCCCGGCATCAGGCGGTGGTGACCGTGATGGAAGCCGCACGCCGTTCGGGTCTGACGCAAATCACCTTTGCCACCCAGTCATCGGCCCAGGCAGGGGCGAGATAGGCCCATGCACGAGGCCTCGCAGCCCGCGTTGCAGCGCGTCCTGATGCAGGCCTGGCGCCAGCGCGGCGTGCTGGCCTGGCTGCTGTGGCCGCTCTCTGTGCTGCTGGGCCTGCTGGTGCGCTTGCGCCAAGGGCTGTACCTCAGCGGTTTCCTGGCGCGACAGCGGGTGCCGGTTCCCGTCATCGTGGTGGGCAATGTGGTCGCCGGCGGTGCCGGCAAGACACCGGTGGTGATGGCGCTGACGCGGCACCTGCAGGCCCGCGGCCTGCATCCCGGCGTGATCTCGCGTGGACACGGCCGACACACGCGGGACTGCCGCGAAGTGCACGCCGACAGCCCCGCCCTTGAAGTGGGCGATGAACCGGCGCTGATCAAGCGTTCGACCCGGGTCCCGGTATTTGTGGCCGCTCGCCGCATTGACGCCGCCCGCGCCCTGCTGGCCCGCTATCCGCAAACCGACGTGCTTCTGAGCGACGACGGACTGCAGCACTACGCGCTGGCGCGCGACATCGAAGTGTGCGTGTTTGACGACCGTGGCGTTGGCAATGGCTGGCTGCTGCCGGCCGGACCGCTGCGCGAACCCTGGCCCCGGCCAGTCGATCTGGTACTGCATACCGGCGCGCGGCCGGCGTTCACCGGTTTCACCAGCCGGCGCGCGCTGGCCCCCCATGCCGTGCGGGCCAACGGCAGCCAGGTGGCATTGGCCACGCTGTCCCAGCCTACGGGCCGGCCGCTGCTGGCGCTGGCAGCCATCGCCCGACCCGGGGCATTCTTTGACATGCTGCGCGCGCAAGACCTGCCATTGGCGCGTACCCTGGCATTCCCCGATCACTATGATTTTGATAGCTGGTCACGGCCGACCGACAAAGCCTACACCCTGATATGCACCGAGAAAGACGCGATCAAGCTGTGGCGCCAACATCCCGATGCACTGGCCGTGCCGCTGGAATTCACGCCCGAGCCGGCCTTTCTCGCGGCGCTGGACGCCCTGCTCGATGCGACCCCGGTCACACCGCTATCATCAACGTATGGACACACGACTTCTTGAACTGCTGGTCTGCCCCGTGACCAAGGGACCGCTCGAATACGACCGCGAGAAGCAGGAACTGATCTCGCGCAGCGCCCGGCTGGCCTACCCGGTCCGCGACGGCATCCCGATCCTGCTGGAAAACGAGGCGCGCCCACTCACCGACGAGGAACTCGGGCTTTGAGCTTCACTGTCCTGATTCCCGCGCGGCTGGCCTCCACCCGCCTGCCGAACAAACCGCTGGCCGACATTGGTGGCCTGCCCATGATCGTGCGGGTGGCGCAACGGGTTCTGTCGGGCATGGCACCCACGACCCGGGTCGTGGTGGCGGCCGACAGCGCATCCATCCTGCAAGCCTGCCAGTCGCACGGCATCGAGGCCGTGCTGACCCGCCAGGATCATCCCAGCGGCAGCGACCGGCTGGCCGAGGCCTGCGACCTGCTCCAACTGGGCGATGACAGCATGGTGGTCAATGTCCAGGGGGACGAGCCGCTGATCGATCCGGCCTTGGTCAAGGCCGTGGCGGATCTGCTGCTGCAGCGCCCCGAAGCCAGCATGAGCACGGCCGCGCACCTGATCCATGAGCCGGCCGAGTTCAGCAACCCGAACGTGGTCAAGGTCGTGCTCGATGCACGCCAGATGGCGCTGTATTTCAGCCGCGCGCCGATCCCGCACTGGCGCGACAGTCCGGCGGCGCTGCCCAACCCGGCACCCTTGCGCCACATCGGCATCTATGGCTACCGCGCCGGCTTCCTGCGCCAGTTTCCGCGCCTGCCTCAAGCCCCCATCGAGGTCACCGAAGCGCTGGAGCAGTTGCGTGCCCTGTGGCACGGCCACCGCATCGCCGTGCATGTGACGCCGCATGCGCCCGGCCCCGGTGTCGACACCCCCGAAGATCTGGAACGCGTGCGCCGGCTCTTGCGATCCTGAGTGTCCGGCGTCAGGTGCCGGCAAGCCCGGCATGCTATCCTCAACCCCAAATATATGCGCGCCCCTTTGCGGAACTGGCAGCGCCATCTGATACCGATTCATCCGAGGAAATCCATGAGACTGATTCTGCTAGGCGCTCCCGGCGCCGGCAAGGGCACGCAAGCCACCTTTATCTGCCAGAAATACGGCATCCCGCAGATTTCAACCGGTGACATGCTGCGCGCCGCGATCAAGGCCGGCACCCCGCTGGGACTCCAGGCCAAGGATGTCATGAAGTCTGGCCGGCTGGTCAGTGACGACCTCATCATCAGCCTCGTCAAGGAACGCATCACTCTGCCGGACTGTGCCAATGGGTTCCTGTTCGATGGCTTTCCCCGCACCATCCCCCAGGCCGATGCCATGAAGAACTCCCGCGTCAAGCTGGACTATGTGCTGGAAATCGACGTGCCGTTCGAGGCCATCATCGAGCGCATGAGCGGGCGCCGCTCGCACCCGGCCTCGGGCCGCACCTACCATGTCAAGTTCAACCCGCCCAAGGTCCCGGGCAAGGACGACGTGACCGGCGAGCCGCTGGTGCAGCGCGACGACGACCGGCAAGAAACCGTGAAGAAGCGCCTGGATGTGTACAGCGCCCAGACCCGCCCACTGATCGATTACTACAAAGAGTGGGCCAAGATCGACCCGGCTGCCGCCCCCAAGTACCGCGTCGTCAGCGGCATGGGCGACGTCAATGAAATCACGGCCAGGGCCCTGGCCGCGCTTTCGGACTGAGACGTCCCCAGCCCTGCGGGGGGCCTACCCCAAAGCCTGCTGCCGGGCGATCAGCTCCAGCATCAAGGCCACACGCGCCTTCACGGCCGACAGGCCCTCTGAATCCCGGATCATCTGATCCGGCACGGGAAGGATCTGGCCATTGCAGCAGCGCGTGGCACGCACGACCCGCACGCCACAGCCCTGTGCCCGGTGCAAAGCGGCTTCCAGTTCGTGGTGCAGGCTGCCATTGCCGGTCGCCGCCACCACCAGCCCCTGGACCGGCGAGGCTCCGAAGCGTTGTGCGACCTCAGGCGACACCAGCGCATCGACCGTGGCACCGTTCGCCCCGGCATGGCTCATCACGATCTCTACCCGCGGCCAGTCCGCCTGAGCTGCCAATTTTTCAATCGCCTGCGGCGTGCACAGGACAGGCTCCTGCGGCCAGTTTCTAGCCAGGTACAGGCCGCCCTGCGCCACCTGGCCCAGAGGTCCGGCATCGCCCGAGCTGAAGGCGTCCAGCCGCCAGGTGTGCACCTTCTGCACATCGCGGGCGCTGTGGATCGTGCCGGCACAAACGACCACCACGCCCTGCGCACCGGGATAAGCCGCCACGGTGAGGGCATCCAGCAGGTTTTGCGGTCCGTCCGCCCCGATCGACGTGGCCGGACGCATGGCGCCAGTCAGCACCACCGGCTTGCGCGGCGCCAGCACGGACTGCAGGAAGTAGGCCGTCTCCTCCAGCGTGTCGGTGCCATGTGTCAGCACCAGGCCCTGCACCTCGTCGCGCTCCAGCCAATGCGCGCAGCGGTGCAGCAGGTGCTGCCAGACGGCGAAATCCATGTCCTTGCTGTCGATCTGCGCCACCTGCTCCGACAGCAGTTCCAGCGGGAACTGCGCCAGGTCGGGTAGGGCCGCCAGCAACTCGCCCACCCCGCGTTGCGCGGCGGTATAGCCCAGGTTGTCTGAAGCCCGCATGGCCGTGCCCGCAATCGTGCCGCCGGTGCCCAGAACCACTATTTTTTTACCAAGCACTTGCAAATCCTTAAAAACTGATTAAAAATACAGCTACTGGATATTAAAACAGTAATCGGGTTTCGACCCGAACCCAAGGAGTCATCATGATGGACCTGCCCCAGTTTCCGGTGAAACTCACCGATCGCCAGCAACAGATTCTGGACCTGATCCAGAGTGCCATAGCACGCACCGGCGCGCCGCCCACCCGCGCCGAGATCGCAACCGAACTCGGCTTCAAATCCGCCAATGCCGCCGAGGAGCACCTGCAGGCGCTGGCGCGCAAAGGCGTCATTGAGTTGGTCAGCGGCACCTCCCGCGGCATCCGGCTCAGGAGCGACGCCCTGCGTTCCATCAACGAATCCCGTATCAAGCAATTCTCCCTGCCGCTGCCGGGTCTGGCCCAACTCGCCCTGCCCCTGATCGGTCGCGTGGCAGCCGGCTCACCCATTCTCGCGCAGGAACATGTGGACCAGACTTACTACGTCGAAAACAGCCTGTTCCAGCGCAAGCCCGATTACCTGCTCAAGGTGCGCGGCATGTCGATGCGGGACGCCGGCATCATGGACGGCGACCTGCTGGCCGTGCAAGCCACCAAGGACGCCAAGAACGGCCAGATCGTCGTGGCCCGGCTGGGGGACGAAGTCACGGTCAAGCGTTTCCGGCGCAACAAGCACCTGATCGAACTGCACCCCGAGAACCCCGACTACCAGACCATCGTGGTCGAACCCGGCGAGCCGTTTGAAATCGAGGGCCTGGCCGTGGGCCTGATCCGCAACACCATGCTCATGTAAGCGGCGCGCTGAAAGGTTTCCGATGAATATCGCTTCGTTCGCAGCCCCGGGTATCTGGGCTCCCCTGCAGGGTCTGCTGCGCTGGCTCACGCCAGGCAGTTCCACCACGAGCCGGCCCCCGTCCACGCCCATCGCCAAGTCGCCTGCGACCGCTCTCCATTCAATCGCATTCCGAAGCCATTCGACAGGGCGGTGCGGCACCCATTCTTTTCGAACGGTGCAGCGCAGGCCCTTGCGGGTGGTGCGCATCATGGAAGCCGGCCAGGCCCCGTCCCAAGTGGGGCGCATGGTGATCTCTGGTCGCATGGCCGACGTCTGCGCCGAGCTCGACCGACTGGCCGCTTGCGAGGCAGCACAGCACTGAAAGTTGCTTTTCCGGCCCGCAGCCGAAGAAAATAGGCGCCTCTCCAAGGCACAATAGCAGCATGAATATTGTGATACTGGATGATTACCAAGACGCCGTTCGCAAGCTCAAATGCGCCGCCAAACTGGATGCCTATCCGGCCAAGGTCTTTACCAACACCGTCAAGGGCCTGGGGCAACTCTCTATCCGACTGCGGGATGCCGACGTGCTCGTTCTCATCCGCGAACGGACCCCCATCACACGCCAACTGGTCGAGAAACTGCCCCGCCTCAAGCTGATAGCACAGACCGGGAAAGCCGGCAGCCATATCGACCTCGCTGCCTGCACCGAGCGCGGCATTGCCGTAGCCGAAGGCACGGGGTCCCCCGTGGCCCCGGCCGAACTCACCTGGGCCCTGATCATGGCGGCCATGCGGCGCCTGCCGCAGTACATCGGCAACCTCAAACACGGCGCCTGGCAGCAGTCCGGCCTCAAGGTCGGCTCCATGCCTCCCAACTTCGGACTGGGAACGGTCCTCAAGGGCAAGACCCTGGGCATCTGGGGCTACGGAAAAACCGGCCAGTTGGTGGCCGGCTACGGCCGCGCCTTTGGCATGCGGGTATTGATCTGGGGGCGCGAACCCTCGCGCGAGAAAGCCCTTCTCGACGGCTACCAGGCCGCGGCCAGCCGGGAAGAGTTCTTCTCTGAAAGCGATGTGCTGACCCTGCACCTGCGCCTCAACGACGAGACCCGCGGCATCGTCACGTCGGCGGACCTGGAACGCATGAAGGCCACGGCCCTGATCGTCAACACCTCGCGCGCCGAACTGATCGAACCCGACGCCCTGATCAACGCACTCAACCGGGGGCGCCCAGGGATGGCTGCGGTGGACGTGTTCGAGTCCGAACCGATCCTGCAGGGACACGCCTTGCTGCGCCTGGAAAACTGCATTTGCACGCCCCACATCGGCTATGTGGAACAGGACAGCTACGAGATGTACTTTGGCGCGGCCTTCGACAACGTGCTCAACTTCATCAAGGGTACCCCGACCAACATCGTCAACCCGGATGCCTTGCAGCTGCTGCGTTAATTCATTCTTCCGGCTACCGATCCACTCCAGCCTTATCCGGATCCAATGACACCCCCCAGCGCCCCACGCCCCGAGCCAGCGCTGCCACCGGTCCTGTGGGCCCTGCTGTTCGGCAATTTCGTGATCGGCACGGGCGTGATGGTGGTGCCCGGCACCCTCAATGACATCAGTGCTTCCCTGCAGGTGTCGATCCCGGTCGCCGGGCAACTGATTTCCGCCTCCGCGCTCCTCATGTGCCTGGGCGCCCCCCTGTGCGCCGCCGTCGTGGCCGGTTGGGACCGCCGACGGCTGCTGGCCCTGTCCATGGTCTGGTACGGCCTGCTGCACCTGCTCAGTGCGGCGATGCCGAACTTCTCTTCACTCATGGTGGTGCGGGTGCTGGCCGTCATTTCGCCAGCCATCTTCACGCCGCAAGCCGCCGCCTGCGTGGGTCAACTGGTGCCCGTCACGCAACGCGGCAAGGCCATCAGCCTGGTTTTTCTCGGCTGGTCGGTCGCCTCGGTGCTGGGGGTGCCGCTGGGCGCCTGGATCGGCGGCACGCTGGGGTGGCGCAGCGCGTTCGCCCTGGTCGGCCTGCTCAGCTTTGGCAGCGCCATCTGGGTCTGGCGCGCCATGCCCGACGGCATCCGGCCCCCTGCGTTCCCGCTGGCAGCCTGGCGCGAAACCGTTCAGTCCAGGGCGCTGATGCTGTGCGTTGCGGTCACCGCCCTGTATGCCGCCGGTCAGTCGGTCCTGCTCTCCTACCTGGCGCCCTACTACAAGGCCAGCTTCAACATCACGCCATTGCAGCTCAGCCTGATGTTTGCCTGGTTCGGCGCTTTCGGCTTTGCCGGCAATCTCTGGGTCTCGCACCACATCGACCGGTTGGGCCCGTCCCGGGCCGTCATGCTGGCGGTCGCCGGCATGGCGACCAGTTTTTCCCTGTGGCCGCTGGGCAGCAGCCTCATGCTGGCGGCTCTGGTCATCATGCCCTGGGCCCTGGGCTGCTTTTCCGCCAATTCAGCGCAGCAAGCCCGGCTCTCGGGCATTGCCCCGGCGCTGGCGTCGGGCTCCATTTCGCTCAACACCTCGGCCATGTATGCCGGGCAGGCCCTGGGTGCGGCCAGTGGCGGCTGGTTGATTGCGCAGGAGCAGATGTCCCTGCTGCATTGGGCCGGACTGGCAAGCCTGGCGCTGGCCATGTTGGTAAGCTGGCTGGCCAGCCGCGCCGTGCATCGCATTTAGACTCGCAGATCGCACAGGGTCACTTCAATGACCTGATTCACAGTTCTGTATTTCAAGGCTTGCTGTATTCCATATGTTGTTCCCGGAAATCGTCTCTGGCATAGTCGTAGGCAGCATCGTGATCGTTGCCCTCGTCGTCTATGGTTGGCGCCAACGGGGTGCGCAGCCCCAGCCATCGACCTTGTCGGATACGGCACTCATTCGGCGACTGGAGGCAGTCAGTGTGTGGCTGTCCAAGTACTACAAGCTGCCTGAAGCAAAGCAGCAAACCGAGCGGATCCAACGTACATTTGCCATCAAGCGACGGTACGTCAAGCGCCTGAAGAACGAACTCGCCATGCGTCAAATGGCCGCCGTTGTGAAAGCATTTCATCCCGATGCTTCATCGGTCGATCAACGAGCTGTCGAACTCGAATCAGAAGGTCATTCGAAGCGGATGGCCCGGACGATGGCGCAACTGGAATGGGGCCTGCAAGGCCTGCTCGCCAGGCACCTGCAGGGCGAAGCTTTGCACGATCACGGCGATACGGCCAAGATGGTGTTGCGTGCCGCTGAACTCGTGACTGCCGGCAAGTCAGAGTCGGCGGCCATCGCCCTGGCGCTCAAGGAGTGGAGTGCAAGAGCACAGTGAAGCCCGGCACAACAGTTCTTCAGGCCGGTTTTTTGGCTGCACGCGCAGCGAGCATGATTTCCGTGCTGGCCTTGCGGTCTTCATTGACCTTTCGCACGGCCGGCCGCTCGCTCATGGCCTTGAGGTAGTCACGCGCCGGCAGGCTTGCCAACAGGTCCTCGCCATAAATGATCTTGCAGGCGCTCGACACCAAGGGCAAATGAACAATGGCCGCGCAGTCGGCCAGCGTGAACTGGGGGCCCGCGACGAACGGGGAGAACTTCGCCAGTTTGGCAAACCCGGCAACCCCCTTGGTCAGCAGCTTGTGGGCCCTCTCCTTGGTGCCATCACTCACCTGCCCGCCAAAAAAGGCCTGCGGGTAGAGCTCGCGTGCCACCAGCTCCAGATGCAGTTCCATGTAGATGACCAGCTCGCGCACCTTGGCGGCAGCATAGGGGTCGGCCGGCAGCAAGTGGTTTTGCGCATAGGCCGCTTCGATGTATTCGGCACAGGCCGTGGATTCGGAAATCGGGCCGGACGACGTATCCAGAAACGGCACCTTGCCCAGCGGCGAGCGGTCCATCAGTTTCGCATGCGCGTTGCCGGTCCAGACCAGTTCCTCCTCGAACGGGACACACTTCTCCATCAGCTGGAGCTTGATCTTGTTGTAGTAGTTGCTGGCCGAAAATCCGCAAAGTTTCAAAGTCATGACGGCTACCTGGTATTACTGCTCCCTGCTGCGTGCCCGCGGCAGGGATGCGGGTTGAACAATCCGGTCAGCGCGGACCGGTGCGTGGGTGGAGTTTCTCCGATCACGCGGCGCATCATAGTCTTGCAGGCGACTCGGGGCCGCCGCGTGGCGCGGCGATAATTCCGCCATGAAACCCGTCTACGCTCACATCGCCATCGTCGGCACCGGCGCCATGGGTCGGGGCATTGCCCAGATCGCCGCCCAGGCCGGCAGTACCGTTACCCTCTACGACCTGCAGCCGGCTGCTTCGGCAGCGGCCCAGCAGGCCCTCTCTCTCCAGTGGGACAAGCTGCAGGAAAAGGGCCGCATGGACGGGCCCCAAGTCGCGGCCTGCAAGGCCCGCCTGAAATGCGCCAGCGCCTTGCCCGACCTCGCCAGTTGCGACCTGGTGGTGGAGGCCGTGGTGGAACGGCTCGACGTCAAGGCTGCCCTGTTCGCAGAGTTGGAGGCGATCGTCGGCCATGGTGCCGTGCTGGCCACCAACACGTCCTCGCTCTCGGTCACGGCGATCGCCGCCAAGCTCAAGCGGCCGCAGCGCCTGGCGGGCTACCACTTCTTCAATCCGGTCCCGGTGATGAAGGTGGTGGAGGTCATCGCCGGCCTCAAGACCGATCCGGCGGTGTGCACCGCCCTGTCCGACTATGCGCGCCAGATGGGCCACACCCCGGTGGCCGCGCAGGATACGCCGGGCTTCATCGTCAACCACGCCGGCCGCGGCTACGGCACCGAGGCGCTGCGCATCGTCGGCGAGGGCGTGGCCGATTTCGCCACCATTGACCGCATCCTCAAGGACCAGGCCGGTTTCAAGCTCGGGCCTTTCGAGTTGATGGACCTGACCGCGCTGGATGTGTCGCACCCGGTGATGGAGTCGATCTACCACCAGTACTTCGAGGAACCGCGTTACCGCCCCAGCGTCATCACCGCGCAGCGCCTGGCCGGTGGCGTGGTCGGCCGCAAGGTCGGCGAAGGCTTCTACCGCTACCAGGGCAATGTGGCGCAAATGCCGCCCGAACCGGCGGTGCCGCAAGTCGCCGACTTGCCGCCGGTGTGGGTGTCGCCGCGCGCCACCCGCCGCGCCGAACTGTTGCTCTTGCTCAAGGAACTCGGCGCCAGGATCGAAACCGGCCAGTCTCCGTCGCCCGTCGCCCTGACCCTGGTCGCGCCGCTGGGTTTTGACGTCACCACCGTGGCCGTGGTGGAGCGGCTCGACCCGGCGCGCACCGTCGGCATCGACCTGCTGGTGGAAGACGCCGCCACCAAGCGCCGCGTGCTGGCCACCAACCCCGCGACCCGGGCCGACATGATTGCTGCCGCGCACGCCCTGTTCGCGCGCGACGGCAAGGCGGTGAGCGTGATCCGCGACAGTGGCGGCTTCGTCACCCAGCGCGTGGTGGCCACCATCGTCAACATTGCCTCGGACATCTGCCAGCAGCAAATCTGCTCGCCCGCCGACCTGGAAACCGCCGTCACCCTGGGCCTGGGCTACCCGCTCGGCCCCCTGGCCATGGGCAACCGCTACGGCCCGACCAATGTGCTGGAAGTGCTGTTCAACCTGCAGACCGTCTATGGCGACCCGCGCTACCGCCCCAGCCCCTGGCTGCGCCGGCGCGGCGCCATCGGCCTGTCGCTGCTGCACGAGGAAGCGTGATTCGCCCCGCGGCATGAGACACTTGGCTCCATAAGCCGCCGGACCGTTCCCATGGCCTATACGGCAGCGCACAGCACAAAGGTCACTCAATGAGCGCACAACTGCTAAGCACCAGCCAGGGCCGCACCATGGTGCTGACCCTCTCCAACCCGGCCCAGCGCAATGCGCTGGGCCCGGAGATGTATGCCGCCGGCGTCGAGGCGCTGAACGCGGCCGAAACCAACCCCGAGGTCAGGAGCGTGGTCATCACCGGCGAAGGCGCCATGTTCTGCGCCGGCGGCAGTCTGCAGCGCCTGCAGGCCAACCGCCAGCAGGACCCGTCCGTGCAGGCCGAGAGCATCGAGGGGCTGCACAACTGGATCGAGACCATCCGCGCGTTTCCCAAGCCGGTGCTCGCCGCCGTCGAAGGCGCGGCCGCCGGTGCCGGCTTCTCGCTGGCGCTGGCCTGCGACTTCATCGTCGCCGCCAGCAATGCGGTGTTTGTCATGGCCTACAGCAACATCGCCCTGTCGCCCGACGGTGGCGGCAGCTGGAGCCTGGCGCGCGCCCTGCCGCGCCAGCTGGTGAACGAGTTGCTGATGTGCGGCGAGCGCGTCAGCGCCGAACGCCTGCACGCGCTGGGCCTGGTCAACCAGGTCTCGCAGCCCGACAGCGCCCTGGCCGATGCCCTGGCGCTGGCTGATAAGCTCAATGCGCGCGCACCCAACGCACTGGCCAGCATCAAGGAACTGGTCAATGACGCCCCGCAGGCGACCCTGGCCAGCCAACTGGCGGCCGAGCGGGATCATTTCGTGCGCAACCTGCACCACGCCAATGCCGGCATCGGCATTGCGGCCTTTCTGGCCAAGGAAAGCCCGCGCTACGAGTAAGGACCGCACCGCCTGAAGGCGGCCAGACGCCCAGGTGACAACCCCGAGAGGGGAGCCCCGTCCCGGGGGCGACAATCTGTACGTTATCTAGTCACACACAAGACAGGACATGGACGACCCGATTCTTACCATTGACGAACGCTCGGCGATCAACGCCGGGCGCTGGTTTTCAACCCTGTCTCCTTCACTGCGGCACGATATTCTGCGATGCGCCTATGTCAAACGCTACCGGGACGGCGACCTCATCGCCGCGCGTGGCGATCCCCCGGAGGAGTGGGTGGCCTGCGCCAAGGGCGCGGTGCGGGTCAGCTCGACCTCGATCTCGGGCAAGCAGGTCACGCTGACCTATGTCGAGCCGGGTGTCTGGTTCGGCGATGTGGCCATCTTCGACGGCGACCGCCGCACGCACGACGCCTATGCCCATGGCGACACCTCCACCCTGTGCGTGGCCAAGGCCGACTTCAAGAAAATACTCGCCACCCATGTCGAGCTCTACGAAGCGCTGTTGCGCCTGCACGCCCGGCGCATCCGCCAGCTCTACGGCCTGGTGGAAGACCTCAACACCCTGCCGCTGCGCGCCCGGCTGGCCAAGCAGTTGCTGCACCTGTTGCGCAGCTACGGCATTCCTTCCTTGAGCGACGGGCGCGAAACGCGCATCGGCCTGCAACTGGCCCAGGAAGAACTGGCGCAGTTGCTGGGGGCTTCGCGCCAGCGCGTGAACCAGGAGCTCAAGGCCATGGAGCGCGAGGATGCCATCCGCATCGAACCCGGCGGACTGGTGATCCGCAACCGCGATGCGCTGATGCGCATCATCGAATCCGACCACTGAAACACGAATGCCTTGACCATGAACGACTTTGATCATTTCGTCGGCACCCGACCTGTTTCGGCCGCCCATGCCTTCGATGTCGCGGCCCTGACCGTCTGGCTCGAAAAAAACCTGGAAGGTTTTGCCGGTCCCCTGACGGTGGAAGCTTTCAAGGGCGGCCAGTCCAATCCCACCTACAAGCTCATCACGCCCGGCCAAAGCTACGTGATGCGCGCCAAGCCGGGCCCGGTGGCCAAACTGCTGCCCTCGGCCCATGCGGTGGAGCGCGAATTCACCGTGATGCGCGGCCTGTCTGGCACCGACGTTCCGGTGCCACGCATGCATGTGCTGTGCGAGGACGAGTCCGTCATCGGGCGTGCCTTCTATGTCATGGAATTCATGCAGGGCCGCGTGCTGTGGGACCAGTCGCTGCCGGGCATGACAGGGGCCGAGCGCGGCGCCATCTACAACGAGATGAACCGGGTGATTGCCGCCCTGCACCGTGTGAAGTACGCCGAGCGCGGCTTGGCCAACTATGGCAAGCCCGGCAATTACTTCGAGCGCCAGATCGGCCGCTGGAGCAAGCAGTACAGCGCGTCGATCACACAACCGATTCCCGAGATGGACCAGCTCATGGTCTGGCTGCCGGCCCACATCCCGGCCAGCGCCCGGGACGAATCCATGACCAGCATCGTGCACGGCGACTACCGGCTCGACAACCTGATGTTCCACCCGAGCGAGCCGCGCATGCTGGCCGTGCTGGACTGGGAACTCTCCACCATCGGCCACCCGCTGGCCGACTTCAGCTACCACTGCATGGCCTGGCACATTCCGCCGGGATCATTTCGCGGCATCGGCGGCCTCGACCTGAAAAACCTGGGCATCCCGACGGAAGACGAATACATCCGCCTGTACTGCGAGCGCACCGGCCTGACGACGCCGCAGGCCCTGAAGGCCGACTGGAACTTTTATTTGGCCTACAACCTATTTCGCATCGCCGCCATCCTGCAGGGCATTGCCAAACGGGTGGAAAACGGCACCGCGTCCAGCGCGCAGGCCGTCAAGTCCGCCGCCGGCGCCCGCCCGCTGGCACAGATGGCCTGGCAATTCGCGCAACAAGCCTGAACCATGTTCAATCACCGTTTTTCCACCTGACAGGAGGTCTCCATGGACTTTGACTATTCCCCCAAAACCAAAGAGCTGCAAGCGCGCCTGCTCAAATTCATGGATGACAACATCTACCCGAACGAGCAGGTCTGCCAGGACGAGATCGAAGCCAACACCGCCGCCGGCAAACGCTGGACCCCGCTGCAGACCATTGAGAAGCTCAAGCTCAAGGCGCGCGCTGCCGACCTGTGGAACCTGTTCCTGCCAGTGGACAGCGCACAGGCCGCCGGTTTTCACGGTGCCGGCCTGACCAACCAGGAATATGCGCCGCTGGCCGAGATCATGGGCCGCGTGACCTGGGCCAGCGAGGTCTTCAACTGTTCCGCCCCCGACACCGGCAATATGGAAACCATTGCCCGCTACGGTTCGGCCGAGCACAAGGAGCGCTGGCTCAAGCCCCTGCTCGACGGCAAGATCCGTTCCGCCTTCGCCATGACCGAACCCGACGTCGCCTCCAGCGACGCCACCAACATCGAAACCCGCATCGAGCGCCAGGGCGACGAGTACGTCATCAACGGCCGCAAGTGGTGGACCTCGGGCGCCGGCGACCCGCGCTGCGCCATCTACATCACCATGGGCAAGACCGACCCCGAAGCCCCGCGCCATTCGCAGCAAAGCATGATCCTGGTGCCGGCCAACACACCGGGTTTCAAGGTGGTGCGCGCCTTGAGCGTCATGGGCTACGACGACGCGCCGCACGGCCACATGGAAGTGCTGTTCGAGAACGTGCGCGTGCCCGCCGGCAACATCCTGCTGGGCGAAGGCCGTGGCTTCGAGATCGCCCAGGGGCGCCTCGGGCCGGGCCGCATCCACCACTGCATGCGCCTGATCGGCCAGGCCGAGCGCGCGCTCGAATACATGTGCAAGCGCGCCTCCTCGCGCGTGGCGTTTGGCAAGACCGTGGCCTCGCAAACCGTGACGCAGGAGCGCATCGCCGAAGCCCGCTGCAAGATCGACATGGCGCGCCTGCTCACGCTCAAGGCCGCCTGGATGATGGACATGGCCGGCAACAAGTTCGCCAAGAACGAGATCGCCATGATCAAGGTCGTGGCGCCCAGCATGGCCTGCCAGGTGATCGACTGGGCCATGCAGGTGCATGGCGGCGGCGGCATGTGCCAGGACTTTCCGCTGGCCTACTCCTACGCCCACGCCCGCACCCTGCGCTTTGCCGACGGCCCGGACGAAGTGCACCGCAATGCCATTGCCAAGTTGGAACTGGGCAAGTATGCTGCCAACCCGAAGCCGGTGGAAATGCCGATCACCCGCGGCAGCTGAATCGCAACGTCCTTATCCGATATTGAAAGCCAACCATGATCGACGTCTATTCCTGGGCCACGCCCAATGGCCACAAGGTGCACATCATGCTGGAGGAATGCGGCCTGCCCTACCGCGTTCACCCCATCAATATCGGCGCCGGCGACCAGTTCAAGCCCGAGTTCCTCAAGATCAGCCCGAACAACAAGATCCCGGCCATCATCGATCCACAGGGACCGGACGGCAAGCCGATCTCGCTGTTCGAATCCGGCGCCATCCTGTTGTATCTGGCGTCCAAGACCGGCAAGTTCCTGCCCGCCAGCGACCGCGGCAGGTTTGAAATGCTGCAGTGGCTGATGTTCCAGATGGGCGGCGTCGGCCCCATGCTGGGCCAGGCCCACCATTTCCGCATTTACGCACCCGAGAAAATCGAGTACGCGATCAACCGCTACACCAACGAAGCCAAGCGCCTGTACGGCGTGATGGACAAGCAACTGGCCACCCACCCCTTCATCGCCGGCGACAGCTACACCATTGCCGACATCGCGATCTTCCCCTGGCTGCGTAGTTGGCAAAACCAGGGCATTGACTGGGCCGACTACCCGCACCTCAAAATATGGTTCGATACCATTGCGGCCCGTCCAGCGGTGCAGCGTGGCGTGACCGTATTGGCCGACCAGCGCAAGCCGCTGGTGGACGACAAGGCGCGCGACAACATGTTCGGTGCCGCGCAGTACCAGAAGCGTTGAAGGGCCTGTAACAGGCCCGGCTACCAGGGAGCGCTGGGCAGCCCCGACCACAACTCGTTGAGATCCGGGAAGCGCCATTTCTCCGGATCTTCCCGGCCCGCAATCTTGTCTCTGCAGCTCGGCAATGACAGGTCGATGATCTCGGGTGTAATGCGCATATTCGACTTGGTCGAAAAGAATACCTTGACACAAGGCATGGTCAGCGACTTGCTGGTCTGTTCCATCACCACGCCGATGCGACCTGAGGTCAAACGAACCAGGGAGCCAATTGGGTAAATACCCAGACTCTTCACAAAGGCCTGGAACACCTGGTGGTCGAAATGCCCTTCGGTCCACTCGGCCATCTTGCGCAATGATTCGGCCGGGTCCCAGCCCGATTTGTATGGCCGGTTCGACGTGATCGCGTCATACACATCGCAAACCGCCCCCATCTTGGCAAACTGGCTGATCTCGTCACCCTTGAGGCGTTTCGGATAGCCCGAGCCGTCGGTTTTTTCATGGTGATGCAGGCAGACATCCAGCACGACCGGGTGGACATTGCCTGATGCCTGAAGCATCTTGTGTCCCTCAACAGGATGGCTCTTGATGATGGTGAACTCCGCATCCGTGAGCTTGCCGGGCTTGTTCAGCACTTCCATCGGCATCGCTGCCTTGCCCAAGTCGTGCAGCAAGCCGGCCATACCGGCCAGCCGCGTCTGCTCTTCATCAAGGCCAAGCTGCCGAGCCAGTGAAATCATCATGGCGCACACGGCCACCGAATGCATGTAGGTGTAATCGTCGGCGGTCTTGAGGCGGG
>Ga0210129_1000022_pt1 | contig 44560 bp, 51 predicted proteins | sample WestPond_Cattail_2_FD_185582 | JGI IMG/M metagenome (GOLD analysis project Ga0210129, IMG submission 185582) | Wetland microbial communities from the San Francisco Bay, California, USA, that impact long-term carbon sequestration -... | ecosystem: Environmental > Aquatic > Marine > Wetlands ... | reverse complement strand
GCACGGCAATCCCAGTGGGTCTGGGGGATACCCCGCTCAAACTTCTGGTATCTGCCGTAAAAGAAAACAGAATTTATCTGCACTTCCACCTGGCCTGATGCGGGATCGAGGATAGCGACGATATCCGGTTTTTTGAAGTCCACGTTCTTTCCCGCGAGTACAGATACTGCCTTTCCCACTTCGCGGTTCACCTCAGATTTGAAAGGCTCAGGTTCTGTAAGCGAGAGATCACTCCAGACCATCTCCTCGTTTTCAGCGATAAGTGGGGGAACCCTGCACCCAATCAGAAACGTCGAGTACTCAATTCCCCTGACAGTCTGCACAACACGATCTGCCCATTCCGGGATTGTAGCAAAGAAATTGCTGCAGACCCAGCATGTGCCTGAAAATTTCGTATATGGCTGGTTCTCATGAAGTGCCCGGGCGATCTTCAGGCAGCGTCCCCGTTCATCATTGGAAAGACCGTGTGAGCGTTTTCCAAAAAACCGCCCTAGGCAATGGTCGCAGCATTCCCCGTATGCAAGTATCGAGGTTACCTGTTCATCTAGTTCCATTTGCACCTCCTCCGGTCCAGTTCATTATGTACGAGCGTTATTGCATGATTGGCATGCAGGCATACCGGCCCGACGGAATAGCGGGGGCAGGCAGCCAGTAATGATTCTTCTTCAGTTGTAAAATTAAGGTGATCTGAGAGCAGAAAAGCTTCCGGCAGTGTTTCTGCTTGCCGCACATCAGGTCCCTTCTCGTCAAGCACTGCAAATGCATGTTCGCTCATAAGCCGTGCAAGCCCGCCTTTCCTCACCGATATCCCCGATGTTGCGTCGCGGAACTCACTCCCGACAGGAATGCTGAGAGCTTTTTTAATCAGGGCACCGGCACTCCGTTCATCCGGTGAGAGTGACCGTACGTCAGATCCCAGAAACCGGACCGTCTTTGGTGGTGACGGTTCACCGCAGAGGACGAGGTAACAATCCGTATCAGAGCGCAAGTCATGCGAAAGGAAGAGGGAGGAGTTTACGCACCGGCAGAGCACATCCATGCGTCCGCCAGTCCCTGGTAGGTCATTTAAGGAAAAAGTCCCGTCGGTCCGGGCAATGTGCCCGATAACAGCAAACGAGGTCATGTCACTGCATTCCGGAGAAGCGCTTCATCAGGCGCTGCATGTTGAATTTTCCTCCGCCCCCACCGCGTAATCCTTTAAGCGTGCGCTGCATCATTTTGTAATACTTGAGGAGTTCGCGCACCTCATCGGGGGAAGCCCCGGCACCACGGGCAATACGCTGCATGCGGGAACTGCTGATCAAGGACGGGTCATCAAGTTCACCGGGTGTCATCGAATCCATAATGATGCGGTAGCGCACCATCTTGGTACTGGTGACATCATAAACACCGTCAGGAAGTTGCATGTTACCCATCGGGAGCATTCCCATGATCTGCTTGAGGGGGCCCATCTTATTGAGCGCTTCAAGCTGCGTGTACATGTCACGGAGGGTAAACTTCCCTTTCATCATCGCGTTGACATCAACATCTTCTGCTTTGATGGCTTCTTCTGCCCGTTCGACCAGCGCTTTTAAGTCTCCCATTCCAAGAAGTCGGGATATGAAGCCGTCAGGATTGAAACGTTCGAGATCCTCGATAGTCTCCCCGCTTCCAATGAAAACGATACCGCTTTTCGTCTCTGCAACAGCGGAGAGCGCCCCTCCGCCTTTCGCAGTCCCGTCCATCTTGGTGATGATAACACCATCGATATCAATTGCTTCATGGAACCGCCGGGCTTGTTCGCTTGCCTGCTGCCCAAGTGCAGCATCGATCACAAGCCAGCGGTGGGTAGCTTTCGTGAGGATATTGAGCTCGATAATCTCCTGAATCAGGTCAGCCTCAAGTGCATGTCTTCCCTGGGTATCAACAATGACCAGTTCGACATCTTTTTGGCTTTCGAGCCCTTCCCTTGTGATTTTTATGGCATCTTTTTCCTGTGGGTTGCCATAGCAGGGAACGTTTATCTTAGCGCAGAGTGTAGAGATCTGGTCATAGGCACCCGGGCGGAATGTGTCTGCACAGATCACCCCGACTTTCATTCCTTTCTTCTGGAAGTAGCGGGCGAGCTTTGCTGTCGTTGTGGTTTTACCGCTTCCCTGAAGTCCCGCCATGAGAATGGTCTGGGGCTCAAGTTTTACATCAGTTGATGCCCAGACAAGCCGGACAAGCTCCTGGTAAACGATCCGAAGAACATGCTCCCGGACGTTAGTACCTTTTGGTAATTGTTCGTCAAGGGAGCGGGTGCGAATCGCTTTACTGAGGTCCATGACAAGTTTCACGTTCACATCGGAGGATATGAGTGCCCGTTGGAGATCTTTTACCAGCTCATCGACCGCTGCACGATCAATCACCGTTTTTCCGGCAAGTTTCTTTAATGCGTCCTTAAGCGACGTTGAGAGGTTGTCAAGCATCAGGTATCACTTCCAAGGAGGTCTTCTACAACCTGTGCCGGATCAAACGGCATGATATCATCATATCCCTGACCTGTACCAAGAAACATAAGTGGTTTTCCTATAGTGTGTGCAATCGAAATAGCAGCCCCGCCCCGGGAATCCATATCTGCCTTGGTAAGTACTACTGCATCTGCCCCTACCGTCCTGTCAAACTCGGCAGCTCGTACAATTGCATCGTTTCCGGCAACTGCCTCATCAACATAGACTATGAGGTCTGGTTTCATCACACGTCGGATCTTTTCAAGCTGGTTCATCAGGTTGGATTTGGTATGGAACCTTCCGGCAGTGTCGGCTAGGACTACATCGATCTTGTGCGAGACTGCATACTGGACCGCATCAAAGATCACCGCCGATGGATCAGCTCCTTCCTGGTGCTGGATAATTTTTATACCGATACGTTCTGCGTGTACACCAATCTGCTCAATGGCGCCGGCGCGATAGGTATCCCCCGCTCCGATGACAACTGTATACCCATTTTTTTTCAGGAATGCCCCAATCTTTGCTACCGTGGTGGTTTTACCAGTCCCGTTGACACCAGTGAAAAGGATCTTTACCGGGTGAGCGTGGGTTTTTACATATTCCACAAGGTTGAACCCCTTACCGAGGACTTCGAGTAATGCACTTTTTAATGCTCCCACGACAAGTGCATCTACTGATTCACCGATTTTCCGGTGTTTACCGACAAGGTTCGTTCTGACATGTGCAATGATCGCATCGCTTACGGGAAGTGCCACATCACTCTCAAGCAGCGTCATTTCAAGTTCCGCAAGTGCCTCGGAGATATCTTTTTCCGAGACTATCAGCTCCCGTTCGATGATTAAAACTTTAACCTTGTCAACAAATGTCGGAGCCGTAGAAGAAATGGTTTTTTGCTGTGGCAGGGGAGTTTCTGGTTCAGCTGTCCGGGTTTCTGGTGAAGGGGGTTCCTGCTTTGCTACAACTCCCTGGATACTGGTTCCCAGCCGGTTCCTGGCCGCCTGCAGCTTTTCTTTCAGTCCCCCAAACATGCGAAAAAAAGCCCCGTTTAATCCTGATCCTGTTCGGTTGCTGCTGACTGCTGGTACCCACTCTCAAGTCGCTTATTTATCTCATTCATCTGTGAACGCAGACGATCGAGCGTTTCGGCAACTTTCTTTTGCGAAGCTTCCATCTCCATGATCCGTTCTTTTAAAAATTCAACAGCTTCCTTGTTTGAACGCTCAACAACAACTTCAGCGCCGATACTCAGGAGAATTTTTTCTGGTTCGAGGACCTTTGCCCTGACGCTGGCTCCCCCGCCAATCTGGAGGAGAACTATCCCGTCTTCTGTAGCGAGCATTCCTTCGAGCGCTTCAATGGCAGCGTGTGCCTCCATCCTTCCATTCTCCAGCATTTCCAGCTGGCTGACAAAAATTTCAGCCTGCTGTCCGTATTCTTTCAAATAATGCTGGAGTGTCATGAGTTCACGCTGGTCCATCTGTTGCATTGTATCTGCCAAAATCCACCACTCCCTGTATTGATTTTCAGTTATCCTGACTCCTGATATGTATGTCCTTCATGAGCATAAATACATCATTGCAGGTTTGTGGCGAGAACCAGGGAGGTGCCGATCGGTAGTAGGGAAGGTATTATGTAAACGAACCAGTGTCATCATCTCATCACGGTGCGGCACCCACTCCTGCCAAATCCGTATTCCCATCCAAAACCTGCTTAAAACCGGCATTTGATCATAACAGCGCCAGGTCAGCTGGGAGTCAGACAACCCAACCGTTCTGCGTGTTCCGTTTCCTTTGAAATTCCCGGAATATCCGTTGTTCTTCATTTTGACCACTCGCCACCTTAATGTCCTGGAAATCCTTGGTTAAATACTACCATGAAATCGCAACCGAAGTCACACAGGATACAGAGCAAAAAGGTCCTGCCATCAGAGGATTACGCTGAGAACCACCTACTCAGGCAAAATACACGGGAGCAGATCGGTGCTCGAGGAGTCAGGGGTTTTCGAATATTGCCAAGACACCCGTTAACTGCTCAGCGAATGACTTACTTTAACGCAAGATGAACATTGTAATAAAAGAGAGAGAATTATTCACCCTTAATTGGGGTGACGCCATCGACCTTGATATAGCGTCTCTTTAAATTGTGTTTGCTGCCGATAACCGCAAAGGTGCGTTCCTCTGCCTGCTTTGCATTAGGGGCCTCAATTACTTTTGTATAATGTGCCCACTCTTCGCCCATCAAAAATGTGCCTTTAACCTCAAACTTCTGATTCTCCATAACCATAAAACTCACTCCAGAAATCCAAATATATCCTCTATCCTGCCTAATTCAAATCCGCTGGTCGCATTGCCGGCAATGTAACCTGTTTCATTCACTAAAAGACCCGTACCAACAAGCCCGCTGCCCATGTTGATCGTGCCAGTACCGACAGGGATCTTTGCAACCTCTTCAAGCCTGGCGATCTGGTGGGGGGTGGCTCTCGGGTGCACGATAACTCCCTTGTTGGTGGCGACACCGGCCATACCAACAGTTTTTACGCCCCCCAGCGTCAGATGGATAACCTCAACTTCCAGAAATTCTCCAATCTCGTGTGCGAGCTCTGAGGGCATGTCCTCGTGGACTGCGGCAAAAGTGTCGTTTGCCATGATCACGTTACCTGCAGCGTTCATAGACTCCTTTAAAAGCAGGATTTTCCTGTGCTTTTCGAGGCAAGTAATTTCTGCTTCAGTGGCAAGTCCGCTCATGACGATCCCCCTGCTGTTACCGGCAACAAGTGAACCGATAATAGCACTTCCCTGGACGGTTGTTTCTACGAGGTCAACACTGAGTGCATTGACAAGTCCCTGTTTGAAATCCTCCGGAGATTCGGGGGGGATGATGGCGATATTTCCAAGAACCCGGGAAAAAACCCCGATGTTCGGATCGCCGGCCAGCGTGATCGTTCGTTCCATCTTACGATTCCGGTGCAAGTTCAGCCTGGACCTGCCCGTCCTCCATCTTCATGGCGCGAACCCGGATCTTTGAAGGCGGTTTTGTGCTGCCCCGGCTCCATACCTTCTCGTTGATACCTCTGTCGAGCTTCACATCATTGCTCTTCATGTGCTTTGCGAGGTACTTCCTGATGTCCTTTATGGCGCCATTGCTCCGCTTCCAGCGGGGCATCCTGCGTGCATCCCTGAGGGGGATGACATATATATGCTCCTGCAATTTTTCTGCCATGATTCTACACCTTCAGGTTACTCTTGCGCCAGTTGCGGCGTTTCGGGTGCGCAACTACTGAGCGCTTAGTTCTTACCATAACCCACTGGGGCACACGCCGGTTCTGGTCGCATGCTTTGGCCAGACGAATCTTTCTGCCTTTGCTTAATTTACTCATATTCCTTCACCTGACTAATGATTGTATTTTTTTCCAATGACCAGCGACTGGTCATGGTGCGCCGGGAACAGACTGGCAGGATTAATACCCCTGGCAGCAACCGCTTCCCGGATCTCTGCTTCATAATCACCATTGCTGATAGTTCCTGTTTCTCCGTATTTCACGTTGAAAAAAAGGTCGACCAGCCGGTCAACTTCCGGTTTGACATATCCAAGCAGGGGTCGCACATAAGAACAGCCGGTCCGGTTTCCCAGACTCTGTACCTCAGCTCTCGATAGCATCGGCACCCGGTCATTAAACCGGGTGCCATCGCCAACCACGAGGTACTCTGAGGAAAGGGTTTCAACGGCAATCCGATGTACGGTATTGATCGCATCGTTTGGATATCCGCACGTTTTCACGAGATCCACCATGTCGTCCAGCAATCCTTTGTCAAACACTCTTTTTTTTAAGGGAAATCCCAGCACTTGTGCCGCAGCATCCACCGATTGGACCTGGCGGGATGGGTCGAACATGAACATGTTGAGTTCAACCTCGTAATACGTACCCAGCATTATTGCTGCAAGGGAACTGTCCTTTCCGCCGCTGAAGAGCACTCCTGCCTTCATTACCTTCGCGTAATTGAATAATCACGTTTCTTTGGCGCAAGCTGCCTGAGCAGTTCCTTGAGCTGCGAATCCGTGATCTTGTTCTTGAGTCGCCCGCTCTGGGCAAGCTGGACGAGCTGCTGTTCAACAGCCCCGGCAAAATCCGGTTTTGTCAGCTTGATGGTGTTCAGACGTTCCCGGGCATCGGGCTCGAGAATCGACATAAGCATCATCTGCATCTGAGACTTAATACGCTCCTGGCGTTCGAGCTCTGCCTGCATTGCCTGTTGATCGCCAGACTGCTGCTGCAGCTGCGCCATCCTGCGTTTGCGGAGTTCACTAAGCTCGTCGTCTCCCATGGGGTTACCTCACTTCGGTACTTCAGCCTTTTCCGGCTTCTTGCCTTCAGCTTTCTTTGCTGCAGGTTTCTTTTCGGCCTTCTCACCCTTTGGGCTCTCAGTTTTCTCGCCCTTCTCCTTTTTTGTGTCGGACTTCTTGCCCTCTGCTTTTTTAGGTTCGGGTTCGGCTGCTGCCTTTGCGCGCTTGGGTACCGGTGCCGGTGGGTTGTTCTTCACTTCATGAGCCAGGTTGTCAAGGAATGCCATCCCTGCCGGGGAAACTTTACGACCGGTCTTGTCATGGATAACAAGCCCTGCGGCCTCCAGCTGCTGGAGGGATTTTCGCAGAATGGACCCACTGCCCTTCCTGAATGCATTGGGCTTTGAACCCCGGTTCTTTTTCCCGCCGTAAAAACTCCGCATCCTCTCGACGCCCAGGGGACCATCGACATAGACACGCCTCAACACTGCCGCAACCCGGACATACCACCAGTCCGGATCTTCGGGCGGCATTTCTTTGTGTGCCCCGGTCTTTGCAAAAGCGGCCCAGGGGGGTGGAGTTATTTCCTTATGTTTCCTGAGCTCCTCTGCGACCTTCCTGATAAGGTGGTCAGCCGAAGCATCGAATACTGTTGTCATCTAGAGACCTCACTGTTGAATTATTCAATAACAGTCTTTACTTATTTGTGGATAAGGTTTTTATACATTTCGAGAAGCGGAACTCCGCTGTTGTTAAAAGAAAAATGCGTTTTATTTTTTGCCTGTTTTCTTTTTTTCTTCCAGCACCATCGTCCTCCCACGTACATCCACGAGTCTTGCCTGTGCCTGTAAGGCTACCATCTCCGGGTCGATCTCAATATTCTGGAGCCATTTTACCTTGATCATCTTACGTTTCTTGAGTTGTTCCACAATCTCATCGATCATGGTTTCGGTGCAGCCCTGCTTACCGATCCATACAGTCGGTTTGAGGTCCTGCATCGATCGGTCAGGTTGATTGGACATGAGGCCTCACCACACGATATCGTGTCTTTTTTTTGCAGGTCTGACAGGTAACCACCACATTGCCCCGGTGTACCCGCACCCGCATATTCCTGCCAGGAACAAGGAATGAGTAACAGTGATGGCAGTATTGACGACGGAACTCCAGATCTATACGAATCCGCTGGCGCATCGCAATCCTTCGGGCAATAGCTACATAACGGTTACTTCGTTCAGGATTTTTTGAAAACGCCAGCAGCGCCTGCCCAAACAGAACCCCGATACGCTCCCGTGCTATCTTTTTCGTTACCGGGTTGCGGGCTCGTTCCTTCATTGTCTCATTACCTGGCTTAAGGTTGTGCTAAACTATCAGCGTGTGGGATAAAAAAGGATCGGCGAGTTCACTGTTTCCTGTTCTATCTGATAAAAAGAAAGGATCACAGAATCCTGACAGTTCTTCCCACAATTTCAAGCCTGTCTTCACAAAAAAGTTTTATTGCTTCCGGAAAACATTCGTGCTCGTGTTTGAGAATCCGTTCTGCCAGCGAATCCTCATCATCTTCTTCCTGTACCGCTACGCAGTGCTGGAGAATGATGGGGCCACCATCGAGACTCTCGTCAACGAAATGCACCGTGCAACCGGACACCTTGACACCGTACTGCACAGCCTGTCGCTGGGCATGCAGTCCGGTGAAACCGGGCAGGAGAGCCGGGTGAATGTTTACCATTTTTCCGGGAAACGAGCGAACAATGGCAGCACCAATGATGCGCATGTACCCCGCAAGCACGAAGAGATCCGCCTTGACCTGCTGCATAGCTGAAAGGAGGGCACATTCATAGAGTTCTCGGGAGGAATACATCGAATAATCAATGATCACTACCGGAATTTTTGCATTTCTGGCCCGTTCGATTGCATATGCCTTCGGATTGTCGGTGATAAGAGCAACACAGGTTGCAGGGATTTTTCCGTCTTGTATCGCTTCGATCACTGCCTGGAAATTCGAACCCCTTCCTGATGCGAGTACCGCAATGCGTTTTTTCATTGAGTTGTCCTCCAAAATGCCAAAATCCCTGAATTGTGCTCAATGATTATCATTACCGGCTTTTGGGTGAATCACAACTTTCACTTTCACGATACGCCGTCCATGCATCTGCATGACCGCGAGTATGATCTTCCCCTCGTTAATCTCAACCTTTTCCCCAGGGTGCAGGGGAATGTGCCCAAGCCGGTCAATGATGAGACCGCCTATGGTCTCGTACGATTCGTCAACAGGAAGATCGATCTCCAGTCGCTCGTTGATATCCTCCACCCACATCTGGGCATCAACGACAAAGACTCCTTCGGAAATATTCTGAATTTCGGGTTCCTCCTTATCATATTCGTCCATAATATCTCCGACGATTTCTTCGAGAATATCCTCGACCGTCGCAATCCCGACAAAACTGCTGTACTCATCGATTACGATTGCCATTTGTACCCGGTGCACCTGGAGTTCTTTTAATAAATCATCGATCTTTTTTGTTTCTGGCACAAACATAGGGTCATACATGACCTCTTTTATGGTCGAATCTTTTCTATGCGAGACCATGGCTGAGAAGACATCCTTTACATTCAGAATCCCGGTAATGTTGTCAATCTGATCATGATAGACCGGAATCCGTGAAAAACCCGTTTCATTAAAGATCCGGATTGCTTCTTCAAAAGTAACCGTATCTTCCATAAGTGTGACATCAACCCTTGGGGTCATGATCTCACGGGCGGTGGTGTCAGCAAACTCGAGTACCGAGTAAAGCATTTCCTGCTCCCCCTGCTCAATGGTGCCATCTTCCTTGCCGACATCGATCCACTCTTTGATTTCTTCTTCGGTCACTGACGGTTCACCGACCTCCTTGCCGATGCCAAACGTCGGACTTACCCGTTCAACAATCCAGATAAAGGGAGAGAAAATTCGGGAGAGGAACAGGATTACCGGCGCCACTGTGAGTGCAAACGAATCTGAGGCCCGTGCTGCATAAATCTTGGGACCGATCTCACCAAAGACCAGAAGAACTATGACAACAAAAAAGGTCGCGATTCCAACACCAATGTCTCCAAATGCCTTAATCGCTATTGATGTTGCAAGTGCAGCAGCCGCAACATTGACAATATTGTTCCCAATCAGGATGGTGATAAGCAGGTGCTCAGGAGATTCTTTCAATGCCGCAACAGCCTCTGAACCGGGTTTTCCTTCATTGGCAAGAGTCCTGGCCTTTGCCCGGGTAATAGAGATAAGGGCAACTTCGGAGCTCGAAAAAAACGCCGAGAGAATGACACATAAAACAAAGAGCAGGATTTCAACAGCGTCCTGGATCATCGCATTTCACGCTGTGCTGGTGCACGCAGATTATTTGGGATCATAAATAAAAATACATTATCCTATTCGGAATGGAATTTAATAAAACCAGCGCTTTATTCCATACATTCCCGCATAAAAATACAATCCCGTGCAAGAAGAGCGATCTTTTTCTCTGATGCCAGAGGATTGTTGAGGTTTAAATCTTCGATTTCAAGAGTGAGGCTGCCAGTGTAACGGTGGTCTTTTAAACATTCCATCACAGTTTTCATAAAAGGATGCCTATCAAGAGGGAAGTGAGCTTTCCCATGATCAAACCGGCTGATATGCACGTTCACAAGCCGGTCGTAACAGAGTTCGATATACCGGATCACATCATCATCAGATTTGGAAAGGGCATGTGCCACATCGAGGGTAAAGAAGAGCCATGGTTCCTCGTCAAGAAGTAAACGCATGCGTTCAGGAGTGCAGAGAAGTGAGTTGACTATCGGTTCCATATTCTCCATCCCTATTTTTATTGAATTCCGGGTCGCTGCCTCGCGGAGCTGGGAGACATAGTGATCGAAGCGGGCAAAGTCCGCTGAACTTGGCGGGCGCTTAGCTGTCCTCCTGCCCGGGTGCACAGTCAGGGTATGGGCACCCATCTGCTCAGCAATCACGATGGACCTGACTGCATATTCAATTGACACCTGCGCCACATCCGGATTGATTGAACAGGGATTCAGGTCAAGAATCGGGGAATGAACCGTCAGAGTGGAGATTTCAGGATACTCGTTCCTGCACGCGATCACCTCATTCACAGGCAGGTCACGAAGCCAGAAATGGGGCGTTTCCAACCAGAACTCCATCGCATTTAAACCCGCTCGGGACACAAACGAGAAGATCTCGTTTACGGTATACTCATGAAAGAACATGCTCGAGACGGAAAAAGACACCATGGTAGTATATTTGATATGCGGTTTTAGCCTAATAATGATTGATGGACTGGTTTAACCGCCCCGATGTCGCTGTTGTTGTTGAAAATGCACCATTACGGGTTTCCGAGCTGTCAGCAATTATCGAATGCCTCCTTGATAACCCGCTCCTGCAGGACATCCTTGTCCGCGGAGAAGTGACCAATTATACCCACCATTCGCGGGGGCACCGTTACTTCTCACTTTCGGAAAAAGGTGGGGGAAATACAGCCGCAGTAATAAAATGTGTCATGTGGAGGTCAGACGCTGATCGACTGTCTTTTAATCCCTCGGAAGGAATGGAGATAATCGTTACCGGGACGGTAAGGGCCTATGCACCTCATGGGTCGTACCAGCTGCAGGTCAAAGAGATGAGAAAAGCCGGGGTGGGGGAGAAATTCCTGCTCATCGAACAATGGAAAAAACAGCTTGCTATAGAGGGGTGTTTTTCTCTGGAACGGAAACGTGTTCTCCCGGCGTTCCCTGCACGTATCGGTGTGGTCACATCCGAAACGGGAGCAGTAATCCATGATATCAGAACCGTAGTTGGACGACGTTATCCACTGGAAATCATCATTTCACCAACGGCTGTTCAGGGAGAGGAGGCACACCAAGAGATTGCCTGTGCAATCACCCGGCTTGCGGGAAAGGTGGATGTCGTCATTATTGCCCGTGGTGGGGGGAGTTTCGAGGATTTGTTCCCCTTTAACCACCCGGATGTTGTAAGGGCGATTGTCGCATGCCCTGTTCCTGTCGTAAGCGCGATCGGTCATGAGGTGGATATAACCTTAAGCGATCTCGCCGCTGACCTGCGGGCCGCAACACCCTCAGCAGCAGCAGAACTGGTAGTACCAGACCGGATGGTACTGACAGCCCGGTTGCAGGAGCTCAAATCCCGGCTGAATACAGCACTGAAGGACAGGGTTGCAACAGCACAGGATGAACTTTGTGATCTCCGGGACCGACTTCGCCCGCAGAGGTTCTACCGGAAAATTGAAGAGAGAAAACAAAACATCGCTGATCTTTCGGAAAGGCTCGAACGCTCCTTCTCAAACCGTCTCGTGCACGAACGGCTCATTCTTGCAGAGATGAAAACAGCTCTGGACAGCAGGAGCCCGGTTGCTGTGCTTTCCCGTGGCTTTTGTGTTGCAGAGAAGAATGGTGCAATCGTGAGAAGTGCAGGCACCATAGAAAAGGGCGATTCGATGAAAATCCGGTTTTATGATGGCAGCAGTCAGGTAGTCGTGGAGCGTGTGGATCATGAAAGAAACCTATGAGACAAAGATAGAACAGTTACGACAGATCATTGAAAAAATTGATGATGGTAATACCGGACTTGATGAAAGTATGATGCTGTATGAACAGGGTGCGGTGCTGGTGAAACAGTGTGAGGTATTGCTCACCGAGGCTGAACTAAAAATTACCACGCTCAGCCGGGACGCTTAGCGGTCAGGGTAATGACCATCTCTTTTCCCTCAACAAGGTTTGCAAGGAGACTTTCGGGGAGCGTTGCTGCCACATGATCAGACATGATACCGATCGTCCGCCCGCAGACAAAGGAACTCCGTCGCCAGACCATATCTGTTGGGTGATCGAGAGTGAATTGGGAGGAGCCACGGGATTTCACTTCTACCGTTTTTCCATCACATGAAAGACTGGTTATCAGGATGGCATCATCATGGGTGAGCATCCGTTTGAATTCTGCCGAAAGCCTGGTACAGCTTTTATCAGCTGATACGCCGATAATGCAGTTCCCTTTTTTCGTCAGGTGAACCTCTCTGGTCACCTCAAATGTTGTCGGGTGGGTACCAAGAACCAACGGGTGCCCCCGGCAATGGATGATCTCCTGAGCCTCCATGTTTATCATGTGAGGGTTGCCATTCATATTCAATGTTTATAACCGTTCACTGCCCGGAGTGCACCGAGGAGACCGAACATGACGTGGTTACTGAATCCCGCGATCTGCTCGTCCGCTGCACTACCTGCGGCCACCACCAGCGCATCAAAAAGGATAAAGAACCCCAGTCAGTCGTGGTCAAAACGATTGTCTCAAAAGAGGGAACGTCGCTTGTCTGCGGGATTGAACTTGCTGAAGATGAGGAATGCAGCGTTGGTGACCATCTTGTGGCAGAGTGTGGGGAAGACGCGTTTGGCGTTGAAGTATCCTCAATTGAGTCCGGAGAGAGACGGGTAAACCGGGCAAAAGCACCCGACATCACAACGCTGTGGACCAGAACGATTGAACAGGTGGTTGTAAAAATCTCCATTCACGACGGCAGAAAAACAGCTCCTGTCTATATGGAATGCGATGGGGAGCAACCGTTTGTAGTGGGGGAGATGTATGTCGCATCAGGAAAGAGATTCAAAGTCTCGCACCTTAAACTGCGTGATGGTCCCCTTATGAGAAAAGAAGGTTGGAAGACCGTCGCTCACCGTATCAAACGGATCTACGGTTACCGGTTATAGATATTTTTTTAATGCTGCCGTGAGTTGTTCTGCATGAACAACCCCTTCGAAACGCTCCAGAAGGGTTCCCTCTTTAAGAATCACGATAGTAGGGGTTACCTTCAACTGAAATTCCTTGATATATTGAGGATTTTTTATCGCATCGATCTCCTCAATAGAGAGGTTAAGAGATTTCCCCACTTCCGTATTGATCGGGGTCTGCTCCATACATCCCATGCATCCTGGCTGGTAAAAACAGATCACACGTACTGCCATGAACATGAGTGGACAGCCATAATTTAAAAAGAGTTTGTGGAATAGTTACTGTTTGTTGATGGTCACAACTCGGACATCAATCGCCGGAAAGCTAAAATTAACAACTACACCTTCCGGCGACTTCTTTGTCACTTCACCGATTCTTAAGAATGCGCTTGCCGTTGTATTGTTTGCTGCAGCTTCCGGATTATCAGATACCCCCATAAAGAAGCTGTCACCAACAGTGATTTCACTGAGGTTGATCTTGTTGAGAGCGAGCCGTTCTGCTGACCAGTCATAGGTCATCGTAGTGTTTGGTGAAATTGCAATCCTTTTTTGCTCATTGACCCTCATACCGATAATCCCCGAGCTTAACGCATTATATTCCGAGGAAAATAGTGCGAGCTGCTGAACTTTTCCCCCATTTGAAGGATATACCAGAATAGAGTAAATTGGTTTTTCCATTGTCTGGTTAGCAGTGATAGTAATCTGCTTAGACCCGAAAATTCCACTACCTTGTGCCACGGCCTGATCATAAGTTGATTTTTCCGTGGTTACAATCGGTTTTCCGGCAGCATCAAAAAGGGTATAATCGATAACTACCGTATCGCCGGATTTAACTGAGGAAAAAATGGTTAGCCAGCCGGTACCCATACCGGAATGTATCATGAGCCCGACAAAAAGCACACACACACACACAATAAGTATCTTGCTCACCAGTTTTGTCGATTCCTCTTTCTTTTTCTTTACTCCCATGCTTTTTAGTTCCTCCTTACTACATCATTGTCCAACCGACATAAACTATTCCGCTCCTTTTTGGCATTACAGTAATATTTATAATAAATAAACACTACCACAAGGTTACCCTATCAGCTGAAATGATGGGCATATCCGGAACAGAGAGAGACATATGGTGCGGAGAAGATACCCATTCAACTCAATTTAGAGCGAAATGGAGGATATGAGAGCGGAGCTGGACTCCATGTCCCAGCTGGGACGTTATTGGAGAAGATTCCTCCCGCCCGGCGGTGTTACTGACCGAATGCTTCCGGCGATACGACAGGAATTCCGGGTTGATATCAGGGAGCATGATGGTGAAGTGATCGTGGTGGCAGATTTGTCCGGTGGGGAAAAAGACGACGTATCGCTTCAGTTTCTCAACCCGAGGATGCTCGAGATATCATGTGAACGAAAAGGTGAGAAAGAGGAAAAATCTGAAGGTTACTATGTGCGGGAGAGGATTTATGGATCAATGCAACGGCTGGTTACCCTGCCCGCAGAAGTTACGGAAAAGGATGCAAAAACCAGGTTCAAAAACAGGGTCTTTGAAGTCAGGCTTAACAAGACAAAAATTTCCCCGAAATCGCGTATAAAGATAGAATACTACTTTTTTTGTTTTTCCGATGACTTTTAGTATTCTTTTCGCTAAAAGCTGTAGTGATGGATAAAAAAAAAGTCAAGGACTACATGACCTATGATGTCGTCAGTGTTGATGTCCATGGCACGGTTAAAGACGTTATCGAAAAAATCCAAAAAACTCATCATGACGGTTTTCCTGTTGTTGACGGCGACGAGGTGGTCGGTTATATCTCGGCCAGGGATCTTCTCTTTGTTCAGCTTACAACGCCCGTGAACGATGTGGTATCCAAAAATCTGATCGTTGCTGACCCCGAGATGGATATAAACGATGCTGCCCGGGTGATTTTCCGAAGCGGAATCCAGAAGCTTCCGGTAGTTGATGAAAAAAACCACCTGCTGGGAATTATCTCCAATTCCGATGTGATTCGTTCCCAGATCGAGCATGTTTCACCCGAAAAGGTCTTCAATTTTATTACCACCTTAAAAAAGCTCTACGGTGTCGATCCTACGCTGGACCGCGGGACGGTACCAGTCAGAGATCTCCTGCCAACCCAGTCAAAAATCTATGAAGATGAACTGGAAGGTCGCATATACGAAATCAAAAAAGGACTTGCAGAACCGATTATCGTTGTGAAACGTCCAGGAAAGATCATTCTTGTTGACGGGCATCACCGAGCCATTGCAGCAAAACGTCTTGGAATTACAGCAATCGATGCATATGTTATCGAAATAAAGGAAGATATTGAACTGGGCATGGAGCGTACTGCACATGCAATGAACTTAAAAACACTGGATGATGTCCAGGTACTCGATTATGCCCGTCACCCGCTTGTAGCGATAACACATCGACTGGTCAAAAGAGTATAATATATTTTCCGCTAAAAAAAATAATTTCTAGTGAAATTTTTTTCCGGGTCTTTCGGTTTGAGAACCAGGTGCCCCGCGTGATTGGAGTTATCGATCATCTTTTAAGAACCTTCATAGCGAAGGTCGTACTTTTCATTCAATACATGCTCTTTTACAACCGTTCCATCCGGTACGACAACTTCAGGCCAGAGACGGGTTTTTGAATGAACGACCACCCTATCCCGCAGGACCACACGGGGTCCTATGACCGTATCATTTTCGATACTGCAGTGCTCACCAATATGCGTGTCGTTGTCCATGATACATCCCGATATCGTGCTGTTCGTGCCTACAATTACCCGGTTGTAAAGAGATGATGAAAATACCTTCACATTATTCCTGAGAATACATTTTTCACCAATGCTCGTATATGGCCCGATCAGGACATTATCTCCGATGGTTGTTCCCGGGCCGATAGCAACAGGACCAATGACCCTGGTGTTCTTACCAAGTGTAATTGAATCCCCCAGCTGGACCGGGCCCTGGATCTGCGCTCCGTGCATCGACAGGTTCCCAATGATGTCAGTAAAGGCAATTTCCTGGAGCTTCCAGCGCTCAGCCTGGCGGAGGGAATGGGGACTTCCCACGTCGGTCCAGTTACCCCGTGCAAGCCAGCCTTTCAGTACAAACTTTTCCTCCATCATCCGGGGGAATAGGTCGCGGGCAAAATCATATTTTGTTGCGGGAGGAATATGGTCAAAAATTGCCGGGCTGCAGATATACATTCCGGTACTTGCGAGATTAGAGAAGATTTCGCCGGGTGCCGGCTTTTCCTTAAATCGTTTTATTTCATAACCGACATCGATCTCAGCAATACCGTACTCACCAGGATCATCAATTGAAATAAGGCCTATTGTTGTGGTTGCCTTTTCTTTCTGGTGAGCACGGTAAAACTCAAGAACGTTTAAATCGGTAACATGGTCACCACCGACAACAAGGAAATCCTGCCCGTCAAGATACCGCTGTGCATTTTTCACACTCCCGGCGGTTCCAAGCTTGGTTTTCTCATGAACATAGGTGATCTCAACACCGAATAAAGAACCATCACCGAGGGCTTCCTCAATTGAATTCCCCATATATCCTAACGTTAGCACGACATCCCGAAATCCCATATTCGAGAGGTGAGAGACCAGGTGATGGATTGAGGGGCGGTTGACAATGGGAATGCAGGGTTTTGGACGTTCAAATGTGAGCGGACGGAGACGCGTCCCCTCCCCCCCGCACATTATGCACACCTTCATAGCACAATTTGGGTTCTGAATCGTTTTAAGTATAGTGCTGGACTAGCAGATTTTTTCAGCTCTTAAAATTCCTATGTCATCATATGAAATACGATGCACTGGTACAATGAAGGAAGGGACAGTGCCTGTCCCCCCAATTCCGCCCCTGCGCTTAGCGATAATGAAGTATTACCTGTTCTGGGTTTATCGCATTTGGGGGGAGGCCACAGCGGTGGGGGTGAATCCCCCGTGAGCGTTTTGGCTTGTGATTGTGCATATCTACAGAACCATTTTTTCCTGTCTCCGGGAAAAACCGTGTTTTTAGATTTGTCGGGTCAGGATACTGTTTCATGTCGATGTATCCTACAGATCTAAAAAAGAGACTATCGCTTCATCTGACGGATAATTGATCATCATTCACGGGTATTATATCAAACCGGGACAAAAGATTACAGCAGGAGACATTCTTACGACTGACGAAGAGTATCGGATCCTTCCGGCGGTAAAAGGCAGGGTGCAATGCCTGCCTGAGAAAAAAGAGCCGGTTGAGAACTGCGGGTTCTGTATTCATTGCCGTGAGTTTGGGATCGGGGGAACATTTGTGAAATCCCCGTCGCTTGCCTACTGTACGAAATGCAAGGTAACCGGTCGGGTGGATCTGGAAAAAGTAACCTCTGTGAAATGCGCTGACCGCCAGGGCGGGGGATTTCACAGTATTACAAATATCATCAGCTGAACTTTCTGATGTAAAAATACCAAAAAAGATAGTTGGTCAAGAGGTCAATAACGCCACTATCGCATCCATATCGACATGTTCTTCGAAAAGATCTGCCAGCACGTCATACGGATCTGACTCACCTGCCGATATCGGTGTAAAAAGCAGTCCTTTTTTCGCAGAAAGGTAAGAGAGCAGGGCATTTACCGCCGACGGGTTTAAAAACAGTCCATGCAGGTAAGTACCAAAGACCAGACCATCGTCGCTAACCCTGCCATCACCTTCAAGGGCTTCACGGTCCTTGCCGGACTCAGTTATTCCCATATGGATCTCGTAGCCGCTGATCTCACCCATAGCTGAAAGGATAGGAGGAATTAAACAGGCAGTCCTCCTGACCTGGAACGTGTTTTTTTCATACGATGCAAACCTGGTAACGCAATCAAGCAATCCCAGCCCGACATAGGTGCCGGCATCAGACTCATAACCGGAATCAAAGAGAGTTTTTCCGAGCATCTGGTACCCCCCGCAGATCCCTATGATCGGTATACCCCGATCTCTTCCTAATTGAATTTCGTGATCTGTACCGGTCCGGAACAAAACAGCGAGATCATCAATGGTATTCTTTGTCCCGGGAATAATGACACAGTCGTAACCATCCAGAGATGTACCTGGAGTTACATATTCTACTGCAGCATGCTGCTCCAACAGTTCAAAATCCGTGAAATTGGAAATTTTAGGAAGCCTGATCACCGCAATCCTTATGTGTGCATTTTTTGTTTTTTTATCACCGATAGAAAGAGAATCCTCGCTGGGCAGCGGGATGGTGAAATACGGAACAACTCCCAGTACCGGGATACCAGTGAGTTCCTCAAGTTTTTTCACACCTGGATCAAAAATGGCAGGATCTCCCCGGAATTTATTGATAATGATACCTCTTACAAGCGGCCGGATATCTTCTGGCAGGAGCTCAATCGTCCCATAGATTTGAGCAAATACCCCTCCCCGCTCAATATCAGCAACAAGGATTATCGGTATCCGAAGGTTTTTTGCCAGCTGTGTATTGGCAATGTCCCGGTCATAAAGGTTCAGTTCCGCAGCACCCCCCGCACCCTCCACCACGACATGACCATGCATTGATTTCAACCGATTAAAGGACTCCAGCGCTGTTATGAGAAGGGCTGGGGTTTCTTTGTAATAATCCCCGATATGAATATCTTTGTAAGGACGCCCCAGAAGCACTACCTGAGATATACAATCACCTTTTGGTTTGAGGAGGATGGGGTTCATATCCGTGTGGGGAAGAACTTTTGCAGCAATGGCCTGCATTGCCTGAGCCATCCCAATCTCTCCTCCATCCTGCGTTACGTAGGAGTTCAGGCTCATATTCTGGGACTTGAAGGGTGCAACAGCTATTCCACGTCGGACCAGGCAACGACAGATTGCAGCAACCGTCACACTTTTTCCAACATGGGATGCTGATCCCATCACAAACAGGGACATATCGTAACTACACGTGGATTTTCGGATCATAAAAAACAGATTCCCATTGATTTCGCGGGATCAGTTCAGGGCTCCCCAAAAAAACCCTTATTTCGGCTGAAAACGTCATTATTCCTTCTGGCAATGCCAAGTAATAAATAACCAGAAACGTAAAATACATGTAATGATTGGTGGGATTTGCCCGACGTGTGGACTACCGAAAGAACTATGTATCTGTGAAGAGGTAGCAAAGGAACAACAGAGGATCAATGTCAAAGTGAACAAACGCCGTTACGGAAAAGAAGTAACCGTTATCGAAGGGTTGGATCCAACAGATATTGACCTTGAAGATCTTTCAAAATACATGAAAAGTAAACTTGCCTGTGGTGGGACCGTAAAGGGAAATTCCATTGAGTTGCAGGGTAATCACCGCGACAGGGTCAAAGAACTTCTCTCTCTGAAGGGTTACAGCACAGAAAATATTTCGTGACATTTTTTATTTTTCGATTTTTTTAAAAATTCTCTATTATACAAAAAAAGATTAGATAAAGAACCTGAAGGTAACCCAGGCAATGATAACCATTATAGCTGAATATTTTAATCCTGCAATAAGCCGTCCTTCTCCCATTTGGCCGGCAACGAGCCCTGAAAAGAAACCCTGGAGCAGGGCTGCATGAGTGAATAAACGCTTGTATTGAAAGAGGTCTATTTGACCCATGAATCCGCGGGCACCTGCGGATGCTGCCGAAGCACCAGCTGTAGCCATTGTTGTTAAGAAGGTTGAAACCAGAATTGCAATGACAAAAAGGAATACTGCAAATGAAACCAGCACGATGATCACATAGATCAGCATGTTGTTGCTCCTTTCCTGAGCAAGGTTCACAACTTCAAAAGTATCTTTTGCTGCCGCCCGAAGCACTTCACTTATATCTCCACCAGCTTTGCTTGCTTTTGCAATAAGATCAACACTCCGGTCAGCAAGAGGAGTACCGAGATCTTTTCCGAAACGGTACATTGCTTCAACAAATCCTGCACCCCATGACATATCCTGGTCGAGCTTCCTGATATGGGGGGTGAGTGTGGAATACTCTGCACCGGCAACAATGTGCACAGCGTTCGGCAGGGTCATACCGGAATCATTCATACCCGCCAGATCACGGAAGAAATTCGGAAGGGCATTTTCCAGGTTTTTTACACGCCGTTGTTCGTTAAAGTCAAGGATCGCTACCGGAATGATCGCGACCAGGACCGCCAGGACTAAAAAATCGTCAATGATTGTTGATGTAAAGAGGACCTGTATCCCGTATGACATCACACTCGATACAAAACCGCCGATGAAAATGATTAGGGCGAGGGGAATAGTTACGATGAATATATTTGCGGGTTTTTCTGTTAGCACCTTGAAGGGGTGTTTTAAGAATTTTCCCAATCCTTCCCGGGTCTGTCGATCACGCTCAAGATTTTTTGTAATTTCATCCATTTCGGGTTCAATGGAACTCAATTCGGAAGATTTGAGCGGAGTAGGTGTTTCACTCCCGCGATTGAATATATTTTTGAAGGTTTCTTTGACGTTCATTTCAGGACTCCGGAGTCATCGAACTAATCATAACAACGAACGCTATACTGCCGAGCGGGATCATGACATAAATAACCATATAGAGGAACATAGGCCTGTTGTCGCCATTGAGCACCGACATAATTGACTGGAGAATAATCAAAAACAGCGTTCCTGCAACCATGGCAGTCACATAGGATTCAGATACAAGAGCCAGGGTTTCTAAGAACATTTTCTGTGTCTGACGGTTTTCCAGTGCATATTGCTCGGCTTTTGTCCGGAAATAATCAGTGATGTTACCACCACTCGCAACACTTGCCATTGTTCCTTGTAAAAATTCCTTCATGCGCCTGCTTGGAGTACTTGCTGATACCAGGCGGAGGGAATCGATCAGGTCTCTACCGAAAATATCAATTTCACGCGCAATATAACGTGCTTCTACGGCGCTCTCACCATATATCTTGCTGCTGCCAAGGAGCCGAAAAACTTCTGCCGGGGTGATTCCCGCGGTGGACATCGAAGTGATATAGTTGATCGCATATGGCAGAGTTGCATCAATATTCCTGCGTCGGTTCCCTGCTTCGAGACCAGGATACAGGATAAATGCAAGATAGGTAATTCCACCGAACACCAGGAGGGAGAAGATCGTTATAACAATTGTCCCGATTATAAGAGTATACGGTGAAAGTCCTAGCACTATTTCAGGTACTTCTCCCTTATATTTGACCAGGTTGGGAAGCTGCAAAAGCCAGCTTATCGCACCGATTACGACTGCTCCCAAGAGCCCGACAATGATAGCCGAGACGTATGCTGTGGAGAGATATACTTCAAACGGTGTCTTGAACCGTGCAGAGATAAGGTCATTTCTGAGTGCTGCATAGTCTTCCCGTTTTGCCTTCATCCGTTTTCCAAGAAGGTTGAAGCAGAAACGTTCATAACTATTCATAAAGGTCCTTCCTCACTTTCTCTATAACTGCTTCAGGATCCCGGTGATAGGATATAAGAATCTTCGCTACGTCCTTATAATGGCGGATCTTCTTTATCCGCATCCATTCGAGCACTTCCTGCCGACGCTTTAACTCTTCACGCATCCGGTTCTCGCTCCACCCTTTTGCCTCCATGATCTCTTCAAGGAGGTAGGACTTCCCGGAGTAGGTAATTTCATCAGTTGCTGACCGCCACTTGAATACTTCGTTTGTGATAAGTTCGTTAGTCCTTGGATCAATGTCGAGGATTTCAACGATTTGCTTGTTCCTCCTGATGCGTTTTCCACCAACCCGTCCCTGTACCTGAACACAGATAAAATCAAGTGCAGAAAGCATGTTCCGGGGCACATCCATGGGTGGGTTCTCGATACGGTGGACAACACTTGCCACTGAATCTGCGTGGGTGGTAGAGTAGGTGGTATGGCCCGTACTCATTGCCTGGAAAAGGGTCTGGCATTCCTTGCCACGTACCTCTCCCACAAGGATGTATTCTGGACGCTGTCGCATCGCTGCCCGCAGGAGTTCGTACATGTTAATCTCTCCTCTGCCGGACGTATCGAAGGAATCTCGGGTAACACTGGGGATCCAGTTCGGATGGGGGAGTTTCAATTCGCGGGTATCTTCCAGCGAAACAATCTTCGACAACGGTGGAATAAACAATGAAATTGCATTGAGAGCAGTGGTTTTTCCGGATGCCGTTCCACCAGCAAAAATTGCGGATTTGCCATTTTCAACACAGAGCCAGATATATGCAATCGAAAGTGGAGCAAATGTTCGCCATTCAATAAGATCGGTTGGTGTAATCGGTTCGTCCTTGAATTTACGGATGGTGAATGTGGATCCGTGAGCGGTTACTTCCTGGCCAAGTGTCATCTGGATACGCGAACCATCCTGCATAGTTGAATCAAGAATGGGCTGTGCAATTGAGATGTATTTTCCTGAACGCTGGGCAAGCTTGGTAACAAACGAATCAAGATCCTCAGCATTGGTGTAGCTGAGGGTAGTTTTCATCGACTCGTAGTTGGCGTGATATACAAAGAGAGAAGTATGGACACCATCACAGGATATATCCTCGATATATTTATCATGCATCACCGCATCGATGAGCCCGTCACCAAGGAATTCCTTGTGCATGTTGTAGAGAATAACCTCACGCTGCACTGGGGTAAGTTTGATACCAAAATCAAGAATAACATCAGTCGCAGCAGCCCTCAATTTAATTCCGGCTTCCTCTTTAGAGATATCTTTTGTGTTGATATCGAGCGTTTCAAACAGGCGTTCCTTCAACTCTTTTAACAGATCTTTCTCCGGATCCGTAAGGATTGGTTCGAGAACAAGGTAGGTGTACTCATGAGTAGTATGATCATAGATAATCTGGATATATGCGTACGGTGGGTTGACCGGATAGATTTCAACTTCTTCAATTCCCGGCTGAGGCTTAAAGGAAATATCAACCAATGGACCGTGTTTCTTGGGATCATACTCCTCAAGTGTGGAATGAACCGCTTTAAAAAGTGTGCCCAACCCGAATCTTTTTTGCTCAGCCTTGGGTTTTTTCGTGTCAATTCCAATGTCTGCACCAATATCGAGATCCTTAAAACCAGCAGTGGAGAAATTTTTCTTCCAGATCTCATCGAAATCCGGTGGCAGTGTCCCAGTCCCTTCAAACGCACTGATACGACCGTGGAGTTTGAGTTCATCTATCTTGAAGGATACACCTTTTGGAAGGATAAGACCGGAGATATCCGAGATCTGGTCAACATTGATAATCTTTTGATCGGCATCAGTCACCTGCTCGACTGCTGCCTGCGGGGGTGATGACACTTTTTTTATGGATTTTGCCCTGACGGCTGCCTTGGGGTCTTCATCAATTATCTCAATCACATTATCTTCATTGGTTTTTTTATTGCCGGGAGGTGAAACAGGGGGTTGGTTGGTTCCACTGTTTGCCAATAACACACCTAGGGACTCCCTTACATCGGGTCTGCCAATCACGTCACCATGTTCGGCAGGAGGTTTTTGTGGCTGCTTAACAGATTGACGGGTTGTTTCCTGCAGATCATCTCCATCGGAAAACTCAAGATCGTTCTGAACCGGAGTGGATGCTCGCGTGCGTACAGGTTCTGCTGGTTGCCTGACGGGCAAATCAGGCCCTTCCTTATTAGACTCCTTAGACTCCTCCATTTTTTTTCGGAGAACATCGAAATCACCAATTTGCGAGGTAGATCTATCACCAGCCGTGGAGGTTTGAGGGAGATCTGCAGTTTCTTTAGGTTTCTGCACTACCTCATTTTTTTTGTCTCCTTTGATCTTACTGATAAGAGATTCGACATTATCCAGTGCATCATCATCATCATTATTCAATCCAGACATCACCCTTTGACCCAGATCTAGGCGTCATTTTTTACTAATTTATTTTTTTTACATTTAATACTATATAAAATATTGCTATTATCATGGTAAACATTCTGAACGATTTTTATTAAAAAAAATCATTTCAACAGCTGAATAATCCAATTATTCCTTGGAAATCTCTGACTGGATATTTTTTAAAACCACGCGTATCAGTCCAAGATGTGCATCTGCGGTTGTAAAAACGCACAGGAATAGATCCCCGCAGGGGGCTACAATAAATTTGTTCTCATTCGTTTCGAGGATCATTTGATCAAGAGCACCAATGTTCAGGTCGCTGGCTATTTTTGTCCCTGCCCGTACGAGATCTTCAGCAGAGGCAGCAACATGCTCAAAGTCCGCATCGCCAATGCATTGAATGGAAAAACCTTCGAAAACTGCAGCAACCGCGATAACCCCGGCCAGATTTTTTATCTTTTTTAATGTGCTCTCATCGAGAATCTCAGCAATTTCTGGAATATCGTCGGCTCTCTCATCGGAACCGGGCGAATCGAAAAGGGGCACAATCTCATTAATGATGAGACCTTCTTCAACGCAAAGCTGAATAGCACGGTTGAATTCTGCTTCGGTGTATTTTCTAATATTGAAGGTCTGCGGGGAATCTAGGCTGCCGGTTGATTCCATAACCATGTGTAAAAGAGCAGCCTTTCCACGAAAAAAACCTTCACTATCCTTAAAATATGCACCTACCATTTTCCCATTGTCATTGAGGATAAAACCATGACCGGATAATGTTTCAGCCTCCACTAATCCACGGAAGGTTAACAGATACTGGCGCAATCCTTCTTTTTGAGGATTGGTAATTATTCCCTCAACAGTTCCTGCGGGTAATCTCATAAAATGAGGACAAAAAATCAGAGTGCAGCGATAAGCCGTTCCTTATTCTTCTTTAATTCGTATCTGATTCTTCCAATGTTAGCTGTAGTATCTGCAACGATGGCGATCAGTTCATCAGCGGAAAGCGGTGAGAGAATGATGGGACCCTTCTCCAGTTCGACGAGCATTTGTGATAGTTCCCCTTTTCCCAGCGTAACTCCCATAGCTTCAGAGGTTCCAAGACCAGTTGAAGCCATAGCACCCAGTGCTTCGATATCCACTTTACCGGAAACCGCACTTTCGATTACAAATCCATCTCTTCCTATCACGACCGCAGCTGATACCCCTTCGATTTTGAGAAATTCCTCCAATAATGGCTTCAGCATTCACTTTTCCTCAGATAAATGATTCTCTCTTGTTTTTTTTCTATTAAAATGTTGGTCTTTCTTTTTTTTAAAGGAAAGAGGGATAATTGCACAAAAAAGAAAAAAAATACAATTTTTTTCGATCTCATTGATTACTGAACTCTCAGATTTCCTTTATTATCAGAGTATTTTATAATCGTGCGCTTTCTATCAATCAATAAAAAAGGAAACTATATTGTAGGATATCGTAACAATACAACTTAATGCAACTCCCGAGGGGAACTTTCCTCAACATAAAAAGGAGCATAAAAGTTGGGGATCTTCTTGCTGAACTCCAGGACATGAAATTCACAGGGATCTGTAGTATCTCATTTGGGCAGGCTATCGGGACAATTGTTTTTAAATCCGGTAAACGTATTCTCGTGCAGTATAAGGACATACTCGGCGATGCTGCATCGGAAGAACTACAAAAAATTATTGGGGAGAAAGTGGATGCTTCCCTTTCCACTCTTAACGAAGCTCAGATTCAGCTATCCCTTGAATTCAACAAAACCTGCCTGGTCGTTAGAGGTGGAAAAGCAGAGAATATTTCACTCAATGAGATTCCGGTACCGAACCAGAATACAATAAAAAAATCCCTCTTCAATACACCAAAGCAGATTCAGATATCTACGGGTAAAATACCTGAGAAACCAAGTATGCCACAAACAACAACTGCAAATAAGCCGGTTACGATTGAACCAGTGCGTGCATCGGGGCTACCAAAAATAATAAGTGATGCACATCTGAAAAAAGCTGCCCATAAACCCGTGGCAACAGTCCAGCAAAAATCACAGATTTATCCACAAATATCGGAAGAGAAGAAACCTGAAGATGCTGCCTTACTCCAGGCTGATACAGATGCCAGCAGCTTTGAAAAGGATATTGAAACCTTTGAGACCATGGATGTAGATGCCATTACCAACAAAATCCGCGGCGAGTGTGAGACTTTAATCAAACAACTAAACCTTGAACATCTGACAGATGACTAAGAAGGAAAAAAAGAAGTGATATTCCAAAGGGATTTTTTCCGCAACCCGGGATATATATTACAAAAATTTTAAAAATAATCAGACTTCGATTTTCATGATATCCTATAAGAACCCCAAAAGTTCAGCCCGATTTGGAGTAATCCTGATACAAAATAAAAAATCCAGCATCAAAGGATTTTTTTAAAAAGAGAATTGCAATAGTTACACAAGCAATAATAATCTTGTGAGTATAGTTAAATAATCAGAAAAATTGGGTAATCTTATATAAATCAAATAGAAATATTCACACAACAGGGTGTTCAATGGTCAAGGTTTACACAATCGCATCCGGAAAAGGTGGGACTGGGAAGACAACCGTTTCTGTCAATCTCGGAACGATGCTTGCCCAACTTGGAAAAGAGACTTTTCTTATGGATGCTGATATCGGTATGGCAAATGTTGGACTGCTCCTCGGTCTGCAGGATGCACCAGTCACCCTCCATGAAGTTCTTGCTGGAAAGGCCAATGTCAATGATGCTATTTATGAGTGCCCGGCGGGATTAAAAGTGATTCCAGCGGGCATCTCCCTCCAGGGGTTCCAGGCCGCAGATCCGGAAAAGATCCGTGATGTCATGAACGAGATCGTCAAACGCTGCGACTTTTTGTTGATTGACGCCCCTGCAGGGATCAGCAAGGATGGAATCGTCCCCCTTGCTGTTGCCGATGAGGTTATCCTTGTCGTGAACCCTGAACTCTCATCTATCGTTGACGCCCTCAAGACACGGATCCTGACAGAACTCGTTGGAGGTCATGTATTAGGCTCAATTATAAATCGTGTCGATCTGGAAAAACCAGAGACCATGATAAAAAAGATGGAGAAGGTGCTCGGAGTAAAGGTTATCGGAATTATTCCCGAAGACCCGAACGTGCGTCGTGCAGGTTCTGCAAGAACTCCCCTCGTAATCAAATATCCGACATCACCTGCATCTAAAGCTTTTCGCCGTATTGGTTCTTCCCTCATTGGTGTCGCTTACAAAGATGACGGGGCAGGGGAGCAGAAAGAAAAATTCATTGAAAGATTTACCAAAGCCCTTTTTTCAAAAAAATCATAAATATAGCAGAAATTCAACGATTTCCTTTAATTAAAATTTTTTCCACTTTTCTCATGAAAAAACAGGAAATTTTGGAATATTTGTGGCTGGTGTAAAATATCATTGATTCAAGACAGTTTGCTTCACTCGTTTTGATTCCCATTGACAAAAAACATAGAAATACGCTTCCGGATCCGATGAAAAACGTAAGACATTAAATTAAATCTTTTATAGCATCACAGGAATAATTGAAGGGGAAAATTGGAATACTTTTTGGGGGGTAAATAGAAGGTTATTCGGGTTTGTTGGTTATGGTGAAAACACAATATTCGTCACCCTTTGAACGGCACTTAACTTCACGACCCTGCACCTTTATCCCAAACGATCCTTCAACAATACCCGCAAGGAGACCTGCTGTGCAGTAACAGACATTTTTTCCGGTATTCCCAAATGCTTCTGATTCAACAGTATGTTCAAGGGTGATGGTTTTTTCTTTCTTTTCTTCTTTCCATTCCATCCTGATAATTTTGAACCAGCCCATCTGGGAAAAAAATGCAAACGCCATATCAGAAAGGAGGTTTGGCCTGGTTATACCCATTTTCTTATAGTGCTCAACATTTTCTCTGCCCATATCCATATAGGCACGATAATTGACTCCTCCAGCCGGCATCTCACCCATTGTCTTTTTCAATGAATTCATCATGGATGTGAAAATGAAACGTGGCATTATTACGACTGGATCATCAATCAGCTGGATCCAGCCTTCAAGTGGTTTGTGCTCGATATATTCCGTAATGGCGGAATCACCTTTAACGATAGCCTCAGCCTTCCATTTCCAGCTGGATTCTCTCTGATCGGCAACAAATTCACAACAGTCATCACCATTTGCATGACACTTTATTTCGATACAGAACCAGTTCTTACCTGTTACAGCGATCAGGACACCCTCAATCCACCCTCGGTGTATACCACAGACTGGCATGTTCCATTCTTTAAGAACTTCAGACTCGAATGTGTGTTTGGTCCGAAGTACAATCCTTGTATCGCTGGATTCAACAAGTTCAAAAGGAGCACCCCACCCCTGCTGGTGCTGAAGCTTGAAAACCAGCATAAGAAATTCTGCCGGTGTAAGATCCATTCCGAACTTTTTTAACAGTTTATTAAGTCCTACTGAACCCTTACCAACGGAATGAAAAAGATTTCGAACCGCTTGTACAGCAAGTTTTTTATCGAGATTAGCCTCATATCTCTCGTAGATCGCTTTCACGAGATAACTTGGATTGCTTGCTGTTTTTACTCCAAAAACCGAATACGAACCGGCTAGAGGGTCCATCTCGATATACGGGGCAATACTTTTCTCCCCTTTGATGAGCGCCTCGAAGTCTTCACGTCCGATATTCATGGGTGACAGATCTGTTATTATCTGATTAAAGGGTTTCGTCTTTTTTAAATGAGAAATTCTGTCATTAATAGCCAATTCAAAAAGGAAGGAAGGAATTGTGAATTAAATTTCCAGGAGATTTTTTGCATTAAGATCCAGCAGAATTTTTGAGTGTGATACATCGAAAGATATATAAAATGTGGTAATATTCTGGGAGCGATCCATGACAATACAACTGTATTTTCCATGTGCCAATTTAAAACTGACAGTTCCCTCATCTGTGGTTATATCATTCCCATAAATTCTGCCCTCGCTTCGGATTGTTACACTGAGACCATTTTGAGGAATGGAGTCCCTCTTGAGGGTCAGCGTTAGTACTCCCATCCCCTCACTTTTTTTACCGATCTCTGGTATCAATGACGGAAGGCTCTTTTTCAAGTGTGTCTTTTCAAAAATACGTGACCCCATAACAACGGCGTCCACAATATCCGGTTTCACATCATAGAACTCGAATTGTTCGTTCCCTGATATCATCATCACCGCTTTATCGCTGTACAAGGATCCCTTATCATCAATGTAGATAGCACCTTCGGCCTCACCATCGATAAATGCCAGATAATTTTCCCGTTCGTTCACTTTTGCCACGGCAATCCCGTTGGATCTATGCGATGAGGTCACGTCGAACAGTTCATGAAGCGTAAATATCCCGACATACTTTGAACCCCGTACGATATTATCCAGCAGATCATGTATCACACTGGGTATGCTCTTTTTTAAGTGGGTCTTTTCAAAAATCCGGCACCGCATGACAATAGTCTCTACAATATCCGGTGTTATTTCATAGAACTCGAATTGTTCGGTGCCGGAGATCATCTTCGCTGCCTTATCACTGTATTCTGTTCCCTTGTCATCGATATAGATAGCACCTTCGGCCTCACCGGCAAGAAAGGCAAGATAATATTCCTTTCCGTTCTCTTTTGCTACCGCAATCCCGTTGAAGCTCCGGGATGAGGCAAACTGGAAGAGTTCATGAAGGGTAAAAGTCCCCAGATGCTTTGAGCCCTTGTGGATATTTTTTATCAGGTCCTGTATTTTCATCAAAACTCATCTCATTGGGAGTACTATCTGCCAAGAAAATTACACGAACTTTTTCCCTAGATATATGGTTGAGTTATTTGCAACATGTGTATTTTACATTTGCGGAATAATGTTTTCTTTTTCGTACACTATCGCCATGCATAAGTGTTCATAAAAAAAATGGTATTTTGGATTTATGGAAATACTCTATCCAATGGTTATTTCAGCGGTGGCGGTACTTGCCACCCTGATCTATGCATCATATCTCGATTTAAAGGAGCGTCGGGTTCCGTTTGTTTACTGGTTACCGATGCTCGGCGTGGGCATTATCTGTACCGGATACCTCCTGTGGCAGGCGACGGCAAACCTCAGCCTGATTTTCGGTTATCTCTCCCTCGTAACAAGTTTTCTCTTTGTGGACTACCTTGATAACCGGGGCAGGACGGATTCCCCTGGTCTCACATTTTATTACAAAAAGAGTTCAATTTTTTTTTATCTTACCCTTGTCTTGATCCTTCCGATTCTGTCATGGTTTGTCCTTGCACCATCAGTTAACATCCAGCTGGTCCCTTGGTATGCGATGTTTGCCGGTATTTTTTCCTATATTTCTTATGGGGAACACAAGGGTATATTTGATGAAAATACCCGCAAAAAAAACCGGAAAAAGGGTCCGAATATCTCTGAGTATTTCAACCGCTGGTATTTTGTTCTGATTGTGATGATTTTTGCGATTACCACAATGATAATGCTCATCAGTCCAAATGGCTGGGGAACTCAATCTTTTGTAATTCTGCTTATGGCAGTCTTTTCCGGGGTATTCTACATTTTTGCACGAATGCACCTGTTTGGAGGTGCAGACGCATGGGCGCTGATATTCATCTCGTTTTGCCTGCCAACGTTCCCGTTCACACCACTCCTCGGCAATCCACCGCTTGGATTTTTGTCCTTCTCGGTTCTTATCAATGCCCTGCTCCTGAACCTGGCGGCTCCGATCGGGATCTTCATTACTAATATTATCCGAAAAAACCGGGCCCCGCTGATGTACATGTTCTTTGGTTTCCCGGTAAATGGTGAACAGATACAGAATGAATGGGGTTTTGTCATGGAGGACTTTGAAGAGAGAAAAGGAATTGTCAGCAGGAAATTCGTCGGCTTTTGGGATTCCATTAAGCGCATGTATAGCGGGGAAGGCAGGATATATACAAAGGACCTTCGGGAGCATCCCGAAGATTTCCAAAAAGAACTGTCACTCTACAGAAAAGCAGGCACCGTATGGATTTCATATGCGGTTCCATTCATCATTCCTATTACAGCCGGTTTGATTATTGCAATCATCTTTGGTGATCTTCTCTTCGCATTCATGGAAAGAATCGCAGGAGCGATATAACATGTTTAAACTAAAGTTTGTGGATGGACTGATTCCGGTCATAGTACAGGATGCAAAAAACCGTGAAGTGCTGATGATGGCATATGCAAATGATGAAGCTATCCGTCTCACCCAAGAGACTGGATATGCCCATTACTACAGCAGGAGCAGGAAGAAACTCTGGAAAAAAGGTGAAGAGAGCGGACACTTCCAGAAGGTAGTAACAATTTTTACCGATTGTGATGAGGATTGCCTAATTTATTTTGTGGAGCAACAGGGTGCTGCTTGCCATACGGGATATGTCTCCTGCTTCTACAGGACACTTGACGGCACGGTAGTTGGAACAAAAGCGTTTGACCCGGAAAAAGTGTACGGAAAAAAAGGACACTGATTCTTTTTGTAAGAGATTTTCGTACCCACTTCAGGGGGAGAATCTCCAAGTTTCTGGTTTTTTATTTTTCCGATTTTGGTACTTGAAGCGAAAACAAGGAGATGCTTTTAGAAGACATTGATGATTTGTAGTGGGCAGAGGTCCGCGGCTTCCTGTGCACAACAACTGAGGCATTCCGGTACAATCCCTGCTGCCCGATCGCCATTGAACCGGTAGTTATCAATAATTTCCGAGTATGAATCACAGGGGTTCTGGTCAAACAGTTCCGGGCAGATATTCCAGCACGCCCCACAACTTACACAGGCTCCGCGATCGATAGAGATGTTCATGGGGAAATTCCGTACACTGGTATAGACACCTTTGAGATATTGGGATAAAGGAGTTTGCACGATTCTTTAAGGGAACAGGAGAAATACTGAAGGGGAATCTCAAAAATAACCCATTGTGGTAACGGGCAGCAGATTTTTGGAAGAGAAGAAGGATCAGCGGATGGTACAAAAACGGATAAATTCATGTAAATTGCATTTCAACCTTTACCGAGAGGTTGAGAATATGGCGGAATTTCAAACTCCTGTTTGTGATAATAACCACGATATGATTGAAATGATACGTGTATGGTCAGATGGTCATGGAAATGCAGTATATCAATGCCCGGACTGCGGGAAAAAAATACAGGCAAGAGACGGCACCAGAGGGAAGTGATTAAAGTCCTCTGAGGACAAATCTCATAGTAACCTGTTTTGAAGCGCTTTTGTTTATTTATACCCCTGCCCACATCCCTTCGAACCCCTTATTAATACAAACATTCCAATAAGTACCCATCAACGATCAACCATCGTTGATTCGAATAGTATACAAGAGCATACCATATGGGAGGAATAATATTTTATGATACTAGTACCAGATACCAGTGTCCTTATCGACGGACGTATAACCTCGATGATAAAAGCCGGTGAATACAAAGGCGCCACAATAATTGTTCCTGAAGCAGTCATTGCGGAACTCGAAGCTCAGGCAAACAATGGGCGTGAGATAGGATTTTCCGGCCTGAATGAATTGCAGCAGCTCTGTAAGATGGCAGAAGAAAAAACGATAGAACTCAAATTCTCCGGTATCCGCCCGTCGCTCGAGCAGGTCAAGCTTGCAAGCGGTGGGGAAATCGATGCGATGATACGCAACATCGCCATTGAGAATTCCGCACGGTTCATCACCAGTGATTTTGTTCAGGCTGAAGTGGCACGGGCAAAAGGACTGGACGTAATATACCTAAAAGCTCAGGTGAGCGATTTCGTTCCCCTCGGTATTGACCAGTTCTTCGATGAACACACGATCGCAGTATATCTCAAGGAAAGAGTCTGCCCGTCAGCTAAAAAGGGCACCATTAACGATATGAAACTCGTGAAAATCCGCGAGCAGCCAACCAGCGAGTATGAACTCCGTGCCCTTGCACAGGAAATCCTCGAACGTGCGAAACGTGATCCTGATGGGTTCATTGAAGTCGAGAAGCGGGGGATCACCGTTGTCCAGATTGGTTCCATGCGGATCGCGATCGCACGTCGCCCGTTTTCGGATGGTATGGAGATCACCGCTGTTCGTCCCATCGTTGACGTAACGCTAAAAGACTATACCAAGGCAGACCTCATAACAAAAAGGATCACCAGCGAGAAGAGAGGGTTAATTATCGTCGGAGCTCCCGGTTCAGGCAAGACCACGTTAGCACAGAGTGTGGCAACGTACCTTTCTGAGGGGGGGTTTGTTGTAAAGACAATGGAGGCACCACGGGAACTCCAGGTGCCTGATCAGATTACCCAATACACCATGCTTGACGGCAGCATGTCCAACACCGCAGATGTTCTGTTACTGGTGAGGCCGGATTTTGTCATCTTTGACGAGCTCCGAAAGAACGAGGATTTCAATGTCTTTGCTGACATGCGACTTGCCGGTCTTGGCATGGTAGGTGTCATTCACGCGAATGGTGTTCAAGATGCTGTCCAGCGATTTTCTGATCGTGTGGATTTTTCCGTTCTCTCGCAGATCGTAAACACCATAATTTTTGTCAAGCAAGGTGTGATAACAAACATTTACGATCTGGGTTTCACCATCAAGGTCCCTGAGGGAATGGAAAATGAGATGCACATCCGCCCGGTAACAATCGTGACCGATCACGAAACGGGTGAACTGGTAATCGATGTCTTCCGTTATGATGGCGAGACTATTGTGATGCCGATAAACGCCGTGGTAAATGCATCGAGGAAAACCCCACAGATAATACCGGTTCAGAATGTTGGAGTTCCTGTTTCATCCGTTGTAAATCTCCGTTCACCGGTTCCCTTGACGGATGTTTCTCCCAGGAAGGAGAACGATGAGCGTCCCGGCTGGAAACTCATGGAGAAAGAGATCCAGCGTGAAATCGGGCGGTACACCGAAGGCTTTGTTGACGTCCAGATGATTAGTGATACAAAAGCAATTGTTTATATTGATGACAAGGATGTGCCGGCTGCAATTGGCAAGGGCGGCAAGAATGTGTCCGCCATCGTAAACAAAATCGGTATCGGGATTGATATCAAGCCCCGTTCTGAATTTGACAGGCAGCAGATGCAACCTCAGAAAAGTGATGCTGAGTTCAATCTGGGTGGCGGAATTAAAATCCAGACCGATAAGAAACAGCTTACCATCGTTGCCCCGGAACAGAGCGGTAAGATTGTGGATGTATTTGCAGGTAAGGAATACCTTTTCACTGCCACGGTAAACGACACAGGAGAAATTCACCTTGCGAAGAACTCGAGCATAGCACAGGAAATGATCCGGCGTTACCAGAACAGCGAGGTTATTAAACTAAGGCCGGTATAATTGAAAAATTTCTTTTTTTCCCATAAAAGAAGGTGAATTGGTTTGAACGCATTTGATCTGGGCAAATTTGAAGAAGAAGCACAGGAGAAGTGGACGCACGCATTTGAATCCAACCCGTCGAACCTTGAAAAATGTTACCTGACCGTTGCCTATCCATATCCAAGCGGAGCGATGCATGTCGGGCATGGCAGGACATATATTGTCCCTGATGTGATCGCACGGTTCTGGCGGATGCGAGGCAAACAGGTTCTCTACCCCATGGCGTTTCACGTCACGGGAGCCCCGGTCATCGGTATTTCCAAACGAATTGCAAAACATGATCCGAAGACGATTCATCTCTACCGCGATCTCTACAAAGTCCCGCAAAATGTCCTCGAAGAATTTACCGATCCACTCACCATCGTCCGCCACTTCGCAAGTGAATACCAGAGGGTGATGACTGCCTGTGGTATATCAATTGACTGGCGCCGAAGGTTTACAACGGTCGATCCGACTTACAGTAAATTTATTGAGTGGCAGTGGAAGCACCTCTTCGAAGCAGGGCATGTAATCAAAGGAGCCCACCCGGTCCGCTACTGTACAGTCGATGATAATCCCGTTGGAGATCATGACCTGCTCGAGGGGGACAAAGCGGAGGTAATCAAATTTACCCTCGTTATGTTCCACCTTGGCGATGCCTTTATCCCCACAGCAACACTCCGGCCTGAAACGATTTATGGTGTCACTAATCTCTGGGTAAATCCGAACGTTACCTATGTTAAGGCACTGGTGGATGGAAGTGCATGGATTATCTCACAGGAAGCGGCTGAGAAACTCGCGTTGCAGGATCATGCCGTAGAGTTACTAGAAGAGATTCCCGGCAGGGATCTGATCGAGAAAATTGTCAGCCACCCACTCTGTGGTAAGGTGCCAATACTCCCAGCAGACTTTGTTGATCCTGACTTGGCGAGTGGGCTTGTCATGAGCGTTCCAGCCCATGCACCGTTTGACTACATCGCACTCCGTGATCTCCAGCACGCAGGAAAATATACCCAGATCAAACCTGTGCCCCTCATCAAAGTCGAAGGATACGGTGAAATTCCCGCACAGGATGCTGTTGAAAAGGGTGGCATCACTCACCAGATGGACAGCCGTATGGACTCACTCACGCAGGAGATTTATTCTGCTGAATTCTCCAAAGGTAAGCTTTTCGACAAATATGGAGGAAAACCCGTACGAGTGGCTCGTGATGAAATAGCTGCTCTCATGATCGAGAAGTTCGCTTCGAAAATTATGTACGAGTTCGACACCAGGCCGGTCGTGTGTCGCTGTGGTAATAAAGTTAAAGTCAAGATCCTTCATGACCAGTGGTTCTTGAAATACAGTGACCCTGCATGGAAAACACAGGTCAGCGACCATCTTGGGGACATGGCTCTGGTACCGCCAGAAGTCCGGCTTGAGTTTGACCGTACCGTGGACTGGCTCAAGGACTGGGCGTGCACAAGACGTGTTGGTCTTGGCACAAGATTCCCGTGGGATACAACACAACTCATCGAACCTCTTTCGGATTCTACCATCTACATGGCATACTACACCATCGCTCATAAAATCCGGGAGATCGACCCAAGACTTCTCACACCGGAAGTCTTTGACTTCATCTACCTCGGGAAAGAATCCCCGGAACTACCTGAGAGAAAGAAACTTGAAGCGATGAGAAAGGAGTTCCTGTACTGGTACCCCTACAACTACCGGTTCTCGGCAAAAGATTTGATTTCCAACCACCTCACTTTCCAACTCTTCCACCATGTCACGATATTCCCCAAAGACAAACTTCCGCTGGGTATGGTCGTTTTTGGTATGGGGCTCCTTAATGGTGCAAAGATGTCGTCCTCAAAAGGTAACGTCTTCCTGCTCGAAGATGCGGTAAGTGATTTTGGTGCTGACACCGTCCGCATGTTCCTGATGGGCAGTGCTGAACCCTGGCAGGACTTTGACTGGCGAAATGAACTGGTCATCTCAACAAAAAAGCAGATCGAGCGGTTCTTCAACTGGGTGCTTGAATCCAAAGACGCAGCTGGTGAACCGCATGATATCGATCGCTGGTTAATAAGCCGCTTGCAATCGCATATCAACCGTACCACCGATGCGCTCACCAACTTCCAGACCCGCCAGGCTTTGCAGGAGGCATATTTCGGGATTGAAACTGACCTCAAATGGTACCGCCGCCGGCTTACCAAAAACAGTGACGGAAGCCGGGAGTTACATACGCTCTGTTCGGCATGGATCCGGCTCCTTGCCCCATTCATCCCATTCACCGCTGAACATCTCTGGAAGGAGCTCGCCGGCGAAGGGCTTGTATCGTTTGCTCCATGGCCGGTTGCGAATGAAAAACTGGTAAACAGCCGGATCGAGCTGTCTGAAGAACTCATCTCCCGTACAGTTGAGGATATCGAGTCGATCAGGAAACTTATCCAGATAACCCCGAAATCGATCACAATTTCAATTGCCCCTGCATGGAAACATGAGATTTTCCTCATCATTGCCAAATCAAACGACCGTACCACCTTGATTAAGGAAATCATGACGGATGACGCGATGCGCAGGCGGGGAAAAGAAGCAACCGACGCGGTAAAGCAGTGTACGACGCTTATCCACCGGTTGCCCCCGCACATTGTTGAACTCCTCGCAAGAGAGTCGATCAATGAAATGGCAGTCTTTGAAGCAGCAAAAATATTCCTTGAAGAAGAATTTGGAGTGCCAGTTCATATCACGGAAGCAGAGTCAAGTGAACATGCCAAGGCTGTAACAGCATTGCCGTTCAAGCCGGCGATTATTATTGAATGACACTTCCTGTTTCCATAGGATTGTCATAATTTTTTAAAGGCATATTTTTTTTTAATCGAGATACTTTACTATCAAAGGCTATACCTGAACCTGAGGACTATAATCCCCACATTATTTTTTAATCGCATGCTGAACTTTGAAAATGAGATCGGCTGACAGGACATGCATTTTATGGGCGGGTTCCGCATGATCGATAAATTTTCTCATAAGTTCGTGATTCGTCGTTCCATGCGCTTCAAACGGACAATCAATTCCGATATCTTTGCACATAAATGAGGGCATTATTGATATTCTCCTTTTCTTTTAGACTGGAACAGAATTTAATATCAATAAATGCAACGCGCTGGTGCATGGCACCCTCATCTTTTCAGTCAATATTATGGAGTCACCTGAAATGAAAAGCACCCCAAAATCAGATCTTTCCCCGTTTCTTATAATCATTGCATTAACAGGTCTGCGGTTAGTAGCATTGAGACCTAACATTTGACACAGATACCAGTATCGGGTTGAAAAAAGATTGGAACAATTAAATTAGAAAAATTTTGCCGTAACCCCGAGTAACAGCCAGCCAACAGGCAAGTGGGCGCTACCATCGTTGACTTTTTTGGGCAGGTATACAAAACCCCCCCATTTTCGGCAATCATGAATTCCTAGTTCCTCTTTAGAGGAATCGATAATCATCTTGAACGCACGGTATTCCATTTCGCCGGAATCAGACACGGAGTTCCTTCCAGTACATATTTCCCGCACGCTCCACAGGCTACTTGCGGGATACTAATGCTCTGCCGGACTCTTTGCCCGTTTCACACGTTCCTTTGTAGAGAAACCTGTGATCGCATCCAGATATTTCCGGAACCTTTTATTGGTATCGATAATCACGTCATCACTTGCGCTCAGGTCAGATTCAGTGTCAATAATCACCGATTTACCATCCGTGCCGATAGATACATCGAGTCGTTTGAGCGCACCTGACTTAATCCGGTATCCGTTAGTAGTCTTTTCCGGCTCTTCACCGAAACAGGTCATAAGTTCAGCAACGATCCGGGTTTCAAGATCTTTTGTCAACCCGCGTTTGATTGGGTACTCCTGCATACTATTTTTTAGGTAGTGCGTGTATGTTAATCTAATGACGGAACACGCCCCCGAGTTTTATGCTGAGATGCATTCACGTCTTGATATGATTCATGATGACCTTATCGAGATGAAACCGAAAAAAGATATCAATGTCATCTCAAAACCGCTTCCCATGAATGGTGCTTCGGTGCTGATTGGCTTTCCGGGGAGCGGGCTTGTCGGTACTATTGCACTGCAGTATATGGTCGATCAACTGGAGTTTGAGCAGATCGGCACGATGACTTCAAAGTTTTTTCCTCCGCTGGCGATGATGAACAAAGGAGTGATCAACGACCCGGTCAGGATCTATATTAAAAACGATATCGCAGCCATCGTCGCAGATATTCCAATCCATCCTATGATATGCTACGAGACTTCTCGTGATATTATCGACTGGCTTGCACAGTTCAAACCAAAAGAGGTGGTGACAATCGCAGGTATCATCACCAACGAACCTGAGAAGAGGGTCTTTGGCGTCGCGACGACAACGGATGCACTCTCCAGAATCCAGGAACATGCACTCATTCTCCCCATCGGAAGCATCTCTGGGATCGCATCCAGCCTGCTGACGGAATGTAAAGCCCGTGGTATTCCCGGATACGGGCTTCTCGGAGAAACCGTAAATGCTCCGGATCCGCGATCATCGGCAGCCACAATTGAGGTGCTCAACAAGATGTACAATCTCGGACTGGATGTGAAGCCGCTCATCGATCAGGCAGTAGAAATTGAACAGAGTATGGGTAAAATAGCCGAGGAAGTGCAGCAGTCTGCCGAACAATCACCGAAAAAAGATCTTATCATGTATGGGTGATTCAAAATGAAATGTGCTGCGTTAACCGGAATCTCGCCGGAAATAATAAAGGATCTCAGGGGAGGTAAACCTCGTACGATCGAGCTTCAGAGCATGCATAATATTGTAAGCATCGCTGAGGTAAAACCGGGCCCGGATTCCCACATCTTCATGACTTCAATCGATCTTGAGGACCTGGACCCCGGCGATCAGGGAATATGTGTGATTGTGCTGGCGACATCGGTCTCGATGAAACGGATGGTAGAATTCTCGCATGGTCTGTATTACGAGGAAAGGGAGCGGATGTCTGCCCGTATCCAAGTGAAATATTGCGCATCATCAGTCGTCAAGCAGGTCTTTCGGGAGGGGGTTTTCGGACCGACGACTGTTGAAGTCCTTAAATCGTCCTGCTACCATGCAGGATGATACAAGAACTACCAATTTTTTTGATATCAAAAAAAAGTTCATGTTTTTCTGAGAACGATAAAACCGATTCCAATTGCGCCCAGAATTACCATGATCTCACCGGGTGATTCTTTGGGAGTATTCGTGGGCCAGGGGGTTATCGGATTTTCTGTTGTTTTTTTGATAATAGTCGTTTTAAATACCGTTGTTTTTGGAATTGTGGTCACAATTGTTGTTTCGGTTACATCGGCAGAAAGTTGTGCATACACGTCAGTACTGGTACCGGCAGTTACAGAAATGCGATTTGACCAGTCCTGATAACCGGTTTTTTGTATCACAACTCGGTAAGTACCGTGAGAAATGTTTATTGTTATCGGGGTTTTTCCCTTGAACACTGTGTTTAAATATACATCGGCATTTGAAGGATTTGATTCGAGAACAATACTACCATTGGTTGCTGAAATGGCGGTCAACGTGGCATTTACCGTCTGGACATTATTGTTAACGGTAATGTTTTGAGACCAGTCAGAATAGCCGGTATATTGTATAACCACATGATAATCCCCGTTAAGGACAGATCCAAGAGTGAGGGGTGTCTGACCCCTTAGATTATTGTTAATGTACACCTTAGCGCCAGTAGGGTTTGAAAATACGGAGATACTGTTGGGGGAGGTGGGTGAAGCTGCCAGGGTTGCAGATACGGTGCTGGTCGCATTGTCACTCACTGTCACGCTCCCTGTGTAATCATGATATCCTGCCACTCGTAATAAAACGATATGAGATCCACTGGTAACATTTTCAATAATAGTTGGTGTAGTTGTCCCGGTAGTGATACCATCCAGAAGGACCGCGGCTCCTGTTGGGAGGGAACTCACCGAAATATTACCAACGGCCGTAACCGCAACCGGGATGAGGAGGACCGCTGAGAACAGACAAAGCATGAAAAATATTTTTTTCATAGATCTACTTCCTGATTTTCTCCGCTTTTTAAAAAGAACTTGCGATTTGCATCAGATATATTTTATTGATTTTTTTTCTTTGGGACATTTCTAACCGAACCATGACACAGATTAATTATCACGGAACGCGAATCTTAATGGCGTCAGGTGGGCCTGTGGCTTAGCTCGGACATAGCGCCGGGCTTCTAACCCGGATGTCGGGGGTTCGAATCCCCCCAGGCCCGTTTTTTAATTTCTGTCCTTTTTTTCAGCCTGATGAGGTATTCCGGCAGTTGCATGGTTTAATTTTTCCCCGACTGTCAGGAAGGATCGAGTAATCGTGATTCGCAATTCAATAATTCTGGGATTTACCGCCAATCTAAATAGTTGAGATCAGGAAACAGGGAAAAAAATGTTTCAAATTACCAGAAAAAAGGGAGGAGATTGAAATAGAAAAAATTATTCCTGAGTTTGCTCATCAGTTGACTGCCCATCCGTCGGTTTCTGAAGGATTTGGACATCCATGATGTTATGCTGGCGCTGGGAGAGTTTTTTTGCCTTGAAGATATTCTTCCCGTCCTTGCCAATTGCAATACCCCGGTCTTCATCCCGAACTTCAACCTGAACCGTCTGCTCTTCTGGCTCCCCTTCGAACAGGATTGAAGTAACCTGTGCCGGTAAAAAACAGTTTCTGATAAACTGTTCCGGATTGCTGTTGTATTCCACAACTTCAATCTTCTTGCCCATCACTTCCGAGGCTTTTTTGATTGAGGCACCTTTTTTACCGATAGCCAGGCCCATATCACCGGGATTTATCACAAAAATAAGGCGGGCGTTGCGATCATCGACAACACAGTCACGGCTTCCTGCACCGGTAAGGCTCTCGAACTGGGAGATCAGACGCATACAGTCTTCAGTCAGTTTAACTTCGACCATATCATACCCTCTTAAGAGAGAGAATGTCTGACTCGCCAGGAGAAACAATAGCAAGCGTGCTTACCATGAAAGGTTTACCGCATGCCTTGCCGAGTGCCACGCTGGAGCCCTCAAAGGTGTGGATGAAAAGATTCTCATAGCCCGAAAGTTTGGATTTGAAGGTCCCCGGACAATTGCCCGCGACGACGATCATCTGGGCTTTGCCCTCTTTTATGCATTTTTCCGTGTTGTTCTGGCCAAGAATTACATTTCCTGTCTTGATGGCTCTTCTAAGTGAAGCATTAAAATCCATGTACAATTCCTCTGGTTTATTTAAGTTTTTCCGTTCTAATTATCGTGTTGTCTGACTGCAATAAGTTTTACATCGCCGGTACCGAGTTGGATCGGCTGGCCGACAATGACATTCTCAGTTACACCGCTCAGTTCATCGACTTCATTTGCTACCGCAGCATCAAGCAGGTGATTAACCGTCACTTCGAACGCCGCACGTGAGAGAACACTTTCCTTCTCACCGGCAATTCCGTGCCGTCCAATCTGCTTGACTTCGCCTTCCATACACATCATGTCGGAAACGAGCATGATGTGGCGGACATCAACAAGGATACCCTGTTCATTGAGCGTAGAAACCGCTTCATGAATGATCGCATTCCTCGCCGCTTCGATACCGAGCACAGACGCGATTTCACTGATGTTGTTGGTGCGGGTCCGTGTGGTGTCCACCCCAACGACATCAAATACATCTTTTATGTTGGAACCTTCAGTATAAAGTATATACTCTCCTGCCTCCTTTCTGACGACGACGCGCAGTATATCATCGATACCCTGCACGATGACGTGTCTTACATGTTCGGCAAGCTGGAAGAGGTTCTGGTAACTCTCTTTGTTTTTTGGGGAAAAGGTGATGGTTGCCGTCTCCTCATTGATCTCATGCTCAAAGTCACGATAATGTCGCCGGTCGCGAATCTTTTTGGGAGCGGTCTCCATGATCTCCATGGGTGTGATCTTTCGCTTATCGCAGACTTTCGTGTTCAAATGCACGATCACATGCATGTTCTCCATGTCAGTAGTAATATCTCCGAATTCGTGAAGCGGGGCAGCTTCAATCTGCCAGCTGACTTCACGCGCCCGGTCGCGGTCATTGCTGTACTCGGGCTCGAGATAAACAGTCATGGTCGGTGTACTGGGTTCCTTTCTTGCATCCATAATCTCGATGAGTCGAGGGAGACCGAGTGTAACGTTGATTTCAGCAACACCTGCGTAGTGGAACGTACGCATGGTCATCTGGGTACCTGGTTCACCAATAGATTGAGCTGCGATGACACCAACCGCCTCACATGCCTCGATCCTGGTGGACAGGTATTCCTTAAGCACCCGTTCAAGTATTTGCTTGAACTGTGAATCATTGATCTCTTTGTTGTCAAGAAATTTGTGCAGTTGATCTTTGGTCTTTTTTGGGAGATCTGCCCCCTCAATCTTCTTGTCGAACTTTTCTGCAAGAGCCATCAGACTTCCTCCTTGAGAATGCTTTCGACAATACCTTTGACATCAACCGGGTCACCAAATGCACTCTTTGTCGGATCAGTGCTGTCTTCACCGTACTGGAACTGGATGATTCTTCCACCGGTTGACCTCACAGTTCCGTCGTAGGCAACTTTGAGATCCTGTAATGCGTTAATCAGTCTGCGCTGGAGGTACCCGCTCTGCGAAGTACGAACCGCCGTATCAACGAGCCCTTCTCTGCCACCAATTGCGTGGAAGAAGAATTCCGTCGGGTTAAGCCCGCCCTTATAACTGTGGGCGATAAAACCATGGGCATCAGAGCCCCGGTCACCTTTCTTGAAGTGCGGGAGTGTGCGGTCATCATACCCTCTGACGATTCGCTCACCACGGACGGACTGCTGACCGATACAGCCTGCCATCTGGGTCAGGTTGAGCATCGAACCTCGTGCACCCGATACTGCCATGACCACAGCGCTGTTACCAAGTCCAAGGTGACGGCCTGCAATCTGACCGGTCTGGTCACGGGCTTTTCCCAGTACCTGCATGATCTGCATTTCGAGTGTCTCTTCAACCGTACGGCCTGGCATGGGTTCAAGCTGACCATCCTCGTATATCTTAATACGTCGTGTGACGTCAGATGCTGCAACCTTAAGTACTTCGTCAATCTGGCCATACTCGGTCTTTGAAAGGTCTTCATCATCGATTCCAAATGAGAAGCCGTCAAACATGATTGCGCGTATCGAGAGTTTTGTCAGGTCATCGATGAAATCTGCCGCCCTTCGCATACTGTAGTGACGGATGATGCGGTTGACGATCTGGCCATCGAATGCACCAATCGCCTTCTTATCGATGGTCCCTGCTTCCAAAATACCATCAATGATCCGCACATATGCGTCACGTTCACACATTTCCTTTTTACAGGTATCACAGTTCAGGCATGAACTTGCATGGAATACCATGTTTAACTGGTCGGGCAGGATCATGGAAAAGATCTGTTTGTTGCTCCAATACCGGACTCCACCTTCTTCTTTTCCAACCGGGGGCATGTGCTCTACATGTGTATACCGGAGCAGGTAGAGCGCTTCTTCCTTGGTGAACCAGCGGAGGTCATGCGTGAGCATGAAGATACCCGAGACATGGTCGTGGATACCTCCGATGATGGGACCGCCAAAACGGGGCGACAGGATGTTCTCATGTACGGAGAGGAGGATGGTTGCCTCGGCCCTGGCCTCTTCGGTCTGGGGGACATGCATGTTCATTTCATCGCCATCGAAGTCGGCGTTATACGGTGGACAGACCGCGGGGTTGAGCCGGAAGGTCCGGCCTTCCATGACCTTGAC